>Ga0302326_10019674_pt1 | contig 13928 bp, 11 predicted proteins | sample Palsa_T0_3_FD_202264 | JGI IMG/M metagenome (GOLD analysis project Ga0302326, IMG submission 202264) | Peat permafrost microbial communities from Stordalen Mire near Abisko, Sweden - Palsa_T0_3 | ecosystem: Environmental > Terrestrial > Soil > Palsa > Peat permafrost | place: Sweden: Abisko... | reverse complement strand
AACTCGCCGTCCCCTTCCACGGACACTCGCTGTGCGCTTCGCTCGCCTTGAAATGTTCCTTCCGAAGCGCTTCCGGAGGAAAATACTGGTTGCCCTCAACTTCTACCGTCGCATCGCTTTCGGCCAGCACCGCGCCTTCCCACATTGCTTTTGCCATAATGCCCATATAGATTCCTGAAAGGCGTCCCCGCTTCACAAACGTTTCTGGAGACACGATGCCCGAGACTCTAACCCGCACCCATTTCAACGGAAACTCGATGGTCGGCCCGCTTCAGCGCGTCCTGGTCTGCTCGCCCCGCACCGCCGCCTGGCATCAGCCTGATCGCGCCGCGCGCTGGCAGGAGCTCGGCTTTCACCATGCCCCGGATTTCGCCCAGGCCCAATCCCAGCACGAAGCCCTCTGCCGCGAATTGCAAAATGCGGGCGCGGAAGTAATCGAAATGCCCCCCTCGCCCGATCTTTCTCTCGACGCCGTCTACGCCCACGATGCGTCCCTGCCCACCGACCAAGGTTTGATCGCAATGCGTCCCGCCAAGCCGAACCGCGTGACCGAAGGCCATCACCAGGCCTCGTTCTTCGAAACTCTGGAGATCCCCACGCTCGGCACAATCACCTCACCCGGCGCCGCCGAAGCCGGAGACATCGTCTGGCTCGATCCCCAAACCCTTCTCGTCGGCCACGGCTTCCGCACCAACGCGCAAGGCATCCAGCAGATACGCGCCCTTCTCGCCCCCCATCAGGTAGAAGTTCTTTCCGCTCCGCTCCCTTACGCCGCAGGCCCCTCCGCCTGCCTGCACCTGATGTCGCTCATCAGCCTGCTCGACGATCACACCGCCCTCGTCGATCTCCCCTGGCTCGCCGTCGAAACTGTCGAACTGCTTAAATCCCGCGGATTCCAGTTCATCGAAATCGATCCCACCGAGCGCGACACCTTAGCCTGCAACGTCCTGGCACTCGGCGCTAATCGCCTGCTCGCCATCGAAGAAAATCACAAGACCAACGCCCGCCTCCGCCACGCCGGATTCGACCTCCGCACCTTCCCCGCCAGCGAACTCTGCATCAACGGCAGCGGCGGCCCCACCTGCCTGACCCGCCCACTGCTCCGGACCTAACACTGACGATGGGGACGCGCACGAACCGTGTGGGAACGGGCGCCTCGCCCGTTCAGCCAAGCGCAGCGAGGCGCATACCACCACGAACCTCGCTGGAATCCACAGCCCTGCATCACCGCTCACTCCTGCTAAAATATCTTTGCATGCTTCTTCCCTTCGTCCGCGAACTCTTCGCGGACGTAGAAACGCTTCCCGCCTTCACGCGTGTAGCCTCCCATCTCAAGGAGGGCACGGGGCGCATTCGTGTCTCCGGCCTCACTCCCACCGCAAAAGCCTTGCTGCTCGTGCTCTTTCAACGCGCCGCCGCGCGCCCGCTCATCTTCGTCGTCAACGATAACCGCGCCGCCGAAGACTTTCTCCCCATCCTTCGCGGCTTCTGCGAACTCACCGCCGCCTGCGATCCCGCTTCCGTCATCTCTCTCCCCGCCCGAGACGTTCTCCCGTTCCAGAATCTTTCGCCGCACCCCGAACTGCAGGAAGAACGCGCCACCGCCCTCTGGAAGATTTCGACCGGTGCCGCCTCCATCGTGCTCTCTCCAATCGCCGCCACGGCCATCCGCCTGCGCTCCGGCGACTACTACTCCGACCTCGCCCGCACCATTCGCCGCGGCGAATCTTTCGATCTCGAATCCCTGCTCGCCCATCTCAACACCGTCGGCTACACTTCCACCGATGTCGTCGAAATGCCCGGCCAGTACGCCGTCCGCGGCGGCATTCTCGATGTTTATTCTCCCGAAGCCGACCGCCCGCTCCGCATCGAGTTCTTCGGCGACGAAGCCGACTCCATTCGCAAGTTCGATCCCGCTTCGCAACGCTCCTCCACTCCCGTCGACGAAGCTCTGCTCCTCCCGCTCACCGAAACCCCGGTCAGCGAGCATCTGCTCGGCGCAATTCACACCCGTTTAAGTGGCAAGAGAATCGAAGGCTCCGAAGAAATCGTGGAAGCTGCCGTCCGCGCCGGCGGCGTCAACGTCTTCCCCGGCTGGGAGTTCTACTCCCCCGTCGCCGGCGCCGAAAACACCATCTTCGATCTAATTCCCCGCGCCGCCGTTCTGCTCGACGAACCCGAACAACTCACCGAAGAATTCGACCGCTTCTGGACCCGCGTCACCGAAGCCCACGAGCGCAGTGGCGTCGGCAGTCTCGTCCGCCCCGCCGATCTCTATCTCCCACCGGACGATTGGCGGAGCAAAATCTCAACTCTTCCCGGCGCCGACATCGAACATCTCGGCATCACCCGCGACCTGAACGAAGAAGCAATCACCTTTCTCACTCAACCCTCGCCTCGCTTCCACGGCGCAATCCCCGCCATGCTGGAAGAAGTGCAAAAACTCAACGCCGCTGGCAAACGCGTCCTCTTCGCCGTCCCTAACACCGGCGAAGTTGAGCGCCTCGCCGATGTCTTCACCGAATACAACGTTTCGTTCAAGCTCGGAAGCCGCACCCGCGGCGGCGAGAGCTACGCCGACGAAACCAGCTACTTCGCCGGAGAAGTCCTCACCACCACGCTGGCCACCGCCTATGTCCCCGATGGCGTTCTTCTCCCCGAGGCCAATCTCGCCGTCTTCGGATCCCGCGATCTCTTCGACGAATCCGAATCCGTCGCCTCGCGCCCGCAGCGCGCGAAATCCAAAGTGTCCGCTTTCCTCTCCGACTTCCGCGATCTGCAAGTCGGAGATTACGTCGTCCACGTCGAACACGGTATCGGCCAGTATCAGGGATTAAAGGAAATCAACCACGGCGACGGTCCCGCCGAATTCATGCTCCTCGAATTCGCCGAGGCCGCTCGCCTCTACGTTCCGCTCACCCGCCTCGATCTGGTGCAGAAGTATCGTTCCTCCGAAGGCGCCAAGCCCGCGCTCAGTCATCTCGGCACGCAGTCGTGGGCCAAGACGAAATCCCGCGTTCGCAAGGCCATGAAAGATATGGCCGACGAACTCCTCAAGCTCTACGCCGAGCGCAAAACGGCTGTGGGACACGCCTTTCCGCCCGGCAACGAATGGTTTCGCGAGTTCGAAGACGCCTTCGAGTTCAACGAGACCGAAGACCAGGCCACGGCCATCAAAGACGTCATTCGCGACATGGAGTCCACCCAGCCCATGGACCGCCTGCTTTGCGGCGACGTCGGCTATGGCAAGACCGAAGTCGCCATGCGCGCCGCCTTCAAAGCCATCGCCGACAACAAACAGGTAGCCGTGCTCGCCCCCACCACCGTACTCGCCTTCCAGCACTTCGAAACTTTCAAGCAGCGCTTCGCTCCATTTCCCGTCACCATCGAAATGATCAGCCGCTTCCGCAACGCCAGGCAGCAAAAAGAAATTCTGCAAAAAACCGAAGCCGGCAAAATCGATGTCCTCATTGGCACCCACCGCATTCTTTCCAAGGACATCAAATTCTCCGATCTCGGCCTCCTCATCGTCGACGAAGAACAGCGCTTCGGCGTCCGCCACAAAGAACGCATCAAGCAAATGCGTAAGCAGGTGGACGTGCTCACCATGTCGGCCACGCCCATCCCACGCACCCTGCACATGTCTCTCGTAGGCTTGCGCGATATGAGCGTGATCGAAACTCCGCCCAAAGATCGCATGGCAATTCAAACCGTAGTCGCCGCCTGGGACGAAAAACTGATCCAGTCCGCGATCGAACAGGAACTCGAGCGTGGCGGCCAGGTTTATTTCGTTCACAACCGCGTCGACACCATCTGGGAAATCGCCGCCAAGCTCCAGGCTCTCGTTCCCCCTGCCCGCATCATCGTCGGCCACGGACAAATGTCAGAAGGCGAACTCGAAAAGGTGATGCTGAAATTCATGCACCACGAAGCCGACATTCTGGTCTCGACCACAATTATCGAAAACGGCCTGGACATCCCGCTCTGCAACACTATCCTGATCAACCGTGCCGACCGTCTCGGTCTCTCTGAGCTTTACCAGCTCCGCGGACGAGTCGGCCGTTCCAACCGCCGCGCGTACGCGTATTTAATGCTCCCACCGGAAATAGAGCTAACGCCCATCGCCCGCCGCCGCCTCGCCGCCCTCAAAGAATTCTCCGACCTCGGCGCGGGATTCAAAATCGCCGCCCTCGATCTCGAACTCCGCGGCGCAGGCAACATGCTAGGCGGCGAGCAGAGCGGCCACATCGAAGCCATCGGCTTCGAGCTTTACACGCAAATGCTCGAGCGCGCCGTCCGCGAAATGAAAGGCGAAGCCAGCGCGGACGAAGCCGAGACCCAACTCAATCTCGGTCTCAACATTCGCATCCCCGCGGACTATGTCCCCGAAGAAAATCAGCGCCTGCAGATGTACAAGCGCGTGGCCCGCGTAGAAACCGAATCGCAGTTAAGCGATGTTGGGCTGGAATTAAAAGATCGTTACGGCCCACCCCCGCCCGCCGTCCGCAACCTGCTCGACTACGCCTCGCTAAAACTTCTGTGCATGAAAGTCGGCGTGAACGCCATCGAGCGCAAGCGAGACGTCGTAACCCTGAAGTTCCAGCAGAACGCGACAGTCGACCCCGAGCAGCTGGCCCGATTCGTCTCCGCCCAGCGCGGCGCGCAGTTCACCCCAGACGGCATGCTGAAATTCGCCTTGAAAGCCACAGCCGCAGACGAAGTCCTGCTCGCCCTGCGCACCGTCTTAGAGCAACTGGCAACGGCGGAGACGGTGTCTGAGGCGAGATCCGTCGTAAGCGGTGATATCTAGAAGCTATCTCGTAAATGGGTTCGGGAAGGGCACGACCTTCAGTCGTGCCGTCCAGCGCCAATGAAGAAGCCGGCTTTAGCCGCTGAGGGACTCGCCAGCTTACATGTTCATTACGAGATAGCTTCTAGTGACGATGCATGTGCGATAGCGCCTGGAGAAGAAAGAGATAGGCAAGGACAATCATCGCATCCGACCGGTGGTACACACGGGATAAAGCCTTCCCCTCGACTTGTTCAGCCAGTCGGCCAAAGTCCCGCAGCTGCCGACGGTACCCGACCCAAATGAACAGAACAAGAGCGGCGTTGAGGCCCCACTCGAAGTAGTCCCAAGCGTCAAATCCGACCGGCGGCCGCGACAGATGAAGAGCGATATCCAACAGCAGGATGCTCCCCAGAGCCGTGATCCCCCAGAAATTGGAGCCTCGTGGTCGTTCCATTGGTCACTCCTTCGCGTAGACGAAGTCGAAATTCTCCACGAGTATAAGCCGTGGCACCGCCGGAGTCGCCATCCCCAAACTCCACCATATACAATTATCCGGCAACCGAACTCGCCCAACCAACGACTAATGACGTTCGACCAACGACCGCACCCATGCCCATGAAACTTCGCAAAGCCGTTTTCCCCGCCGCCGGCCTCGGCACCCGCTTTCTCCCCGCCACCAAAGCCCAGCCCAAAGAAATGCTCCCGCTGGTCGACAAGCCCATCATTCAATACGGCGTGGAAGAAGCCCTGGCCTCCGGCTGCGACCAGATCCTCATCATCACCGGACGCGGCAAACAAGCCATCGAAGACCACTTCGACGTCAGCTACGAACTCGAAACCATGCTCGAGCAGCGCCACAAAACCGACCTGCTCAAAATCGTGCGCTCCATCTCCGACATGATTCACGTCGCCTATGTCCGCCAGAAGGAAGCTCTCGGCCTCGGCCACGCCGTTCTCATGGCCCGCGAGCTCGTCGGCAACGAACCCTTCGCCGTCCTCCTCGCCGATGACGTCATCGACGCCAAGGTCCCCTGTCTCAAGCAGATGGTCGAGGTTTTCAATGAGAAACAATGTTCCGTTCTCGCCACTCAGATCGTAGAAGGAGAGATGATTTCCTCCTACGGCGTCCTCGACGTAACACCCGTCGACAGCCGCTTCGGCGACCGCCTCTTCGAAATCAAAAACATGGTGGAGAAGCCCAAGCCCCAGGACGCGCCCTCCAACCTCGCCATCATCGGCCGCTACATTCTTACGCCCGCCATCTTCGAGTGCCTCGCCGACACCCCCACCGGCGCCGGCGGCGAACTCCAACTCACAGACGGCATGCGCCTGCTTCTGCAAAAAGAGAAAATGTACGCCTACGTCTACGAAGGCCGCCGCCACGACACCGGCGACAAACTAGGATTCCTCAAAGCCACCGTCGAGTTCGCCCTCAAGCGCGAAGACCTGGGCAAGCCCTTCCGCGAATACCTCAAAGGACTAAACCTTTGATCGTTTATGCAGGGACAGCTATGTAGGGACAGCCGCCCTCGGCTGTCCGCCGAGCGCAGCGAGGCCTTCGCGCCGTCTCCGGAGCCAACCGCCCGCAAACTTTGGTCTCTTAAAAACCCTGCCCGCTCAAGCTATTCTGTATTATTATCCCGAAACTTGCTCCTACCCTGAACACCAGTGAGGTCGCTCAAACCCATGGGCAGGCGCAGCCAGCCCCGCAAGTTAATTGAAGTCCCGGTTCGCATCTTCGGCACGGACAGTCACGGTCAGGTCTTCTCCGAGAAGGTCGTAACCGTCAACGTCAGCCGCGCCGGGGCCGAACTTGCCGGCGTTCACGCCGCAGTAAGCGTCGACGAAATCGTTGGCGTCACCTACGGCAGCAACCGCGTCCACTTCCGCGTCAGGTGGATTGGTGTCGCCGGAACCTCTAGAGCCGGCCACGTCGGCCTGCTCAACATCGCTCCAGAAAAACCTCTGTGGGATTTCCCGCTCCCCCCCGATTCCGTCGACCCCTACCAGCCCGGCAGCGTCGAAATACGTGCGCAAACCCGATTCCGCTGCCAAACCTCGGTCGAGGTTCAGATCGATCAGGGAACTTCTTTTTGGGCAACCGTAGCCGACCTCAGCCTGGGCGGCTGCTACGTCGAAATGCCGCTCCCTTTGCAGCCCGGAACAAAACTAAAACTTGGCATCTGGTTGGGACAAGTCAAAGCCTGCGCGGACGCTGTGGTCGCTCACACCACTCCCGGCCTCGGAGCCGGACTGAAATTCACCGAGATCTCCAGCCAGGACCTCGATCACATTCGCCGATTTCTTCAATCTCTCGCTCCCTTCGCCAGAAAACCCCTCCGCTCTCCGCCAACCAAAACCTAGTTTCCCAGCGAACTCTTCAGCTTCTTCGATTTCTCCTCCACGCCCTGCGCCAGCTTCTCCTTGTGACCTTCAAGCTTTTTCGCGATCGACTTGTCCGCCAGCGCAATCATCTGCGCCGCAAGAATCCCCGCATTCGTCGCCCCCGGCTTCCCGATCGCCACCGTCGCCACCGGAATCCCTGCCGGCATCTGCACCGTGGCCAGCAAAGAATCCATCCCCTGCAACGATGTCGACGGAATCGGCACCCCAATCACCGGCAGCGTCGTGTGCGCCGCAATCACTCCCGCCAGATGCGCCGCACCTCCAGCCCCCGCGATGATCACGCATATCCCGCGCCCCGCGGCCTTCCGCGCGAAATCCGCCGTCCGATCCGGCGAGCGGTGCGCCGACGTCACGTCGATCTCGTAAGCAATGCCAAACTCATCCAGCGCCTTTCCCGCCTCGCGCATAATCTCCAGATCAGAATCGCTCCCCATCACAATCGAAACCAGAGTCTTGCTCATTGATCTCCTCTAAGTAAAAAAGTTTGTCATCCTGAGCGAGGATTGTGCTTCGTGAAACGAAGCACAACCGCAGTCGAAGGATCCCTACTCGCACCCGCACCGCTGATGTGGGGGCAGCCGCCCTCGGCTGTCCTGCCGAGCAAAGCTCCGCTAGCCTACTTCCCCAGCGCTCTCCCCGCGATATCCCTCCGATAATGCGCCCCCTCAAACCGAATCTTCTCACAAGCCTCGTACGCCCGTTCAACCGCCGTCTGCAACTCCGCCGCCCGCGCGGTCACTCCCAGCACCCGCCCGCCCGCCGTATAAAACTCTCCATCGCGCTTCGAAGTCCCCGCGTGAAACACCTTCACCCCATCCACCGCCGCAGCCGCGTCAAGCCCTGTAATTTTTTTTCCCACGTCAAACGTCCCCGGATATCCTCCCGAAGCCATCACCACGCACACCGCCGCATCCCGCGACCATTTGAAATCTCCCTCGCTCAACCGGCCCGCGACCGACGCCTCCAGCGCCTCCACCAGATCGCTCTCCAGGCGCATCAGAATCGGCTGCGTCTCCGGATCGCCAAACCGGCAATTGAACTCCAGCACCATCGGACCGCGCGCCGTCATCATCAGCCCGCAATACAGCACGCCCTTGTATTCCGCGCCCTCCGCCTTCATCCCATCAACGACGGGCTGCGCAATGTGATGTACCAGCCAGTCCCGCATCTTGTCGTCAACAATATCCGCCGTCGAATATGCGCCCATCCCGCCCGTATTCAGCCCGGTGTCGCCATCGCCCACGCGTTTGTGATCCTGCGCCGCCACCAGCGGCGCGACTCGTTCCCCATCGCTGAGCACCAGAAATGAAAGTTCATCGCCCTTCAAACATTCTTCCAGCACCACCCGCGTCCCCGCCTCGCCCACCATTCTTCCGCTGAGCATTTCGCTCGCCGCGCTCGCTGCTTCGTCCTTCGTCGCCGCAATCACCACCCCTTTGCCCGCAGCCAATCCGTCGGCCTTCACCACCACTGGCGCGTGAAAGTGCGCCAACGCCTCCCGCACTTCTTCTACTGAATCGCAAATCGCATAAGCGGCCGTGGGTATCCGGTGCCGTTGCAGAAATTCTTTGGCAAAGCTCTTGCTCGCCTCCAGTTGCGCCGCCGCTTTTGTGGGACCGAACGTCGCCCACCCCCGCCGCGTGAATTCATCCACCACCCCAATCGTCAACGGCAATTCAGGACCGACCACCGTCAAGTCCGGCCGCACCCGCTCACCCAGCGCAACCATCGATTCCAGACTCTTCAAGTCCACTGGAAGGCATTCCGCCTCTTCCGCAATCCCGGCATTCCCCGGCGCACAATAAAGCTTCGCAACCCGCGCCGACTGCCGCAGCTTCCACACCAAAGCATGCTCGCGCCCGCCGCTGCCAAAAACCAGAACTTTCATAATCCGGAGAAATTAAAGGTTATGGGGAGAGCAGGAAGCCTGTCAAACGCGGTCGAATACGCGGCGCAGTTTGAAAAATCCGGCGGCTCCATCTTCTCCAGCGTCATCCCGAAGGCCCGCGTTTTCACCAGCGGGCCGAGGGACCTCCCGTTAGCACACCCTCGTTCGGGTCAGACTGCAACTCTGGTACGAACCAGGGTTAACTGTACTTAACGTCGTATAATCCTGCCAGATGATCACCGTCTCCAAAGAAGACTATCTCAAAGCCATCCTGCACGCAGAGAGTGAAGGCGAATCCGTAATCTCCGCCCGCCTCGCCGACTGGCTGAAAGTCTCCGCTCCCGCCGTCACCATGGCAGTGCGCCGCCTGAAGAAAGACCACTTGGTTCGCGTCCAAACCGATGGCCACGTACTGCTCACCGCCGCCGGCCGCAAGATCGCGCGCAAACTCACCCTCCGCCATCACCTGATCGAACGCATGTTGGCCGAACTCTTCGGCATGGAGTGGTGGAAGGTGCACGACGAGGCCGAAAGATTGGAACACGCCGTCTCGCCCGACTTTGAGGCCAAGCTCCTGGCCAAACTCGGCAAGGCAGGCGCCTGCCCCCACGGCAATCTGAGCGAGATGGAAAGCCCCGCCAGCCGCCGCCGCCGTGGCCTGCTTCTGCTCGCCGACGCCGCTCCTGGCGCCTTCTACGCCGTCAGCGGCATTTATGAGCGCGACCGCCATCTGCTCGAATTCCTCGAAGCCCGCGGCGTCCGCCCCGGAGCCAAGTTGCGCCTCCTCGAACGCAACTACGATCAGACCTTCACCTTATCTACCACCGCGGGCAACGTCTCCCTCGGCCGCGCCGCCGCCGACCGCGTCTGGGTCACCCCCGCCGACCCGCACCCCGCCCGCTGACTCGCCTCGTGAAAGCGTCAAACGGGTGGAGCAGGCCTTCAAGGCCTGCGTTCCAACTGCGTCTTCTGACTCGGGCGTTAGTGTGCGGGTGAGAACTGGATTTTCGGCCTCGCGGTGGAGTGAAGTCTGTCGTTTTAGCGCGAAGCGGCGCAAGCCGTGCGGAAAGAAGTGGGAAGGAACAAGCCCCGAAGGGGCGAAAGAGCAGTCCTCACGCACGCTCTTTAGCCGCAGGGATGCGTCTTCTCCCCGCACTCAAACAACGCCACAACTCCGCTCAGTAGCGGTTAACCACAGTTTATCCCTTCGTGTATACTTACGTTAATTCCCGCCGCCGATCGACTCCCAAACCCATCGGCGGGAATTCTCCGCACCTCACCCGATGAAGCCCGTCGTTTCCCAGCGCGAAGACGTCGTAGTCATCACCCACGAAGATGTCGACCGCGCCCACGACCGTGTCCGCGTGTCTGAAGCCCGTGCCCACCGCGGCTTCTCCTCCAAAGCCCGCCTGCTGTGGCTGCTCGTAGGTCCCGGGGTCCTCGTCATGTTGGGAGAAAACGACGGCCCCAGCATGCTCTCCTACGCCGCCACCGGCTCGAAGTTCGGCATTGGCTTCTTCATCCCCTTCGTTGCCCTCACATTCTGCATGGCCATCGTCGTTCAGGAGATGACCGTCCGCCTCGGCGCCGCCACTCATCGCGGCCACGCCGAACTCATCTTCGACCGCTTCGGTCCCTTCTGGGGATGGTTTTCCATGATCGACCTCGGCATCGGCAACTTCCTCACTCTCATCACGGAATTCATCGCCATCCGCGCCGGCCTCGGCTTCTTCGGCGTCCCGCCCTGGATCGCCGTCCTCATCGCGCTCGTCGTCCTCTACGGAGCGCTCGTCAGTCACCGCTACTGGACTTGGGAACGCATCACCCTCGCCGCCGCCATCTTCAACTTAATCTTCATCCCCGTCGCGCTCATGACTCACCCCAGTTGGCACTCAGTCGGCCACGCCTTCATCACCTGGCAGCCGCTCCCCGGCTTCAATAAAGATGTTCTCTTGATCGTCCTCGCCGACATCGGCGCAACCGTCACTCCCTGGATGCTTTTCTTCCAGCAGAGCGCCACCGTCGACAAAGGCATGACCACCAAAGACATCCGTTTCGGCCGCATCGACACCGTCCTCGGCGCTGTCCTTGCCACCGCCGCAGCCATCGCCACCATCCTCGCCACCGCCCCACTCTTCGCCCACCAGATGACCGCCGACAATTTCCAGGCCGCCGAATTTGCCCAGGCTCTTCAGCCCATCATCGGACGCATCGGTGCATCTCTCTTCGCACTCGGCATGGTCGAAGCCGGCATCGTCGCCGCCATCACGATCTCAACATCCTCCGCCTACGCCTTCGGAGAAGTCACCCACAAACCCCACAGCCTCAACCTCCCCATGGGACAAGGCAAATCGTTCTACGCCGTGCTGACTCTCTGTGCCGTCACGGCTGCCGCCATCGTCCTCATCCCCGGCCTGCCGCTCGTCTATGTCGTTCTGGTCGTAAACGTAGTCGCAGTCCTGGCCATGCCCCCAGCGCTGGTCTTCCTCTTTATGCTCGTCAACGACAAAGAAATCATGGGAGACTTAATAAGTCCGTGGTGGGCAAACATCCTCGCAACCATAGTCGTCTTGATCCTGACCGCCGCCGGCATCCTCTTCGGCGTCAGCATCATCGCCCCCAACATCTTCGCCGCCCTGGGAGGAAAGTAGGCATGAACCTCAAGCGGCACAAATGTCAATGTAGGGACAGCCGCCCTCGGCTGTCCCTTCGAGCGCAGCTCGAAGGCTTCCTGTCTCCACTCTTGAAGCCCGATGTTCGCGAGATCCCAGCCCTATGACCGAAGAACCAACGACCCACGAATCAACCAGCCCGTCCCCCGTCTCCAACGCCGACCAATCCCTCGTCCTCTCCTCCCTCGAACACGACCAGCTAGTCGGAGCCAAGAAGCACCACATCCCCCGCCGTCACCTCAAAGGCCCCGAACTCCTGGTCCTCTGGTCCCTCCGCCTCTACCTCCTATTCATGATGGCCGTAGTCACCTACCAGGTCTGGACCGCCGCCCACTGAACTTGGGCACTCGACGACGTTCCAGCAGAGTGCGCAGCCCCATCAAGCACTGGAGCCAGATAGTGAAAGTAATTGACATTTTGGGAAACGACACAACAAAAACCCTGATTGTAGATGTGAAATGAACCAAAAGCCTGTCATCCTGAGCGGAGTGGGTTGCTTCGCGAAGCGAAGCAGTCCACGGAGTCGAAGGACCCCTTTGCTGCCTGCGCAACCGTAAGCTTGTCAGGGAGTTCTCACAGTGCTGCTGGTCGCGGTGGGAACTCCCTGACGCCTCCGTGCCGAGGGTCGGTGTCGCGCGATCCTTCGATTCCGCGAACGCTTCGCTCCGCGAAGCACTCACTGCGCTCAGGATGACAGGGGGTTGTCGTGAAAGATCACGAGTATTTTGTTTACATCGTTTGCAGCCGGACGGGCACGCTTTACACTGGCATGACCAACAGCATTTACCGCCGCGCTCTTCAGCACAAGCGCGGCGAGATCGAAGGGTTTACAAGCAAGTACGGTTGTGACCGGCTGGTTTATTACGAGAGCTTTGACGACGTTCACCAAGCGATTGGCCGCGAGAAACAACTGAAAGGCTGGGCCAGAGCGAAGAAGATTGCCTTGATCAAGTCGAAGAATCCGCGGTGGGAAGATTTTGCCGAGAAGTGGGGAGCGCAAATGGCTTTCACAGGAGATCGATCAAGGGCAAATGACTGAGAAATCAGAAGCCCATCCCCCGCCGCCGTCTCAAGGCCCCGAACTCGTCGTCCTCTGGTCCCTCCGCCTCTACCTCCTCTTCATGATGGCCGTAGTCACCTACCAGGTCTGGACGGCAGTCATACCGCACGCGCAAGAACCCAAAGCTGGATCTCTCCGTAAAGAAGGAGTACGCAGAACCGGGCCATCACACAGTAGTAGTGAAAGTGATCGATATTCTAGGCAACGACACGACCAAGACATTGACGGTAGAGATGAAATGAAAACTGTCATCCTGAGCGGAGCGGGCTGGGTCGCGAAGCGAACCAGCCCACGGAGTCGAAGGACCCCTTTGCTGCTTGCGCAACGATTAGCTTATCAAGGGGTTTCCACGGTGCCGCTGGTCGTGGTGGGATCTCCCTGAGCGCTACGCCCAGAACATCAAAGAACCCGCACCTTCCACCCGAAGATGGCTTTGCCCGCGTGACATTAACTGAGATCCGAGGTCGTCTTTTCGCAAATCCCGCCAAAACGACTAAAATTGAAAGTTCATCCGGAAGGCCATCATGTCCTTAAACAGCTTCAACTCCCGCTCCACCCTCAAAGTCGGCAACAAAGAATACGAAATCTACCGCCTCAGCGCCCTCGACCAGCAAGGCATCTCCACCAAACACCTTCCATTCTCCCTGCGCATCCTCCTCGAAAATCTCCTGCGCACCGAAGACGGCCGTAACGTAACCAAGGACGAAGTCCGCGCCCTCGCGTCCTGGAATAAGAACTCCAAACCCGACCATGAAATCGCCTTCACCCCCAGCCGCGTTCTCCTCCAGGATTTCACCGGAGTCCCCTGCGTCGTCGACCTCGCCGCCATGCGCGACGCCATGCAACAACTCGGAGGCGATCCCGCCCTCATCAATCCTCTTCAGCCCGTCGAACTGGTAATCGACCACTCCGTCCAGGTCGACGAATTCGGCACCGCCAGCGCCTTCGACGTAAACGCCCTCCTCGAATTCCAGCGCAACAAAGAGCGTTACTCTTTCCTCCGCTGGGGCCAAACCGGATTCCGCAACCTCGCCATCGTCCCCCCCGACACCGGCATCGTCCACCAGGTCAACCTCGAATACCTGGCCCGCGTAGTCTTCGTCCAGGAAT
>Ga0302326_10019671_pt1 | contig 13929 bp, 8 predicted proteins | sample Palsa_T0_3_FD_202264 | JGI IMG/M metagenome (GOLD analysis project Ga0302326, IMG submission 202264) | Peat permafrost microbial communities from Stordalen Mire near Abisko, Sweden - Palsa_T0_3 | ecosystem: Environmental > Terrestrial > Soil > Palsa > Peat permafrost | place: Sweden: Abisko... | reverse complement strand
CGCCGACCAAGATCGATCGTGAGAACCGCCAGCGCATCGCGCAGGTAACGGCGGACATCGATCACTCCACGAACGTGACGCTGGGTGACATCACCAATTTGATCAATGCGAAGATCGAGCAGCCCGGATTTCTACCGTCGGGCGTTACACTCGGCAGCGAAGGCGACACGAAGTACTTCACCGAGTTTCTTTCAAGCATGGGCATCTCGGCCATCGCGTCGTTCGCGCTGGTGTACATGCTGATGGTCGTGCTGTACGGAAACTTCGGCACGCCGTTCGTGATCATGTTCGCGATTCCGGTCGCGCTCGTCGGAGCGTTCTTCGCGCTGCGCGTCTTCGGGCAGTCGATGAATCTGTTTTCGGTGATCGGCTTGATCATGCTCTTCGGATTGGTCGCCAAGAACGGTATTCTGCTGGCCGATTACGCGAATACGCTGCGCAAGCGGAGCGGTATGCGCGCCGTCGAGGCGATGACGACGGCCGCCGGCACGCGCTTGCGCCCGATCATCATGACGACGGCAGCGATGGTGTTCGGCATGCTGCCGCTCGCGCTGGGCCTGGCTGAGGGCGGTGAGATTCGGCGCTCGATGGGTGTGGTGCTGATCGGCGGCCTGTGCAGCTCGCTCGTGCTCACGCTGTTCCTGGTACCAATCGCCTACACGGCGTATCTCAACGTGCTGGAGCGCCGCGCCGACCGGCGTGCCATGCGTGAAGAGCGGCTGCCGCTGCCGGCGCACATGCCGGCGGGCTCGATCACGGGCTGAATCGTTCTCGGCCCGCGGCTGCCGCGGTCGGCACGGGCGCTGACAGCGGCGGGCGATAGCTTGGCCTGGTCGTGTCGACACCGAACGGACCGGGTAGCTAACCGGTATGCGTCTGCCATCATCCATCGCTATTCGAGCTGCATGCTTGGGCTTCGCGGCCATCGCTGTCTCGACGACCGGGACCGCGCTCGCTCAGTCGGTGAGCGTTACGCTCAACGGCACGCCGCTGAATCTCAGTCCGGCGCCGCAAGAGCGTGCCGGCCGAATCTTCGTTCCGCTGCGCGGGATTTTCGAGCAGCTCGGTGCGTCCGTCGTGTATCAGAATGGGATCATCAACGCCCAAGGCAACGGCCGCGCGGTTTCGCTGCATATCGGTTCGACCCAAGCGACCGTCAACGGACAACCGCAAAACCTCGATGTCGCACCGTTCGTCGTCGGCGCGAGCACGTATGTCCCGCTCCGCTTCGTGTCGCAAGCGCTCGGCGCCGGCGTGAACTACGACGCGGCGAACAAAATCGTCGCGCTCTCCAATGGGGGCGCGCCGGCCGTGCCCGCGCCGCCATCGACGATGCACCTGCACTTGGGTGCGATCCGACCCGCCCGCGACGCCAGCGTCCCGGCTCGGCGGCCCACCATTGAAGCCCAGTTCGACGGAGGCCGGGCCGATCCCAACACGCTCAAAATTACGCTCGACGACCTCGACATCACCACCTCGACCTCGCGCTCGCCGTCCGGATTCGTCTTTTCACCGCCCTCAGATCTCCAATCGATGCGTCATACCGTGCGCGTTACCGGGAATGATGCCAGCGGTGCCCCCTTCGAGGCTCGCTGGTCGTTCACGTCAGGCACATCCGGCGTGCAAACGACGCTCGCCGGCGTTTTCCCCGCGGACGGAACGCTGGTTCGGAGTCAATTCACCGTGGGCGGCCACACGCTGCCGGGCGCGGTCGTGGTCGTACAGGTCGGCGCCGCCGGGAATGCAAGTACGGTGGCCGGGGCCGTCGGTTCGATCTTGGGCTTGGGCGGCGGCGTGAACGTGCGCAACGAGGTGACGGCGAGCCCCGACGGGTCATTCTCAACGGTGATCGCCGTCAATGCGCCGCCGGGAACGAGCCTACAGATGGTCGTCAACGCCACGGATCCCGGCACCAAGAGCGCCGCCCGCCCTGTCGCGCGCACGCTGACCGTGCGCTGAGGACGATCGCTGGGGGCGGCGGCGAACCGCGCGCAGCAGGTTGGCGCGGATGGGTTGCCGGACAGTTTGGCCGTGCCCGTGCAGATCGACGGCCGGCTAGCCACGCCACGCGTAGCGCTCGTCACGGGCGGCGCCGCCGGTTTGGCGCAAGGCATTTGCCTGGCTTTGGCGCGCACAGGTTACCGCGTCGCCTTTACCTTCCGCACCGGCGGGACACCGCCTGACGCGACGCTCGATTTGCTGCGTCCATTTGATCCGGAGGCTATCGCGGTAGGCGAAGACGTCACGCAGGCGGCCGGAGCGTTGCGGGCCGTCGAGGAGGTTGCGCGACGGCGCGGCGACGTCGAGGTTCTCGTCCACGCCGTGGGCCCGATCGTGGTGAAATCGTTCGAGCAGTCGGGGCTCGACGACTACTCCCGGATGATCGAGGGGAATTTAGGTTCGGCGGTTGCCCTCGCCGCCGCCACCTTGCCCGGTATGCGCGCACGCGGTTTCGGCCGGCTGGTCTTCTTCGGCATGAACGGATCCCATGCGACGCAGCCGGCGCGATCGATGTCGCTGTACGGCGCGGCAAAAGCCGGAGTGGTGACGTTCGCTCGCGCGCTGGCGCTCGAAGAAGCCCACTACGGCGTGACGGTGAACGTGATCGAGCCGGGCGACATCCGTGACAAGTCAGCCGATCGCCGGACGGCGCGCACGCGGCCGGCCGGTAACCCCACCGGTCACCCGGGCTCGTGGGAGGACATCGCCGCGGCGGTGAGCTTCGCGATTGCAGATGAAGCGTTCTATCTCAACGGAATGGTTGTGAGCGTGAACGGTGGTCTCGTTGAGCCGCATGAGTAAGAGTTTGCCGGCTGCTTCTGTGCGCCGTCCGAGTGCGCCCGCGCTGCTGCGCGTCCCGCGCGAGGTGCCGTGGGGTACGCGCGCTGTCGTGACCGTTTGGCTGATCGTGGCGGCCGTGACCGCCATGCGGGCGATCGCGGATTTTAGGCTGCCCCTCACGGGCGATGAAGCGTACTACTGGGAATGGTCGCGCCACCTGGCCTTCGGTTATGTCGACCATCCGCCGGCCGTAGCTTGGACGATTCGCGCTTTTGCCTGGATCGGCGCGCTGCCCGGCGCTGTGCGCATCGGCTTCGTGCTGTGCGGCGTCGTCGCGACGCTCGCCGGGGCTGCCGCGGCGACCCATCTCGCGGGCGGTGACCGTCGGGCGGGCGCCGTTACGGCGATCGCCTTCGCGCTCACGCCGCTCTTTTCGATGGCATTCGGCAGCGCGTCGCCGGACGGCCCGTACCTGGCTTTCTGGATGCTCTCGATCTGGCTGGCCGTGCGCGCCTTCGACGAACGGCGGCCCGCCGACTTCATCGGGTTGGGTCTCGCGCTCGGACTGGCTCTGCTCTCGCGCATGTTCGCGTTCGCGCTGCTGTTCGGCATTGCGATGTACGCCGCCGCGCCGCGCCGGCGAGTGCTGTGGCGAGCGGGTCTCGCCCAATCGTTCGCGATTGCGGCCGTCGTGTATGCGCCGTTCGTGTGGTGGAACGCGACCCACCACTGGCTGACGTTCGATTTCACCTTCGTTGGCCGGCACGTCTCCCAGTTTCGGCTGCAGCGGCCGTTGTCGCTCTACGCAGTCGAGGCAGCGGCGTATTCGCCCGGGTTCTTCATCGGTGCGTTCGTGGTGGCGTTCGCCCCACGCGGCAACGCGCTGCTCAAGTGGACGGCGCTGCCGCTGATCGGCTTGCTCACGGCACTCGCGCTGTTCGAACCGGTCGAGATACACTGGATTTTCGGACCGTACGCCTCGCTCTGCGTCGGCTTGGGGAGCGCCTACGTGCGGCTGTCCCGGCGCGCCCGAATCATTTGGGCGAATGCATCGGTCGTGCCGGCGCTGCTGCTGCTGCCGCTGGTGTTCTACGCGGCGGTCGCTCCCGGTGCGGCGTATCAGCTCTTCCGCAATACCGGGTCGAGTTTGCGCAATACCGGTCCGTTCGAGATTTTCACGTATTGGCCGCTCGCGCAGGACGTCCGGCATCTGGCCGACGCCAACGACGCGGTCGTCATGACCGACGGTTACGGACTTTCGTCGGTCGTCGATTTCTACGCCGGCGTCACGCCGATCGTCATCGGCTATGATTGGCAGGGTCGTGAGTCGCGGAATTGGTATGGCGACGCTGAGCATCCCAAGCGTGCCATCTTCCTGGATAAAGAAGAACTCGACCCGGTCCACCCATCGACCCTAAATCGCGGCCGGCCGGATTTCAAAGCGCGGCTGGCGGAGGCCTGCGGCAGCGTGCGCAAAGGGCCGGTACTCGAGTACTCCTACGCCGGCGTGCCGCCGCGCAAATATTACACGACCTTCTGCGACAACATCGTGCCGGATGGGCTCGAGATCCTACGCTGGGAACGCGAAGGCACGCCGTAGTAAATAACGCGAATGCCGTTCGTCATGGGCCTCGACTATATCCCGTTGACGGCGACGGCGGGGAAGAAACGCACGACGGCCGAGTTGCGCGCGCTGGCGTTCGAGCGTATGCGCCGCCTGGGCTATCCGTACGTGGCCAGTGAATTTTCGCCGGCGGGATCGGGCTGCCGCTTCGACGTCATCGGTCTCGGCCGGTATACCCGGCAGGTCCGTATTTACGAGGTGAAATCGTCGCGGGCCGATTACTTGGCGGACACGAAGTGGGAACGGTATTTGCCCTTTTGCACGCAGTTCGCGTTCGTCGCCCCGGCGGGCGCGATCGCGCGCTGGGAACTCGACCGCGATATCGGTTTGATCGAGTACGGCCACCCCCGTTTCGAGCGGATGATCGCCAACCGGCGCTACGGCTTTACGATTGCGCGCGACGACGCCCTGCGCTCGGCTCGTCCAGCTCGGCGGCTACGCGCCCAGGTCGCCGATCCGCAGTGGATCGCACTCTTGGAATCGATCGCGTTCACCCGCGTCGAATGCGCCGAAACCGACAATTTTTTCACGGACGGAGCTGGTATTTGAGCGATCATCGCCCCTTCGCACTGGCCGGCGCGCGTCCGCAGTACGGGCCCGACAAAGTCGTCAACGTCGTGCACATCGATCTGCATCTGCGGCCGGACTTCGCTACCAAGACGCTGCACGGCGTGTGCACGCAGACCGTCGAAGCGATCGAGGACGGCGTCGGCTCGGTCCGGCTCGATGCCGTCGATCTCGAAGTGAGCTCGGTGCGGATCGGCGCCGAAGCGCTGCGCTTCGAGACGACGAGCCAATCGCTGCGGATCTCCTTCGCGCGGCCACTCGCCGCCGGCGAACGCCTGTCGTTCGCCGTCACGTATCGCGCCAGCGCGCCGCGCCGGGGGCTGTACTTCATCGATCGTCCCCAGCAGCTCTGGACGCAGAGCCAAGATCAAGACGCGCGGTACTGGTTTCCGTGTTTCGATCACCCCGCCGAAAAACAGACGACGTCGGCGACCGTCGTCGTGCCCAGCGGACTCTTCGCGCTTGCGAACGGCGAACTCGTGGAGCGTACCGATTGCGGCGAGACCACGGTATTCAGGTATGAGCAGCGCATTCCGCATGCGACCTATCTGGTGACCTTGGTCGCCGGCGACTATGCGGAGATTCGTCAGCCGCATGCGCGCTTGCCGGTGTGGTATTACGTCGAGCGCGGGCGCGAAGCCGACGGTGAACGGGCGTTCGGCAACACGCCGCGTATGATCGATTGCTTCGAGGCCACCATCGGCGTGCCGTACGCCTACGAACGCTACGGCCAAATCGCCGTGGCCGATTTTATCTTCGGCGGGATGGAGAACACCGCGGCCACCACTCAAACCGACCGCACGCTCCACGACGCGCGCGCGCACCTCGACTTTTCCAGCGATCCGCTCGTCTCGCACGAACTGGCCCACCAGTGGTTCGGCGACTTGGTGACCTGTCGCGATTGGTCGCAAGCCTGGCTCAACGAAGGGTTCGCCACCTATTTCGAGGCGGTCTGGCGCGAAGCGGATCTGGGTTGGGACGAGTATTCGTACGACGTCTACACGCTTGTCGGACAGTATCTCGACGAAGATCGCGACCGTTACCGGCGCCCCATCGTCTGCAACGTGTACCGTGATCCGATCGAACTCTTCGACGCGCATCTCTATCAGAAGGCCGGTTCGGTGCTGCACATGCTGCGCGGCGAACTCGGTTGGGAGCGCATGCGGCGCTCGATTCGGCGCTACGTCGCCGACAATGCGCAGCGCAACGTCGAAACGATCGACCTCGTGCGGGCCATCGAAGCGACGACCGGACGCAACCTGCGCGCATTTTTCGAGCAGTGGATCGAACGCGGCGGACATCCGGAGATCAAGGTCTCGTATCGCTGGGACGCCGCGCGCAAGACGGCCTTTCTCAGTCTCGAGCAACTGCAGACCATCGATGCCGGGCATGCTGCGTATTCGTTCGATCTCAACGTCGGTTTCGTTGATGCGATGCCCAGTGCGCCTGCTGAAGATGCGGGCGATGGTCCGTTGGCCGGCGAGAAACGCGTGCGGCTGCACGTCGAGCGGCAATCCGAATGTTTCGCGATCCCACTCGACGCGGAACCCAACGTCGTGCGCGTCGATCCGGGCGCCTACATCTTGTGTTCGATGAGCTACGGATTCGACTCCGATATGAACGCGGCGATCCTGGCGGCCGAACCTAGCGTCGTCGCGCGGATTCGGGCCGCCAAGGCGCTCGGAAAAGACGGTTCGCGCGTGGCGCGTGAGGCGCTCTCAAACGCGTTGGCGCACGATCCGTTCTGGGGCGTTGCCGCCGAAGTCGCAATCGTGTTGGGCGAATCGCGCTCGCCGGCTGGTCGCGCGGCGCTGCTTGCGAACGTCACGCATCCGCATCCCAAAGTGCGCCGCGCGATTGCCGCGGCGCTCGGCAGCTACCGCGACGGTGAGGCCGCCGGCGCCCTGCTGCAGATGCGTGAGGATGAGTCGTACTTCGTCGCGGCGGCGGCCTTCGAGGCGCTCGGGAAAACGCGCGATCCGCGCGCGCTGGCCGCGCTCGTCGCCGGCGTCCGCGGCGTGTCGTGGAACCAGACGATCGAAGCCGGTGCCGCGCGCGGCTTGGCCGAACTCGCGGACGAACGCGCGTTGGGCGCATTGCTCGAGGCGCTCGATCCGGCCAAGGGTGAAGGGTTGCGGCGGGCCGCCGTACGGGCGATCGCGCGCCTGGGAGCGCTCGTCGACGGCGTCCGCACGCGCGCCGTCGAAGCGCTCGAGAAGACCTTCGACGATCGCGCCTACATCGTGCGCGTCAGCGCGTACGCGGCGTGCGAAACGCTGGCCGACGCGCGGCTGCTCGCATCCCTCGAGCGCCTCGCCGTGACGGAAGATGATGGCCGGCTGCGGCGCGACGCGGCCGAAGCGATGCTGCGCATTCGCGAAGCACAAAAGGTGCCGCACGAGATCGCGGCCATGCGCGACGAACTCGACCGACTGCGCGGCGAGGCGCGAACGCTGCGCGAACGGCTCGATGCCGTGCAGCAATTCTAGTGCGCTTTCCCAGCATTGCCGTACCGCTGCTGCTCATCGCGCTCGGTGCGTGCAGCGACAAGCCGGGACAAACGGTCAGCACCGCGAACGCTGCGCCGCTGCCGCGCTCTACGGCGATGGTCGCCGCGCCCCGTGCGCCGGCTTGGAGTGCCGCATCGCTGCACGACGTGCAGAGCCGCTTGTCGGCCGTGCTCGGCGATCCGACGCTGGAGTCGAGCGGAATCGCCGTCGTGGATGCCAATGCGCGTCCGCTCTTCGTGCGGCGCGAGCGCCAGCCGTATGCGCCGGCGTCGACCTTCAAGATTTTAGCGGCGATCAGCGCGCTGCAAACGTTCGGACCCAAGTTCCGGTTCGCCACCGACATCCGGGCCCTCGATAGCCCCAGTGACGGAACGGTCGGCGGCGACCTGTGGCTGGTCGGCAGCGGCGATCCAACCCTCACCTCGGACGATCTGCGCGCGGCCGCGGGCGCGGTTTTCCGGAGCGGCGTGCGGCGGGTCGAGGGTGCTCTCGTCGCCGATGGAAGCGCGTTCGGCGGCCCCGAAGTCAACCCGGCCTGGGATCCCGACGATCTGCAATACGATTACGCGGCGGGCACGAGCGCACTCTCGGTCGACGGCGGGACGGTCGAATTCCACCTCGTTCCGGCCGGGCCCGGTGCGCCGGCGCGGATCGAAGTGCGTCCACCCGGCGACGCGGTGCACGTCGCCGGCTCGGTTCTAACGGCCTACTCGACTGCGCTGTCGATCGACCGCGCGCCGACGCAAAATCAGTTTACGTTCAGCGGCCGCATCGCGACCGGCGCGGAGCAGTCAATATTCCGCCCGGTAGCCGATATGCCGATCTACGCCGGACGCGTCGAACGCGCGATGCTGACCGCGCGGGGCATCAGCGTACGCGACGGCGTTCGGCTTGGCATTTCGCCACTCGGCGGGCGCGTGCTGTGGCAGCATCATTCGCAGCCGCTCGCGGCGATTGTGCGCGAGATGCTCTTCGTGTCGAATAATCATTTTGCCGAGCAACTGCTGCGCGCGGTCGGCGCGGAGCGCGGCATCGGCACCGAGCGCTCGGGCGGCGCCGTCGAGCGTTCGGTCTTGGCGCGCGACGGTGTGCCGCAGGCCGGACTCCGCATCGTCGACGGCAGCGGCCTCGCCGCGACCGATCGGATCGCACCGATCTCGATTGCAACGCTGCTGGCGCGCACGCTGGCCCAGCCGATTGGGTCGACGCTGCTGTCGGCGCTGCCGCGGGTCGGGATAGAAGGGACCGTGCGGTACCGTCAGGTGACCGAAGCGCTCGGCCGGGCCCGGGCCAAAAGCGGCCACATCGAAAATGTCAACGCGCTCGTCGGCTTCGTACAAACGCACAGCCATGGCCGGGTCGCGTTCGCGTTCATGGTGAACGATCCGCGCGCGGATGACGGCCCGGTCGACACCGGTATCGATCGCGCGCTCGACGTTCTTGCGAGCGAATGATGCGCTTTCGCTTTCGCTTGCGCATTCCGCGGGTCGTGTCGTCGACGGTCGAGGCCGGGCCCGCCCGGCGGATGCGCGCCGTGCTCGACGGCAGCGATGTCGTCGTGCCCAATCGCTGGAATATTCCGCCGCACACGGTCGCCCTCGTCGGCCGCCCCGCGGTGTGGTTCTCCTTCGACGTCAATACCCCGCAGTTCAACCTCGGGCCGATCACGATCCGATCGAAGCGGCTGGTGTGGGAACAGGACTTCGGCGGTCATCTGTTCGTCGCGATCACCGACGCCGACGATTCGCGCGTGACCATCGTCGAGGCGGGTCCATCGAATCCGAACGGCACCGGCGGCCTCGTTCCATACGCCTATCCCGAGGACGAGATCGCCGCGCGCGGCGTGATCGATTTCCAGCCGATCACGATCGCGCCGCCGCATGGTTTGAATGAGGAATTCTTTGCGCAGCTGGTACGCACGACGCAACGTGCGTACGACGGCGATCAGCGGTATCGCGCAGTCGAGATCCCGTTCTTGCGCGTAGGGCGCGACTCGAACTCGTACGCGATCGGCGTGCTGCTCTGCTGCGGCATCGATCCGCGCGAGATCCCCAAGCCGCTCAAGGCGATGCGTTTCGAGTGGACCGGCTACCCGGGCGCCGAGGATCCGGTGCACCGGGCGAATTTCGGCGCGTATCTGGGTGCGCCGAGCCGCTTGGAGGGCGACATCAGCGACGTTGCTTATCATGGCGAGAACGGCGACGTACGCTACGTCGTGGTGGGCGGCGCACCAAACGAACGCGCGCGCTTACCCGACGGCAGCGAGGTCGATCTCGACGCGAACGGCCGCATCGCTCTCGCGCCCGACGAAGCGCGCCGCCGCGGGCTGCCGACGATGCACACCGACGTGCCCGCCCAGATTCGTATGCGGCGACGTTTTCCGCGCGACCCGTCGTCGGCCGGCGCGCGGATCACACTGATCGTCGACGGCCGCTCATTGCCGCTCGAGCCTGGGACGCAATATCGCGGCACGATTGTCGGTCGCCACGACGGGCTGGGTTTAGCCCGACTGCAGACGAGCAGCCATGAAGTCGTTCTGCCGTTGATCGAACTCGGCATCGAATTGCGCGATCCGCAGCGCGTCGATCGGCTGCTGCGCGTCGGTACCGAGGTGACGGTGGGTTTAGGTCGCGACCGCCATCCGCGGCTCGTCGCGCACGGCGCGGATTGGCTGCGCGACCGGCTGAGTCAGCGCCGATTCCATCTGCCGCGTACGCGGAACGTCGCTGCGAGCGCAGCGGTTGCCGTCATCGCTGCGCTCGGCGGCGCCGTCTGGTTCGTACGCCGACGGTAGGACGCGTCTAGCGGGATGGCACGCGCGTGCGCGGCAGTTCGACCCGCGGCAAACCGAGCCAGCTGCCCAGTTCCGCGAGCGATGCGCGCAAGTCGTCGCGCAGCCCGAGCGCCGGACGCTCGTCTTCGTAGTGAATCGCGATCACATCGAGGACGCCGGCATCGCGACGGGCCTTGGCGTCGACGCGCGCCGCCAGCCGATCACCGTGCAGAAACGGTAAGACGTAATACCCGTGCACGCGCTTGGCGGCCGGCGTGTAGATCTCGATCCGATAGTCGAAATCGAACAGCCGGCGATCGCGGCTGCGTTCCCAGACCAGCGAATCGAACGGTGAAAGCAGCGCGCAAGCGTCGACGCTGCGCGGGATCGCGGCGTCGCGCGCGAGATATGCCGGCTGCTTCCAGCCCTCGACGACGACGGGCAACAGCTCGCCGAGTTCGACGAGCTCGTCGATACGCGCATTCGCATCGATCTCCAAGCGAAAATAGTCACGCAGATCGGCGCGGGTCGCGATACCCATTGCGCGCGCCGCGATGCCCAGTAATGCGCGCTTCGCCGACGGTTCGTCCGGCGTCGGCTGGGCCAGCAGGGCCGGACTGAAGACGCGTTCGGGCAGGTCGTAGAGGCGCTCGAAATTGCGGCGCTTCGCGGTTGTCACGGCGCCCGACCAAAAGAGATATTCGAGCGCAACTTTAACTTCGCTCCAGCCCCACCAGCCGCCGCCCGTGCTGCGATGCTCGGCGATGTCGCCGCTGGCGAGCGGTCCGCGCTGCTCGACTTCGCGCAAGATCGCCGCGACGAACGCGGGCTTTTCGCGCGCGATGGCGGCGACCCGCCCCCAGGTACCCTCACCGCGCCCAGCGCGCGCCATGCGCCAGCGAAAGAGCGGGTGCAGCGTGAGCGGGATGAGCGATGCCTCATGACCCCAGTACTCGAACAGCTTGCGCCCGCGTTTCTGCCAGACGAGCCGTTCGAGCAGTTGCGCATCGTACGCGCCAAGCCGCGAAAACAGCGGAAAGTAATGCGAGCGCACGATGACGTTCACCGAGTCCATCTGCACCAGACCGATCCGATCGAAGGCGCCCAGGAGCGCCTGTGTGCCGGGGGCTCCGGCGCGCCGTGGCCCGCCGAATCCCTGCGCACGCAACGCGATACGCCGCGCTTGCGCGACGCTGAACTGCCCGGTCTTGCGGCTCAGCGCGCGTCCAGCGCGTCGGCTTGCGCGTCGAGTCGCTCGCGCGTCACGAGATGGAATTTCGCGCGCTCCGCGCCGCGAGCGAGTTCCGGCGCGGCTTCGGCCGGCGCATGCGCTTTCATCCAAGCGACGACCTCGTCGACCGGCGCGGCGTCCCAGTAGATCTCGGGCACGTCCTGCGCGACGGAGACGCTGTCTTCGACGGAGTTCGCGGCGAACAGCCGCCGCACGTTGGCTTTGAGAAATCGGTACGACAGCGCCGGATGGTCATCCGCGACGGCGTACACGAGCGACAGCCGCTGGGACTCGGCTTGGGCGGGGACTTCCGCTGAGAGCGCGAGCTGCAGCACCTGGCGCGCGAGTTGGGCATCGGGGACCGCGGCCATCGCGTCCGAGAAACGCCGGAACTCGGTCTCATCGCGCGCCGAGCGCGCGAGTGCGTGCAGTGCCCGGAAGGTCGGCGCGTCGGCGTGTTCGCCGACGATCTCCAACGCGGCGGCTTGATCGCCAGCGCTCACGCTGTCGCGATTGGCCGTCAGCCGCGCGAACTGCAGGCGCGCCCAGTCCAACGCCGCGCGGTCGTCCCACGCGCCGAGATCGCGCACGACTTCATGCCGCAGCTGCTGGATGGTCGGCGGATCGCCCGGCCGCGCATCGAAACCCAGCCGGGCCGCCAGCGGTGCCAGCGCCGCGCGCGCATACTGCTCGAACGGCCGCTCGCCGCTCGTTCCGTGCTCGTCCCGCGCGATCGTGCCGAGCGCTCCGGCGATCTGCTCCCAGGCGCGCGGATTCTCGTCGCTGCCCATTGCCGTGACCAGCGCGAGGTACGTATCGAGCCGCGCCTGGCCGGCATTGACGAGCGCCCACGTATCGTCGAGCAGTCCGATCTTATCGTCATCGGGCAGCGTTGCGAAGGCCGCGCGATTGACCGCCAGGGTCGCAGCGTCATACGCAACACGATAGAAGCCGACGTTGCCCGCATTCGCGCGCAGCGGCTCGTCGCAGCGCCCGGCTGCGATGCCGGTCCGATCGCTTTGCGTGAGCAGCGTGTAGTCGGGCGGGTTCGACCCGATCGCGATGCCGACCGGAATCGTCCAGCGCGGGTGCGTCGTGTCGGTCCCGTCGAGCAGGAAACGATCCTGGTGCAGCGCGATCGTGCGCAGGCCGTCGGCTGAGCAGGTCGCGGTTACCGTAACGAGTGGGAAGCCGGGTTTGAAAATCCAGGCGTGCGCAATGTCGGCGACCGGCTTGCCGGAACGCGCCGCGAGCGCGCGCCACAGATCGGTCCCGGTCGCATTGGAGAATTTGCGTTCTTGCACGTACGAGCGGATGCCGCTGCGGAATACGTCGGCTCCCAGATAGGCTTCGAGCATCCGCAGGAAGGCCTGGCCCTTGGCGTAGGTGATCTCCCCATCGAATGCAGCTTCAGCATCGGTGTCGTCGGCGACGGGCTGCTGGACGGGATGCGTATGGATGCGCGCATCGGCGTTCATCGCGATCTCTTTGTCGGCATCTTGGTTTTGCCACCAATGCCACTCCGGATGCGCGCGATCCGTTTGGCGCGCGGCCATCCACGAAGCGAAGCTTTCGTTGAGCCAAAGATCGTCCCACCACGCCATCGTGACGAGATCGCCGAACCATTGGTGGGCCATCTCGTGCGCCTGCACCGCGTAGATCTCTTGCCGCTGCTCGAGCGCGGCATCCCGGCCCAGCAAGAGGATCTGATCGTTGTAGGTGATCGCGCCCCAGTTTTCCATCGCGCCCTCGAAGCCGCCCGGGATCGCGATCGACGCCAGCCGCGGCAGCGGGAAGCGAATGCCGAAATACGCATCGTAGTCAGTCAGAATGTGTTCGGCGTTGGCCAATGCGTACGCGCCCTCGGTTTCCGCGCCGCGCACGGCCCAGACTTCTTGCCGTGTGCCGCGGGCGTCCACGCCGCTGAGATGCGCGATGTCGCCGGCGGTGACTTCGAGCAAGTACGACGGCATCTTGGGGGTGCGCCCGAAGACGATCGTTGCCGCCGTGCCGTGCACGCTGCGCGCGGCGACCGGCATGTTCGAGACGGCTTGCCACGTCGCCGGGACAACGATACTCAGGGCGAACGTGGCGCGGAACGCCGGCTCGTCCCAACAGGCGAACATGCGACGCGCATCGGTCGACTCGAACTGCGTCGTGATGAGCGTACCGATCTGGCCGCCGGCACCGCGATAGCGTTGGCGAAACATGCCTTGCCCGCTCGTTTCGAGCCGGCCGGTAAAGGCCAGGTCGAGCACGTGCCGTCCGCGGGCCAGCGGTCGCGCGGTCTGCAGCGTGGCGCGCTGCGCGCGATCGTTCGGCGTAACGGAGCGGGCGGCGACGCCGTCGACGCGCGCTTGCGTGAAACGCAGGTTGAGCGCGTTAAACGTGAGCGTGCTGGTTGGCCGGCGGACGTCGAGCGTGACGCGCTCGATGCCGTTGA
>Ga0302326_10019670_pt1 | contig 13929 bp, 11 predicted proteins | sample Palsa_T0_3_FD_202264 | JGI IMG/M metagenome (GOLD analysis project Ga0302326, IMG submission 202264) | Peat permafrost microbial communities from Stordalen Mire near Abisko, Sweden - Palsa_T0_3 | ecosystem: Environmental > Terrestrial > Soil > Palsa > Peat permafrost | place: Sweden: Abisko... | reverse complement strand
CCGTTGAGACCAACATCGTCATCTTCCAGTTGCCGGCCGCGGTCAGTACGGAGAAGTTCCTCGCTCATCTCCAGCAGCAGTCGGTCCGCGCGCTGAGCATAGCGCCGCAGACCATTCGTGTGGTATTTCATCTGGATGTCACCGCGGCGCAGTTCGACCGGCTGGCGGCGGCTTTTCGGGCATTTTCCCCCTGATTCGGCCAAGAATTCATTGATCGATTCCGAATTCACGGGCTCTTAATCCGAGTCACCGCCGCGGTTTCCGGCTCGAGGGTGTGCGCGAGGTTCCGGCGGGCCACCAGAACGATGCCCAGCCCAAGGCTCGACGAAACGGCGATGTTGGCCGCCATCGGCACGAGCGAGCGGCCGTGAAACAGCCCGATCCCGAAGGAACTAAGGGAGCCGAACCCCCACTGCAGTGCCCCCATCACGGCGGAAGCGGTCCCGGCGTTGCGGGAAAACGGCGCGAGCGACAGGGCCGACGTGTTGGGGTTGGTCAGCCCGGCGCCCGCCAGGAACAGGAAGATCAGGACGATGGTCCCGCCCAGCCCCAGCCACCCGCCGACCGCGCCGGCGAGGAGAATCAGGGTCACGATGACCTGGGCCCACAGGGCGACCTTCACGATCTGTTCGCTGCGGTAATGCCGCAGGAGGATAGCGTTAAGCTGGCTGAAGCCGATGAACCCGACCGAGAGCAGGGCGAAGATCCGGCCGTAGGCCTTGCCGCTCAGCCCGAACAGATCCATAAAGACCAAGGGCGAACCGGCCACGTAGGCGAAGAGCCCCGCGAAGGCGACGGAACCGCCCAAGGCGTACGCCCAGAATTGCCTCTCTTTCGCGACCGAGATGAAATTCGCCGCGATGGGCCGGAGCCGGAGCGAAAACCCCGGATGCGGACGGTGGCTTTCGGGCAGCAGGAGGGACACCGCGAGCGCCAGCAGCGCGGCGATGGCCAGGAGCACGACGAACACGGCCCGCCAGCCAAAGATCGCCGTCAGGTAGCCGCCCACGGTGGGCGCCAGCATGGGGGAGGCTGCCACCACCATGAAGAGCGACGCGTAGACCCGGGCACTGTCGCGCACGGGGAAGAGATCCCGCACCATCGCGACGGGTGCCACGCTCGCCGCCGAGCTGCCCAGGGCCTGCAGGAAGCGGAGCGCGATCAGCCATTCCACAGAGCGGGCCAGGGCGCAGCCGACGGATGCGGCGATGTAGATCGCCAGTCCCGCGTAGAGGGGCTTCTTGCGGCCGAAGCGATCCATCAGCAGGCCGCAGAAGAGCTGCCCCACGGCCAGTCCGATGAAGAAGCTGGAGAGCGAGCGGGTGACCTCGGCGGTCGTGACCTCCAGGGACCGGGCGATCTGGGGAAACCCCGGCAGGTACATGTCGATCGAAAACGGACCCAAGGCCGTGAGCGCCCCCAGGATCAGGATAAGAATGAAATGCCTAGGCCGTTTCACGGACCAACGTCACCCTCCAGGCGCGGAGGCGTCAATAATTGGCCGGTCCCACCCGGGGATGCAACTTTTTCAACCTGACCCCTTGGAATTGCCCCCATAAAAGAAAAGGTTCTCGTCGATTCCGACTGACCGCAGGCATTGACCCCCCGGGGCCTGAAAGTACAGGCAAACCGAGAGCGCCAGTCGATCGGCCAAGGCAGCCATGGGGTGTTAACATTATTCGGCGCGCAGCGGTTGTGTAATGGCGTTGGCGCGTCCACCTTTGAAGTATGAACTCAACCGCTTTAATCAGCCACGAGGCCATCGCTCGTCGGGCCCATCAGCTTTGGGATGAAGCCGGTCAGCCCGACGGCCGGGACACGGCGCATTGGCGGCAGGCCGAAAGTGAACTGCACGCACAGCTCCGGGAGACTGACTCCGGGGCGGGCGCCCGTGGCAAGTCCAAGGGGCCGTCTATTGCCGCCAAGCCCATTCCGGCAACGGCGCCCCACAGCACCGATTACGTTCATCCCGGCATCACGACCGATTCACTGCATCATCACCGGAATCGATGAACGGTCGGCCGCGGGCGACCACTATGTATCAGCAGGTTGTTACGCCCCAAATTGCCGCAAATGGTGATTGCCCGGTCGAAAATCGTTTTCATGGTCTCCAGTTAGAAATGGTCATCTCCCGGTGGGGATGCCACCCGATTGTAACAGTTGATGGAAGGAGATCTCACCGTGGACTACGGTCAAGGTGACGTATTGGGCGGGGCCCGGCGGAACCTCCGCCAAGCTTAATGTCGGCGGCGCTTTTCTCAAATCGACCGCTTCTCCAACTCGGGTACTGTTGAATATAGGCGGGCTCATCAAACCCGGGCAGACCCACATCCTTGCAACTTTTCGCAGCACGAATTTCCAGCCCGGGGATTTCATCCCCACTCTTCCGGGCATTTTCACGGTACTTCCGAACGCGCTGATGTTCAGGCTGTCGTAGGACGCTCATTGGCCTAGAAGGCGCCAAAAGGGGTCAGGCTGCAAAAGCTGAAATGATCAGCGGCACGGTTTGAGGCTGATGGGGTTGACGGACCGGCGTCGATGAGCACGTTGCGTCATGCGGTCTAACATTTTGCTCATCGTGGCTTTGGGGATGGCGGGGAGCAGTTCTTTGGCCTTGTTCGGGCAACCGGATTCATACCCATCCTATGGACCGCCTCCGGGATACGACCATCCCCCTCCTCCTCCAGCGCCGGCCTATGGGCAGTACTCCCCGCCACCCGGGCCCTACGCGCCTCCTGCCGGGTACGATACCCCGCCTCCGCAGCCATACCCGCCATCTTCCGGTTATGCGCCGAATCCGGACTATCCACCCTCAGCGCCGGGTTCCTACGGGCCGCCGCCTGGACCTCCCCAGGGTTCCTATGATGAAAGCCCCGACAATCGGCATCGGGCAGATGAAGGACGCGGACCCGACGCGCTTATCCGGCGCGTCTATCGGGAACTGCTGGAACGGGAGCCTGATCCGGCGGGGGCCGCTCACTATCGCGATATGCTGGCCCGCGGGGCCACCGAAGATCAGATCCGCGAAGATCTCCGCCAAAGCGTAGAGTTTCGCGTCACGTTGCCCGATTCCAAGACCCGGCAGGCCTATCGCAAGGTGCTGGGCCACGATCCCGATCCCCGCGGACTTGAGGCCTATCGGCACAGCATCGTGGACAAGGGATGGACGGAAGCGCAGGTCGAGGAAGACCTGAAGAGAAGTCCTGAATACCGCAGCAAGCATCACTGAAGTTCAGGCATGCCGGGGTAACCGGCGCCGCAAGCTTCCGTTACAGTGAACCGTTGACCAGCGCCTCGGGCCCCGAGAACGGGCAGCAGGCCATGCACGCTTTCCTCCACGACGTCCGTCCCTCTCGCAGGTTGCGCGCAGCGGCGGAGACGAACGCTCAACACCGCATCGCAGCACTGGTTTGAGGCTCCTCTCCTGCGCTGAAGATATCCGATTTAGGCTTCACGCTCGACCTTGCTCCCTAACTTATGCCCCACTTCAAAGCCGTGCTCGTAAAATTTGCCTTATGGACCTGCATCCTTGCTACCGCGCTGCCGGCGAGGGCCGCGGCGGACCGGGTGGTTGACGCCGTCAAAGCCGGCGTGATGGGCGACGGCGCCACTCTCAATACGGCCAGCATCCAGCAGGCGATCGATGGCTGCTCGGCGGCCGGCGGCGGAACAATTTCCTTTCCGGCCGGCCGATACCTCACCGGCACGATCCAGATCAAAAGCAATGTCAGCCTGCGGCTGGAGCGAGGCGCCATCCTGCTCGGCAGCACGGAAGCTGCCGACTACCGCAATCTGGATCCTTTCATCGATGGCAGCGGAAATCCGCTGGGCCACGCCTTGGTGGTGGCCGTGGATGCCGCCAATGTCGGCCTTGAGGGCGAGGGCACCGTCGACGGGCAAAGTCCGCAGCTCAAGGCAAAGCAGGATCCCTACGCGGTGCGGCCGTTCCTGGTGCGCTGGGTGCGCTGCACGAACGTCACCGTGCGGGATGTCCACCTGGTCAACCCGGGCGCCTGGACGCTGAATCTCTTCCAAACGAGGGGCGCGGTCATCGAGCATGTCACCATTCGCAGCCGGGGCCTGGGGATGCCCAACAATGACGGCATCAACATTGATTCCAGCGAAAACATCCGGGTGCGCGATTGCGACGTCGTCAGCGGGGATGACGCGCTGGTCATCAAGGCCACCAGCGCGGCAGAACCGAGCCGCGATATTTCCGCCAGCGGTTGCGTGCTTTCAACCAACACGAATGCCATCAAGCTCGGCACGGAATCCATTGGCGGGTTTGCCGACATCTCGATCTCCCGCTGCCAGATCACCGACGCGAGGATGTCCGGCATCGCCCTTTATGAGGTGGATGGAGGCGAGCTACGCCATGTCGTTATTCGCGACGTCACGATGGACGGGGTCACGGTGCCCATCAGCATTCGCCTGGGCGCGAGGCTGAAAACCTTCCGCGAGGGTGACCGGCCGAAGCCGACCCCCGGCCGATTGCGCGACGTCACGATCGAGAACGTGAGGGCCAAAAACATCGGAATGATCGGAATGCTGATCAACGGGGTTCCCGGCTTTCCGGTGGAAGGGCTGAGACTGAAGAATATCCAGCTTGAACTGCCGGGAGGCGGAACTGCGGAAGCGGCCAAGCTCCAACTCCCCGAAAACGAGAAGGCCTATCCTGAATTTAATATGTTCGGAAAGACCATGCCGGCCTACGGCATCTATGCGCGGCACCTTCGCGGCGTGACCTTCCAAAACGTGCGGACCAGCCTGCTGAAGCCGGACTCCCGCCCACCGACCGTTTTGGTGGATGTGGAAGATGTCACGCCGGCAAACTTTGCGAGCGCGCAATTGCAGAGGGTCAGGCTGCCATAGTTGACTTGGAAGGAGCCTGCGCGGTCGGGTTGGCGCTGCCGTGGGCTTTCGCTCGTGCCATCAGCGCTCCGCTCCCAACTGGAAAACCCTTAGCTCAGTTTTTTCAGCCTGACCCTCTGGAATTGCCCCGTGAGCGGCCCCAGTGCCTACCGGATCTATCCCTTGAGTTGCGCAATTAGGTCTGGGCGGGAGCGGCGGAAAGCCCGAGCCAGCGCTGGGTCTGAGGAATCCTGCGCAGGATAAATTTCTCCGTCAGGCCAACCAAAATCATCGAGCCCCCGAAGAAGGGGAAATAGACTCCCAGCACAAAGAGAAGGGCGACCAACGCGGGAGAGAAGCGAACCCGGCCAATCGGAGCCGGGGCGCCGAGAGCCCCTTCGGGCTTTCGCCTCCACCACATGATCAGACCGCTCAAGCTGAGCGTGACCAAGCCGGCGACCATGAGCAGACTGACAAGCTGATTGGCCAGACCAAAGAGCGCTCCTTCGTGCGCGGCAACTCCGGTGCCGATGATCCGGTCGAGCCAGGGCCTGGTGTTAAAGTCCGCGCGGGAGAGTATCGCTCCTGTCCCGCCATCGAGGACGAGGTTGACGCGGCGGGGACGATCGGGCGTGTCCGACTTGGCCGTCCAATTTCCGCCGGCGGAGGACGTCGGCGAGATCAGCACCGGCTCGGGGAGGTTCAGTGGAACCACCGCAGCGATCATCGAGTCGAGCGCGGAGAAGGCGCTCGGGCCCATCAGGCTGCTGCCACGATGGTTTCCAGGCGGTGCGTTGTGCTGAGCATGCTCGGAGGCCGTCGTTGCGACTTGCGTTCGAGAGATTCGGGCTGCGATCGCTTCCGAGCTGCTGGTCGTCCAATCTTGGGCCACGGCCTGTCCCGCGCTGTAATGCCGAATTGTCTTCAGATAACCACCCCACCCCTTGGCCCAAGGCAGGCCGGTGAAGAGCTGAAACAGCGCAAGGCATGAAACATAGATGCCGGTCACCGAGTGCAGGTCCCTCCAGAAAGTTCGGCTCCCCGAGCGAAGGCGGGGATAAAGCACGCCGCCCAGCCCTGGGGCGCTCCGCGGCCACCAGAGAAAGAGCCCCGTCAGGATCATGATGACGGCCCACGAGCCGGCCAATTCCACCATCCAGGAACCGGTCTCGCCGATCAGCAGCTCCCCGTGGAGCTTGAATACGATCCGCTCGAGCCGGCGGTCTTCGTCATCGACTTTGAGGATCGCAAGCGTCTCGGGATGGACGTAAACGCGGAACTGCTGCGCGCCGCGGTCCACGAGAACCTGCGCCGCCGAGGCAGGTGTGTGCGGTAACTCATAGGAATCGAGGGTCCCGCCCGGCACGGCAGCGAGCGCAGCCTGCGCCTGAGCATTCGCCGTTGCCCGGTGAGCGATCGCTAGGTGATCGTAGGGTCGGTCAAGGAAGCGCTCGATTTGGGGCTTGAAGAGATAGATGGTCCCGGTGGCCGAGAGCCATAAAACAAACGGGATACAGAAAAAGCTGGCGTAAAAATGCCAGCGCCAGACGGCGCGGGCCTCGAGCCCTCGGACGGGGCGGGACAGGGAAGCGGTGGCGGAGGACATGGAAATGAGACAAGAGGATTGCGGCAGACAGGACTACGGCGACGAATGAGTGTTTTGGGCAGAGTTTGCCCGGGAATTGGGGAAGCCGGCGGCAAAGGCCGCCAGCGCGGATGTGCTGCGGCTTAGGCACCAATGGCCTAAGACGAGACTGCGCTCAGGCGCCCTCGGTCCGAGGCGGAGGCACCGGGGGCATGGCGCGCTCCTGGCTGAGAATCCGCACCTCGGTTGGGCTCCAGGCCAATTGGTCGGGAGCTTTCACCGTAACCACGGGAACCGCCTGAAAGAAGAACTGCACTTTGTTTTCCCGTTTCAGCGACGGGATCGGAGCGCGAGACTGCTCCTCCTGATGAGCTTTCGCGACCATCCGGCAAATGCTGCACATCTGACCACCAAAGGTGTCGGTGATCGCGTTGCCCAAACCCTCGGTGCGGGAGTAGTTGGCGATCATGCGTCCCCAAGCAAACCCCTGCAGCAGATCCCACTGCGCGCCGGTAGTCAGGCAGCACAGGAAAAGCCCCATGGAAATTCGCACATGACGGCTCAATCAGACCGATCCATCCGATTTTACCCTGTAAAGGCAAGCTCACCTTTCCTCCAAGCCACCTCGAACCGGGTGGAAAGCGCGATATCCCCCGATTGCAGCGGTCACGCCGATGAAAATCCAACCGGAGCAAGACGCCAATGGAGACCACCCAATTCCGCTTCGACGACGGGGCTGCCTATGAGCGCCACTTGGGGCAGTGGAGCCAGCTGGCTGCCAAGGCTCTCCTCGACTGGCTTGCGCCAAAATCAGGTTTGCGGTGGCTGACATTGGCTGCGGCAACGGCGCCTTTGCCGAAATGCTCGGCCGCGCGCTGGAGGAGTAAACATTGCCGGCGGCCGATTTTCGGCCCAAGGATTTACTCTCTGCCGATGTCGTCCGCCGAAGCCAACGAAGGCGTCATCCTTTTCGATCCTTATCCGCGACGGATCGACCGCATCTTTGACGAGCCGACCAAGCGGCGTCTGGAGCGGCTGGGGCGGGTGATTTGGCATGACGGCTCTCCCGCTTCCGCCGAGCACATCGACCGGCACCTGCCGGACGCGATGGCTCTCATCGGCCAGTCGCCCCTGGACCGGGCCCGACTGGGCCGGGCATTGCGTCTGCGGGCCGTGTTCAATGTCGAAAGCAATTTTCTGCCGAACATCGACTACGGCGAATGCGAACGCCGCGGAATTCCGGTGCTCTCGACCGCTCCCGTCTATGCGCGACCCGTGGCCGAGATGGTGCTGGGGATGGCGATCTCGCTGGCCCGGCGGATGCACGAAGCGGATGCGGCGCTGCGCGTGGGAAAGGAATTCAAGGGCGACAACCACGATTCGTTCCTGCTGCACGGCAAGCCGCTGGCGATTGTCGGATTCGGCAACGCCGGCCGAGCGTTGCTGCCGCTGCTGAGGCCCTTTTCCCGGGAGATCCTGATCCACGACCCGTGGGTCCTTCCCGCCGTGTTCCAAGACCTGGACGTGATCCCGGCCTCGCTCGACGCATGCTTTGTCCGGGCCCGGGTGGTCTTTATCCTGGCGGCAAACACCAGTGAAAATACCGGCCAGATCGGCCAGCGGCTCTTCGGCAGCATGCAGAAGGGCAGCGTTGTCATCCTGGCGAGCAGGGCCGAGATCGTGAATTTTCCGGAGCTCCTCGCTGCCGCCGCCAGCGGGCACATTCGCGCCGGGATCGACGTCTGGCCCGAAGAGCCGGTCCCGCCGGACGAGCCCGGACGAGGCACGCCCAACACCCTGATCCAGGCGCACCGGGCCGGCAGCGTGCCGGAGATCCAGCCGTTGATCGGCGAGATGGTGGCGGACGATCTCGAGGCCATCCTCTCCGGGCTTCCACCCCAGCGTTGCCAGAGGGCGGTTCCGGAGACGGTGGGCCGGTTGCGCAGCAAACCGGTCGGATCCTGGTCGTTGTCCGACATTCGGCGGCCCTGATTAAATTCGATGAAGATCCTTTTTATCGGCGGCTCGGGAGTGATCAGCCGCGGGGCCGCGCGGCAAGCGCTCTCCGCCGGCCACGAACTGTGGTTGCTCAACCGGGGCCGGCAGCGAGCCGTCGACGGCGCCAGGACCCTGTTGGCCGACACGGCCGATCCCGCGGGCATGCGTGCGGCGCTCCGCGGGCATGAGTGGGATGTGGTCGTGCAATGGATCGCCTTCACCCCCGCCGATCTCCGGCGCGATCTCGACCTCTTCCGCGAGACGACCCGCCAGTACGTCTTCATCAGCTCCGCCAGCGTCTACCAAAAGCCGCTGCAGCACTACCTCATCACCGAATCGACGCCGCGCTCCAATCCGCACTGGGAATACGCCCGGCTCAAGATCGAATGCGAGCGGGAGCTGGAGGAGGCGCATGAGGGCAGCGGGTTTCCGGGCGTGATTGTGCGGCCCTCGCTTACCTATGGGCAGGACCAGGTGCCCCTGGTGCTCAATGCCTGGCAGCAGAGTTGGACCGCCATCGATCGCATGCGCCGCGGCGCCCCGGTGATCATTCCCGGGGACGGCAATTCCCTCTGGACCATCACCCACAACACCGACTTTGCGCAGGGGCTGATCGGCCTTTTGGGCAACCCAGCCACGCCCGGCCAGGCCTTTCACATCACTTCGGATGAGGTGCTCACCTGGAACCAAATCTTCCTCCAGGCTGCCCAGGCCGCCGGCGTCGCTGCGCCGAATTTCGTGCATATCCCGTCGGACTTCATCATCGCGTGCGTGCCGGCGCTGGAAGGCACGCTGCTGGGCGACAAGGCCGTCTCGGCGGTATTCAACAATGCGAAAATTAAGCGGTACGTCCCGGGCTTTGCCCCCAAGACCCGGTTCGCCGACGGAATTCGGGAAACCATCGCGTGGTTCGACGCCGACCCCGCCCGCCGGCTGGTGGACCCTGCGACGAACCAGAGATGGGACCGGCTCGCCGCCGCCTACGGGACCGCGCTCGCCCAGGCGAAGACGGCGTTTGCCGCCGGTTGACCTTGGCCGGCGCCGGCCGCGCTAGCGGGCCGAGGGGGAGGAAGCGAATTCCGCACGGATGGATTTCTTTTCTGCCGTCGGAAAATCGTCCGGCACGGGAAAGGTGACCGGGCGGTTGGCCAGCCATTGCACGGCGCGCACGATAATCGTCTGCACACCGGCGCAGCGCATGCTCTCCGGCTGAATGTCGCCGCGCCAGACATGACCGAAGGTCGCGATGTAGGCGCGGCCCTTCCCGTAGCTTACGGTCCACTCCACGGGCCAATTCTGGCCGAAGCGCGGGTCGCGCGCGTAGGACAGCACCTGCACGTTCTGGGCCGGCCCCCGGGCGTCGAAATAAACCTCAAGGTGAGGGGTCTTCCAGGCACTGGGCAGTCCGCGGTGGATGGGGTGATCTCCGAGCAGGTGGACCACGACATCGCCGTTGGGCGCATGGCTCGTATTGAGACCCTCCCCCGGCGGATAATAGATAAGCTTCCCGTCATCGCCGACGGCGATGGCGGTGCCGTAGCTCTTCTTCCTCCAACCCAGGCCGATGATCTCGTTATAGGCCGGCCAATCGACAAACGCGTTCTGGGCCGAATGGAAGATGTAGACGCCGCCCCCGTCGCGCACGAAATCCTCGAACGCGATCTGCACTGCCCGCGGCCAGGAAGGTCCGCCGTTGATGTCATTGTAATTCTGGATGACGACGTCGTAGTCCTTGAACCGGGGGCGCCAGGAATCCCACCCCGGTGCGGCGGCGCTGGCGGGCGAGGTCGAGACGTCGATCGCGAACAGACCGGTGGGTTGGAGGATCGCGCCGATGAGCTGCGTGGTGAGCATCCAGTCGTGGTTGCTGTAACCATCGACGATCAGGACCTTGATCTTGGCATCGGAGATCGTGGGAGCGTCGGTCGCCGCGGCCCGGCCCGGTTGGGCCAATGACGCGCCGACCGCCAGGGTAAGCCAGAAAAGTGGTTCAAGCCTCATGGGCATGGATGGCGTTGGGTCGCGTGTCCGGCGAGCATCTTTGCAGGCGGATCTTGAGGTTATCTCGACAATGTGGGGTCGATCCCGGACCTTGATTTTCAATGAATTTCATGACGACCAATTTCAAGACAGCATTCAGCATCATTGCCCTGGGCACTTGCTCACGGTTGATGGCGCAGTCCATGTTCGATGACTTTTCGGCCGAAACCGGCCGGGGTGTGGGCAACGACCTATCCGCAGGGTATTCGTTCTCCTCAAAAGCGGAAGTCGACCATGGGGGAAAGGTCGGCGAAGTTCAAATCGACCGCTACGATTTTAACGATAGCGCGAAGATACCCTGGTCGAATGATCTCGCGCTGCTTTGCGGTGTTTTCTGGTCTTACGATGATCTGGGCCTTACCGGTGCCGTGCCTCTGCCCCATCGGCTCGAGGCTGAGGGCATTAGCCTTGGAATGGTCAGGAGGCTCAGTCCCGACTGGAGCATCCTGGCGCTGACTCGCGTTGGATTTGCCGGCGATTCGGCCGCGGTCACAGGTTCCAGCTTCGATTTTTCCGGTTCAGTGATAGCGAGCCACAAGGTGACCGCGGATTTTGCCTGGGACTTGGGCATGGGTGCGACGTTGAGGGGCAGATACGGCGTGCTGCCCGTTGTTGGTGCGCGGTGGGCTTTCGCGCCGGATTGGACACTCTCGGTCGGCTTTCCCAGAACCGCCCTGGTTTATCGGGCGAGCGATCGCCTGTCCTGGGATGCGGGAATCCGCTTTCAAGGCGGGGGTTATCGCATCACCACCGCGCCCGGCGCCGGCCTGGGGAATACTTATTTGGACTATCATGAATTCCGCCTCGGCTGCGGGGTTGTTTACCGGGTGTCGGATAGCATCTCAGCGGCGCTGGATGGCGGCGTCGCGCTCAGCCGTCGTTTCGACTATTATGACCGAAATTATACCCTGGATGGAGCGTCGGCGGGGTATTTCCGGTTGAGGGTCACGCTCAGACTTTGAGCCATTGAGCGGTCGGGCGGTATCTACCGGGTCAGCCGATAGATGAGGATGGCCGTCCGTTTGACCAACTCGGGAAAAGATGCCACATCGGCAAACTCGGTCGGGGCGTGCGCGAAGCCGCCGCGGGCCCCGAGGCCGTCGAGACAGGGCAGGAAAGGGGCCACGAATGAGATGTCTCCGGCTCCGCGGCCCTTTGGGTCTGTGGCCCCTACCGGGGCGTAACCGAGATCCCGGCTTACCTGGTCGAGTTGCCCGAGGAGCGCATAATTTTCGGGCGTGGCCGCCATGGGAGGGTAGGCATCCTCGAAGGTGATCTTGCCCGAGGTTCGCCGGAGGCCATGGGAGACGATGGCCCGCATCTTGGCGCGGGCCTGCTCCAGCTGATCGAGCGAGACGGCACGGAGATCGCCTTGCACATAAGCGGTGCCGGCGACCACGTTCAGCTTGCCGGAGGCGGTGCCGCGTCCTTCCCCGACACTCGCCTCCGTTCCGCCCACGATCATGGACGGACTGCAGGTGAGGCCATCCATGGGCTGAAGCTGCAGCCGGAATTGGTCGACGACCCGCGCCGCCTCATAGATGGCCCCGTCGCCCAGGAGCGCGGAGAAAACAAAGGCGGAATGTCCGCTGACCCCCGAAAGTTCCAGCTTCCAGGAGCTGGAGCCCCTGCGCGCAACGGTTGCGTCGCTTCCGATTGAATTCTCGAAAGCGAGCGCGAGGTCGCTGCGATGGGCCGATTCGATCAGATCGCGGCGGGCCGCCTCGAGCGGCAGGCCCGGTGACTCCTCATCGCCGCTGAAGGCCACGATCACGCGAACGCCCTCGAGCGCCCCGGCGCTCTCAAGCGATTTGAGCGCATAGAGCATGATCAGGTCGCCGCCCTTCATGTCATAGGCGCCCGACCCATAGAGCTTGTTTCCCTCCTGGCGAATTTTCCCCGCCGGAAGCACCGTGTCGAGATGGCCGATCAGCAGCAGGCGTTTGCCGTGCGTGCCCGGATGCTCGGCAAAAAGATGGCCGGCGCGCCTCATGCCCGCGGGCATATCGATCCACCGTGTGTCGAAGTGAAGCCGGTCGAATTCCCGGCGGAAGATCGCCCCGACCTGTCGCACCCCGGCGGCGTTCTCGGTCGGGCTGCTGATCTCGACCGTCTGCCGAAGGAGAGCCAGCAGCTCCTCGTTGTGCGCGTCCGCGTAGGCGGCGATCCGGGATTCCTCGGGCGAGAGAGTCTGGGCGCATCGGGCGAGCGGATTGAGCGCAACCAGGGCGCACAGGCTGGCGAGACGGGCGGGAGCGAGCATCGAGCGATATCGATCCATCCCGCGCCAGTTACAATTCCAAACCTCACCTCAGGGCGTCAAGGCCTCCAACCTGACCGCTGGTTTTACAACGATCGGCGAGCCCTGTCGGTTAGGCGACGAAGGTTCTCAGCTGTTCGAATTTTCGCTGGGCCCTCTGGCAGATGCTGGGGAAGCAGGCCGGGGCGAGACCGGCCCGGTCGAAAGTGTCCGTCGTGAGGCGCCAATAGGATTCTTCGCCCGGGATCCCATGCTCAAGATCGGCCGCCGCCCCGGCGGCGAGGACGAGCAGGTGGATGACCGGATTGTGGCGTTCGCCCGGACGGTAGTGATGACGGATCGCCAGCGCGGTCTCGCGCGGCAGCCGCCAGTGCAGGAGGATTTTCTCGGCCACCTCGACATTGGTGACACCCCAGTTTTTTTGCTCCCAGGCGTCCAGCGCCGTCTCGCCGCTTTCGAGAAAGGGGGCAACCGGGGTCCCGGGCGAGGGCGTCGCGCGCTCGAGGGCCATCATGCCGATGGTCCGCAGCAGCCCGACCGTGTAGCAGGTCCTCGGCCGCTCTCGCGTCCACTTCGCGAGTTCCTCCATGAGCACCGCCACGAAGAGCGCATTCACCCGGAGTTTGGCGGCATCGATGGGGTAGAGGGACATCTTCTGCTCGGCCAGCTGGGTGGCAGCCACGACTCCCACCAGCCGGTGCGCCTCGGCAAAGCCGACGAGGGCCACCGCCCGTTCGAGCGAGCCGACCGGTTCCGGCGGGGCGTAGGTCACGCTGTTCGCCATGCGGATGATTTGCGCGACGAGCGGCGGGTCCTGGCGCAGCAGCGCCACCACCTCGTCCGACTCGACCCGCGGATCGTGCATCAGACGGCCAAATTCCACCAGAAGGCGCGGGGCCGTGGGAAGTTTCTCGGCGACTTGAATGATCTCCGCGTCCGACAGGGAAACTGTACCGACACTCATTTGAGCATAGTACGGCACAACCGACCCGAAATTTAGCCAATCCTTACCGGCTCCCCCGCGCCAGTGGATCGCTAGGGCACCTGGATCACCTGGATGAGGACGGTGCCCGCGTTGCCGTTGAGGTCCGAGGCCTGCGCGGTGTAGCTGCCGGGCTGGAGGCTCAGGAGCAGGGCGGCATCGGGTGAATTGGCCTGAAGCGGAAAGGCGCCGACGGAGGCTTTGGCCGTCGCG
>Ga0302326_10019669_pt1 | contig 13930 bp, 15 predicted proteins | sample Palsa_T0_3_FD_202264 | JGI IMG/M metagenome (GOLD analysis project Ga0302326, IMG submission 202264) | Peat permafrost microbial communities from Stordalen Mire near Abisko, Sweden - Palsa_T0_3 | ecosystem: Environmental > Terrestrial > Soil > Palsa > Peat permafrost | place: Sweden: Abisko... | reverse complement strand
CCCTTTCTCCACGTAGCGGCTCATGGCGATCGCAACGATTCCAATCAGGGTGGTCAGCATCACGAGCCAAATCGACACGCCGTCGACTGCCAGCGCATAACTGATGTGCAATCCGGGAATCCACGCCGTTGCTTCGGCCATTTGGAAGTGGAAGGTGCCCGGCTGGAACTTGCTCAATACGACGCACGAGACCCCGAACGTCGCGATCGAGAAGACCAGGGCAGTGATTCGTGCGGCCGAGGCGGGCGCCGTTTTGGGCGCCAGAAACAGTACAAGCGCCCCAAGCACCGGCAGCCCTGTAAGGATCGAAAGGATTCCCACTAGCGCGCACCTGCCAAGAACATAATGCCGAGGATTGCAACTCCGCCTAGCAGCATGACCAGCGCATAAGCGCGCACGTAGCCCTTAGTTACCTGGCTCAAATCCTTTCCAAGGATTGCCGCGATTCCAGCGATCCCGTTCACCAGCCCATCCACCACGTGAACCTCGACGCCGTGCCACAGGCCATTGGCCAAGAGGCCGCCGCCATCGATGGCTGCTTCGTTAAGCCCGTGGTCAAAACCGAACTGCCGACGGGCCAGCAGGCGCAAGTGGCTCCACTTGGAGTCGTCGAATCCCTCCGACTTGGGAAGACCTTTGCGATAGTAGAGAATGCCGACGGCGATTCCCAAAACCGCCGCCCCGACCGAGATCCAACCGAGCGGAAGCCCTTCTGGCTCGCCCCCTCCGCTCAGGTACTGGGCTTGGGAAACCGGCGCGAGCCAGTTTTGCAGCAAGTCGTGGTTTGCCAAAACGTATCCTCCGCCGAGGGAGAGCAGGGCAAGCACCGCAAGCGGCGCCCACATACTCGCGGGAACCTCTTTCGGCACGTGGTCGGAACTCAGAGCATGCTCGTGAATTTCCTCGACGTGCGGCGCGGTCGCGAGGAAGAAGCCGTTCGGATCGCTTACCTCTTCGGTCGGCGTGACGATCACCATCTCGTGGGACTCATGCGCTTCGGGCTCGCCGGCTATCTGCTTCCACCGCTCCTCCCCTCCAAAGAAGGTGAGCCACATCAGGCGCGTCATATAGGCGGCGGTGAGGGCTGCCACCACGATGCCGATCCAGCCGGCGGCGACGGCCACGTTGAGACCGTTTACGGTCGTGTCGACGTTGGCGAGAGCCGCTCCCAGGATCGCCTCCTTGGAGTAGAACCCGGCGAAGCCACCCACGCCCGGAATCCCGATCGCGCAGATGGCGAGCCATGCGATGACCATCGTGGCGGTCGTAATCGGCATGTATTTCCGAAGGTTTCCGTAGTTGCGGAGATCCTGGTTGTGGGACATTGCGTGAATCACCGCGCCGGCGCCCATAAAGAGCAGCGCTTTGAAGAAAGCGTGGGTCACCACGTGGAACATGCCGGCCCAATAGGCGCCCGCCCCGCACCCTATAAACATGTATCCGAGCTGCGAAACGGTTGAATACGCGAGGACCTTCTTTATGTCCGTCTGCCCAAACGCGACTACGGCTGCAAAAAGAGCGGTGAACGCCCCGATCCCGCAGACGATCGCGGAAGCAACCTGAGAAACCTCGAACACATAGTGCATCCGGTTCAGCAGGACCACGCCCGAAGTAACCATCGTGGCCGCATGGATCAGAGCGGAAACTGGGGTCGGGCCCGCCATCGCGTCCGGCAGCCACACATATAGGGGGAACTGCGCAGATTTGCCGGCCGCCCCGATGAAAAGCAGGAGCGCGGCCGCCGTCGTCCAAGCCGGATGGGACATTGACGAAATGCGAATCGCAGCCTGCATCGTGTCGAAGCTGAGAATCCGGCCGTCGGCTACCGGTTGATAGCTGCCCAGGATCAGCACCATGGTGGTGAAAATTCCGAGGGTGAGTCCCCAGTCACCAATCCGGTTGACGATGAACGCCTTGTTTGCCGCCTTGGCGTTCTCGAGGTCGGTGTACCAAAAGCCGATCAGGAGGTAGGAGCAGAGGCCCACGCCCTCCCATCCCACAAACAGCAGCGGCAGGTTGTTGCCCAAAACCAGCACGAGCATGGCCGCCGCGAACAGGTTCATGTAGGTGAAGAACCGGGCGTATTCCCGCTCCTCGTTCATGTAGCCGGTCGAGTAGATGAAGATCAGCGACCCGACGCCGGTGATGATCAGGCACATCGTCATCGACAGCGGGTCGATCGACCACTCGAACGGGACGTTTAAGCCCATCACGCTGAGCCAGGGAGCGCCTTGGACGACATGAATCCGATCCGCCACTGCCAGTCCAGCGAGCTTTTGCGTCAAAAGACAACTGATCGCGAGGGACAACAGAATCGGCAGGACCGCAATAATCGAGAGGCCTCGCCGACCGATCGCCTTTTCGATTGCGGATCCGGCAAGCGTCAACAGGACGAAACCGAGAAGAGGTAGGCCGATGATTGCCCAGACCAGTTGAAAGTTATCTGTCACCGTGTCTTCTCTAGCCCCTCAATAAATTCAAGTCGTCGACGTCGACCTCGTGCCTGGCCCGGAAGATCGTCATGATGATTCCGAGCCCGACCGCGACTTCGGCGGCCGCAACCGCCATCACGAAGATCACCATCATTTGACCCGCCATCGCGCTTCTCTGAGCCGCGATGTCCGTGCCAGTCGGATTCACAAGCTGATACCGGGCGAACGTGAGGAAGGTCAGGTTCACCGCGTTGAGCATCAGCTCGATGCACATGAAGACCACCACCGGATTGCGGCGGATCACGACGCCGACCGCCCCAACGGTGAACATAAATAGCCCGAGCCCTAGGTAGGCAACAATCGGAACTCCGTTCACATCTTCCTCTTTGCGAGAAGGATGCTTCCCACCACGCCGACCAAAAGGAGCACGCTGATGCACTCGAACGGAATCACGTACTCGGTGAACAACGTGTGGCCGATCGCTTGCGGGGTTCCGTAGTCGCCCAACGCGCTCACGTGGTTAAAGCTTTGCAGGGCCGGCAGGAGTTGCGACCCGACCATTAGGAAAAGTAGCACTCCGGCGGCGAGACCCACGATTCTCTTGTAGTCGAACTTCTCATTCAGGAAGTGCTCTGCGCCGATGTTGAGGAGCATGATCACGAACAGGAACAAGACCATGATCGCGCCGGTGTAGACGACAACCTGGGTAATGCCCAGGAACTGTGCGTTCAGGGTGAAGTAGAGCACGGCCAGCACAAAGAAGTTGAGCACCAGGCAAAGCGCGCTTCGAATTGCGCTGTTAAACGCCACGACTCCAACCGAAGCTGCCACCCCCACCGCCGCAAGAATCCCGAAAAGCACGAACTCGGGCGTGATCAAGCGGTCGCCTCCTTGTTCGGATCGACCAAGGTGATCGTCCTAGGCTCCAAGCGGCCGGATTCGCCGGGTGAAATCGCCTTGCGGATTCGGTAAAGAACGTAGATGACCGCGCCCGCCACCAAGACCACCACCCAGCCAACCAGAATTCCGATCAGGTCGCCGCTGCTTACCTTCATGAGCGCGGTCACCACCAGCCACAGGGCCACCACCATGAAGTTGACGGTTGCCAGCGGGAGCAGCGTCTTCCAACCCAGCGACATGAGCTGGTCATACCGAAGCCTGGGCATGGTGGCCCGCAGCCAGATGTAGAAGGAGATCATGGCGAATCCCTTCGCAAAGAAGACGAGGAACGCCAGCCAATACTGAATCTGACCTAGGAAAGCCCAAACTGCGCCACCCGGCGCATTGTTGGCAAGGTATTCCCAGTTCACCGGCAAGGCGTTATAGCCGCCCCAGAACACGGTCACCGATACCGTCCCGAAGATGAACATGTTCACGTATTCCGCCATCATGAACAGCACCCACTTCTTGGTCGAGTACTCCGTGTTGTAGCCGGCCACAAGTTCGCTCTCGGCCTCCGGAAGGTCGAACGGGGCTCGGTTGGTCTCCGCAACCATGCAGATGAGGAAGATGACCCACGCGATGAAGCCGAACGGGGTGAAGACGTTCCAGTTCTGGATGAACTTAACCGCGCCGTAGAAGGGGCCCTCTTGGGCCTGCACCATATCGGTGAGCCGCAGAGATCCGGTCGCGAGGGCAATCGCGGCTAGCGACATCCCCATCGAAAGCTCGTAGGAGATGAGCTGCGCGGATGAGCGGAGGCCGCCCAAAAGCGAATACTTATTGTTCGAACTGTAACCCGCGAGGACGACGCCATAAACGCCCAGCGAGGAGATCGCAAGCATGTACAGCACACCGATGTCAACGTCGCCGACCGGAGTCAGGGACCTCCAACTCGCCCACGGCACGATCGCGCCGATCGCAAAGGCGGGGAAGAGCGCAACCGCGGGAGCAAGGAAGTAGACGAATTTGTCCGACGCGTTGGGCGCCAAGTCTTCCTTGGAGAACGACTTGATACCGTCCGCGAGGGGCTGCAGAATCCCGTAGAAAACCGTGAAACTCTTGCCTTTGAGGAACGCAGGTGCCTTGCCCCGCTTGCTGAAAGTGACAGAGCCGACCCGGTTGGGACCTATCCGGTCTTGCATCCAACTTAGAAGCTTGCGCTCCCACCAGATGAAAAGCGGAACCGGGGCAAAAATGAAGAGCACCCAAATAATGGCCCTTATAAGTGCCTGAACCACGTCAGGCAGATTCAGGAACCAATGAGCGATCTCAGCAGCCATCCGATAGGGCGGAGGCTACCTGACGGTGGCAGATTCTCGCTTTTGCCGAAATCCATCGCTTTGCCAACTTTTCCGGTCATGATCCGATCCAATCATTAGGCGTTCATGTCCGTTACGATCCGAAGACACTTGGTTGGCGCTCTGCTCTTTGCGGCAGCCGGCGCACTGACCGGGGCCGGGTCGACTCCCCGAACCCTGTCGCATCAGAAGTGGGTCGAGTGGCGGGACCAAGAGATCAAGTACATCCTCGCGCCTTCTCACGACTTCGCCGATCGCCCCTACCTACCACGTGAGCAAGTGATCGAGCGGTGTGCCGAGGCTGTCCGGTTTTTGGATGCAAATCTGCAAGAAAACATCCAAGAACTTGATCACTTCCGTCAGTTTGTCGGGGCGCAATCGCTTTATTCCAAGACGAAACCGGATGGCGCGCGGACGAATCGGCTTGGTTTTCAAGTTTCGGACATGACCTACTGGGAGGAGAACAAGTCACTTCTTGCGGCCCCGGCGGCCCTAACCGACCCCAAATTTCTCGGTCTTCTTGCGTCTCCCGAGACCGTTCCGGCCGCGGCTGCAATGATCCGGGAGGAACACCCCGACTGGACCGTCTTTGCCTACCGCTCGCAGTTCATCCTGTCCGCTGACTCGACCACATACGGGCGGCTACTTGTCCTCGTGCCGGACGAGGCACAACCAGACGGCTCAAGCGCGGACAAGTGGATCCAGTTTGCGGTTCCGACGGAAGAAGACCGAGGCAAACCCAAACCTCGGAGCGTTTCGATGGTGGTCGTGCGGCGCCGGCCTCAAGGCAGTGAGGTGAGGCTGATGGACTTCATGCGCTCGAGGGACGGCCGGCTTTCGCCGAACGTGAATCTGGTCGACAGTCCCAGCAACGGCTGTTACGACTGCCACAAGGTCGGGGTTATCCCGATCTTTCCAAAGTCGTCCGTCGCGCCGGAAGGCTTGAATGAGCGCATCGCTTCCTATGGGCGCTGCGATTTTGGGGAGCTCTCCGTTCCCTCCTACGGCCCTGGTCTGGGAGTTGCTTCTCCTTCGGCCGATCCGGTTGGCAAGGCGATGAATTGCGGCGCCTGCCACGACCGGCTTGGATCGATAAACTACCTCGCGGCGGTGCGCAGCAGCCGGGACATCGGAGCTTTTGAGTCCAAGAAGGGGCTGGTCCAGTCATTCATCGAACAGGGGATCATGCCACCGGGGAACACGTTGACCTTGGATCAGCGGCGGGAATTGTATCGTCGGGTTTCCGATGCATATTTGGATCTGGATCGCGGGACGGGGGCGTTGGTCGATTGGCTCAGAAGCCAATAGGTTTTACTGGGGTGTTGTTTGCCAGCGCCTCGTAGAGATCTTCTTGGGACAGATGTCGGAGTTCTCCGTTGACACAGCTCACTACGTGCGGCCGGTGCAACGGCAATGTCGGCGTAGCATCGGTTACCTGGTCTGGCCTCTGCGCCAGGTAAACGGTGATGAGAATCTTGTTCGGATCCAAATCGTCTAGCTTTGCGAAGCTCATTGCGCGGTTGAGGGCGCAGCAGGAGTGCGACTCTTGCGCTTGGCCAACCACCCGCCAGAACCCACTGACCGGCTCATTTCTCATGCTGTCATCGGAGAGCCCAATTGTTTGATTCCAATGGGAACCGGGAGGAAAGCGGTCGTCATGATCGTTGCCGTAGACGAGCATGGCTAGTGTGATTGACTTTAACTGCATATAGGTGTTCGTATGTCCCGCCGCGGCGTGTGCCGACGCGAAGACCGGATAGAGAATCGACGTGAGGAACCCCAGGACGACTACCGCGGCGATCGACTTCAAAACTCGCTTAAGCATGCGGCGGTTCTCTTGGCTCATTTGCAGTCTGGTCGAGGATCTCCAATTAGCCATAGCCCAAGCCTTGGAAATCGTCCGGGCTACCCGGACTTCCTGAAACGAGTTGCTTGATCGCGGCTGCTTTCTTCACCGTCTTCAGAAAGCCGAAGTAAATTTAGCACGAATACCTCGCCGTCTAACGGGCGCGTAGGCAGGGCTGGCGGCAGATCGGTCACCGCATCTGGCTTCTGTGCCAAATACTGAGTCACCCAGATCACGCCATCGTTCATATCATCGATCGACTTGGAGCCTGCGAACCGATTCATGGCGCAGCAGTTGGGCGAGTCCTGCGGTGGCTGATAACAGCAGAGACCGCGATGGGCGGGAAGCTCAAGCTTGGCCGGGGCCAAGCTGATTCGAGCCGTCCAGCCATCTGCGGGAGGCAATCGATCATCGTTATCCGAGACGTACTGGACGAGGGCACGGGAGATGTCATTGAACTGCCCGCGGAGGTGATAAGTGTCGGCCTCCCGGGAGTCACCGCATTTGCCACGGACATAAAGCCAGATGTTCCCGATGACCGCGTAAACGACGACCAAAATCCCGCCCATCTTAAGCAGGCGGATCGCCTCCTGACGGACTGCCGGCCCCATCCCCTACCGTTTCTCACCGATTCACGTTTTTTAGAGAAGCCCCTCCCTTTGTACTGATTGTAGGGTATTCACGCTGCTGGGGAAAGAAAGAGTCCCGGACGAAGCGAGAATTGTCGCGCCGTTTGCTGCGAAGTTTTCACGGTGGTCGAGAGGCTCTTCCGCTTCGCGGGGGCCGCAAGCGGCCTCGGACCCTTCCGATAACGGCTTCGAACCCGGGGTAGGCGCACGGAACGCCAACCCCGGGCTACCTTCTTCTCATCCTTCCGGGATTCCCAACTCGGTCTTAAAGGCGGAGGAGAGCGACACGAACTGTGGGTCGGTCACCCTTAGCCCAGAGATCGGGCCCAAAGACCGGTTGGCAGGCCACGAGGGCCGACCAGACCGTAGAGCCTGCATTGTCAAGCGGTGGCTTGATCATGCGTTTGCCGACCAAAACGGTCTATCCGGGTAGCCCGGAGAGCGAGAAGAGGGTAGCCGTGGGTGAAACCCACGGACCAGCCGTAATAACCCCGGCAACCCCGGACGGGGTGAGAAGACGGCGCTTGCCAGCGATGGACAATCACCAACCACACTATTCGGTATGGTTGCAACTCAATGGTTCTCGCGTTTGGAACGGTGTGCATGGACCGACTGCGCCGGGTGGCGTCGTTGCCGGTGGCCGGCGGCTATGTCGAGATCGAGGATGAGCAGCAACTCCTGGGCGGGGAAGCAGCCAACACGGCCAACGCCCTGAGTGCGTGGGGTGATCCGGTGATCTTGGCCGGCAATCCTCTGGGAATCTCGGAAGACGCCAATCTCATCCGCGAATCTCTCGCCGCCAGGGGCCTCCCGCTCCTCGAGATGGCCAAGACTGCCGACAACCAGGCGACCGTCACGCCGGTCTGCGATATCTACGTGACCCCGGACGGCGACCGAACCATGTTCGGTCGCGGTTTCTCCTCGCTAGAACATCACCTCAACCTAGATGCCATGCCCTGGGACGGAGCCAACTGGTTCACTGTCGAGCCGAATATGGAGAAAGCCTCCCGGCAGGCGGCAAGAATGGCCCACGCAAGAGGGCTGAAGCTCTATCTCATGGACTTCATTCGCCCCGAGGACCCGATATCTGAGGGTTCGTTCTGGCAGTCCAGTACCGACTGGGCAGGGCATCGCCACAATGTCCAGCGCAACGTCCGATGGGTGCGGGAGCTGGTGGAACAATTTGGGTGTTTCGCGGTTCTTAGCGACGGCCCGAACGGGTTTGTCGCCGGTTCACCCTCGCTACCGGTACAAGCTTATCCGCCGTATCCCGCGTCGATTGTGGTGGACACAACCGGCGCGGGCGACCTCTTTCGCGCTGGAATGCTGCACGGCCTGGACAAAGGCTGGGAGATTTCCGATTGCCTTCGCTTCGCCTCGGCGGCAGGCTGCCTCAAGTGCCGCACCTTTGGCGCGACCACCGACGTCCCAACCGTGAACGAGATCCAGCGGCACATTGCGGAGAATCCCGAAGTGAGCCGCCAGTATGGCTAGTTCCTACGTAAAGCAAGAGAGCCGATGGCGAAGAAGTGCGTGCCTGACCAGGTCCAAGAGAAGCTGAAGATGCTTCCCGGCGATCCCGGCTGCTACATCTATAAAGGCGCCGCCGGGGAGGTCTTGTACGTCGGCAAGGCGATCTCCCTTAAGAATCGGGTACGCAGCTATTTCCAGGAGTCGACCCGACACGGGCCGCGCATCGCCCGCCTCGTCACCAAGGTTTGCGACATCGAGTGGATGGTCGTTCAGACCGAGGTGGAAGCGCTCGTCCTCGAGTGTAACCTTATCAAACAATATCGTCCGCCGTACAACGTGCGGATGCGGGACGACAAGTCGTATCCGTACGTGACGATCACCAACGAGCCGTTCCCACGCGTGCTCTTCACCCGCAAGGTGCGGCGGGACGGCTCCAAATACTTCGGCCCCTACACCAGCGCGTTCTCGGTTCGGGACACCCTGCAACTCCTTCACAAGATCTTCCCACTCATCCCGTGCGGCAAGAGTTGGTCTGGCGACCCGGTCCAGCGGCCGTGCCTGTACTATCACCTGGGCCAGTGCCTGGCGCCCTGCGCAGGAATGAGCGATCGCGCCGAGTACGACAAGATCCTCAAGCGGGTCGAGAAGTTCCTTAGCGGCAAGGAGGATGTCATTGCCGAGGACATCCGCCGCGAGATGAACCAGGCGGCGACCGACTTGGAGTTTGAGAAGGCGGCCAAGCTCCGGGACCAACTCCTTGCGATCGAAAACGTGATGCAGCGGCAGCAGGCGGTCCTGGGAGAGCAGGTCGACCAGGATGTGATCGCGGTGGTGAAAGACGATCGAGGCGCCGCGATCCAGATGCTCTACATCCGGGGCGGCAAGCTGCTCGGGCAGCGGCAGTACATGCTGGATGGCGCCTCTGAGGCAGCGCCCTCCGAGGCGGTGCAGGAGTTTGTGAAGCAGTACTACATGGACGCGCCCGATATCCCTAGGGAGATCCTGCTGCCGGTGGAGATCGAGGAGCGGCACATCGTCCAGACCTGGCTCCGACAGCGCCGAGGTTCAGCGGTCACGGTGGAGGTTCCCCAGACCGGTGAAAAGGCGCGCCTGGTCGACCTCGCGGCGGCCAACGCGGAGCAAGCGCTGAACGCCTTCAGCCAGGATTTGGCAAGGCGCGAAGCCTGGATCGAGGATGCAATGGCTCAACTTCAGGAGTCGCTTGAGCTGCCGAATCCACCCGCCAGAGTCGAGGGGTATGACATATCGAACATCCAAGGCACCTCGCCGGTCGGCTCGATGGTGGTGACCGAGAATGGGGAGGCGGCCAAGGCGGAGTACCGGCGATTCAAGATCCGTTACCACCCGGAGAGCCCCAACGATTTCGCGATGATGCACGAGGTGCTCACCCGGCGGCTCAAGGCGTATCTGGACGGCGACGAGAAGTTCGCCAAACTGCCGGATTTGATCATGATTGACGGTGGAAAGGGTCAGTTATCAGCGGCGCTCAAGGCGCGGGACGAGCTCGGACTGACGGTCCCAATGGTCGGCCTCGCCAAGCGGCACGAGCTGATCTACGTGCCGTTCACGGCGGATGAAATGTTTGTCCCGGCCGCAACGCCGGAGCGGATCGACGACACCTACGAATACCGGCGGGAGTCGATGCGCGATTACCAGTACCGGGAGGTGGAACTTCCGCTGAACTCGGCGGGGCTGCTGCTTCTGCGAAAGCTGCGAGACGAGGCCCACCGGTTCGCGCTCTCGCTCCACCGTAAGATCCGGGACAAGCGGATGAACGGCTCCGCGATCGAAGAGATCCCCGGCATTGGCCCTCGACGCAAGCGGCTGCTGCTGCGGACGTTCGGCTCGCTGGAGGGGATTCGTCGGGCTTCGGTCGACGAGCTGGCGGCGGTTCCGACCATGACCAAGAGCCTCGCCGAGAGGGTGCGGGAGCACCTGGTCGAGGTCTGATGCCCATTCGAACCAGCGCTGGACTGCTGCCGTGGAGGCAGTTCGATGGACGGTTGCAGGTCCTGCTGGGCCACCCTGGTGGACCGTTTTGGACAGGAAAAGACGCCGGAGCTTGGTCAATTCTTAAGGGAGAGGTCGAGCGCGGCGAGGACCTGCTGGCGGCCGCCGTCCGGGAGTTTTCGGAGGAGAGCGGCGCGGTGTTGTCTGGTCCGTTTGTGGCGCTGGGCTCCGTGGTTCAGAGGTCTGGTAAGATCGTCCACGCTTGGGCCTGCGAGGCTTCTCTCGAACCGGCGGACCTGTTCAGCAACACCTGCAGCGCCGAGTGGCCACCCAAGAGCGGCAACAGAGTCAGAGTCCCGGAAATCGACCGCTACGAGTGGCTGGACCTCCCGGAAGCACGAAAGAAGATCAACCCTGCTCAGGCGGAATTCATGGGGCGGCTGGAGGCTGCCGTTACAGGGCCGAGGTGATGTCAGTCTTGGAGAAATCTTCGCCCGCGTACAGAAGGGGCGCCCCAAGAGATTTGGCAAGGCAGTAGGCCATGCAATCGCCGTAGTTGAGGGATGCAGGGGGCCGTCCCTTTCCATATCTCTCAAATGCTTGAAAGGCTAGATCCGCATGAGCGTTGGTGTAGACCAGCACGGTGGCCCCGAGTTCCTGGAGGCTCTCGGCGACTACTGTCCGCGTTGTAGGCCCGAAGTGTTTTTCGAGCACTATTTCGGACTCCAGTAAGTTCGGGGTAGATATGACCACCCCGGAACTCATTGCAACGGCTCCGATCCTAGGCCGGTGAGGTTCACCGCGGAGATACGCAACAAGCGCCGACCTGTCCAGGACGGCCAATTAATAGCCCTCAGGTCCCAGGCCGAGGATCTCTTCCTCCTCTTCCTTTGTGGGCATCGTGCCGCGAATTCCTGGCGGCAGTTTCGACCACACATCGCGCTCCATCAGCTCCGTGAGTGCTTTCAAACGGATCTCCATCGACGGAAGACCAAGTCTGGCCTGGCGCTCCAGTAACGCAACGCGGATCGCTTCCGTGAGGGACTCCCCCGTCGCCTCGGCCACCTTCTTTGGCAAGCCGCTCCACTTCGGGATTTCTGATCGTTAGAGACATCGGTTTTACATTAGAAGCTGCGTGAGGATGGACCAATTCCTCGCTAATAGCATGCGCGCCTCTCGTCGGACGGACTCAGTTTCAGCGCCGTCCTGGGCGATCAGCTCAACGATAGCAGAGAGAGCCTTTAATTAATCGGAAGCGAACTCGCCGGTTTCCGTTGCGGATTTGTCAGGCAATACCCTTGCCAACCACCAGAGAAAGCCGGACCTGTAGTAGTAGTTGTGCAGGGCGTTTGTCGCGTAAGCTGCCAAGTAATACCGCTTGGCCGTCGCGGGCAACAGGGCGAATCCCTCCAGGACAAAATCGTTCTCGTCCGGGAATTCGACCCTGTTCCAGATTCGACCAAGAAAGAGATTTCGAAAAACGTCCACCTCATAAAGGGTTTGTGTGTTGAGCAGCTCCATCGCCGGCGCAGTCCCGGCTGGGAATGCGTACCACATCATCGCCTCAATTTCGGTCAGATCGGGCATGGTGTTCAGAACTCCAACGATTCCTAATGGGCATGTCACGTTCCGGGGTCAAGTCTGGCGTCTGCCGGGGCCGTGGCACGCCAGATGTGGACTCGGGGGTTACTCATCTTCGTCACCAGATTCTTCCTCCCGGAGTCGTCTGAATGAGAATTCCTGCAGGGAGATTTGACTGGGGGGTGGTGCGCGATCAAAGGGTCAGCGTTCAGTCCGCCCATCAACTGCTGTCCAGGCGGGTTGACCGGTCGGGATCGAAACGTTCGGCGTCCAATCCGCCGGGCTGCGCATTTGCGACGTCGCCGAGCGCCCCGCTTTCAGTGCCCTGCTTTGTGTCCCTGCCAAATCCTGGGCCACCCGGAGGTGACTCTGGGCTTTGCTGCGCGACCCCGTTCCGGGTCGATGGAACGGAGTGTTCGCGGCGTGCTCGATTGAGTCGCATAGTGTATCAAGGGGTGGCCCCAACGGGGTCAGAGTGTCTAGCCCAGGATCAGCTCTGGCTGGCCCTGGGTTACGGTTTCCCCAAGTTCAGGGCGCTGAAGGTGCCCCGCTTGACGGCGCTGTTGTGCCGGAAACCATACGTTTGGCGCCCAACTCTGTTATTGGGTAGCCGGCGCTCCATCAAGGGCGGCGGGGGAGGGACCTCCTTGATCGTTTGTGCGCAGGGCACTGGATACGCCCTCCCTCGCTGAACTCGGGAGCGCTATCCGAGTGGCACCCCCGGTTGCCTCGCTCGTTACCAGGTCCTTGGGCCGGAACCTCAGGCTGTGGCTATCGAAGTCGAGGCGGGCTAATCAGTGTTCGCTCCGGTTGTCGCAAGGTGGCGGATCGCCGAGCCAGTGCTTCCACGGATCGGGCAGATTCTGGTCGTACAGCCGTTCAAAGCTGCGCCAGCGTTTCATTCCTTTATGGCGGAGGTTTGGCCAATCGGGGGTGTTGTAGGCATTCAAGGCGTAGCAGAGGACCTCGCGGATGAGGCGGCCGACGAAGTCTGGATCGGGCACGCCGAATGCCTCTACGACGCGAGGAAGGAACTCTGCCGGGAAGCTTGTGAAGTTGAGGATCGGGTCGCCGAACCCGGCGTCGCCCCAGTCCAGGATCATGCTCAGCCGGTGGTTCTTGATAAGCACATTGTGGGCGTGGAGATCCCAATTGCCGAAAGCGTCCGGTCCCGGCTTCGCCTCGCTCAGCCGAGTGAAGGTACGTTCACACCAAGCTCGCGTGCTTGCTTCCATCCTATCGAGGGAGAGCGCAAAAGATTCCGTCGGATCGCCTGGTTCAGGGTCGTCGAGCCAACTGTTTGGGTCGTCAATTTCTCGCAACTGCTCGTGCCACAGTCGCGCCTGCTCGGTCAGCTCAACATACACGCGCTGAAGGTCTTCGACCTCGGTCAGGTTGCCAAGTGCCTCCCCTTCCCCTCGTTCCCAAAGCACGACGGGACCCGGATGAAGGTCGCTGGATTCGTCGAACGCCAGCAGTTCCGGCACGAGGGCGCCGATCTTTCGAACCGCCGGAGTTGCGACTAACTCGCAGTAAACGTCCGAGACGTTCTCCCAATCTTTGAGCAGCTTTATGCAGACAGCGCCACAGAGGCGGGTGTGATTGACCGAACCTTCCAGCGGCACATAGTCCATTGGGAGATCGGCAGGAAATCCGTGCCGCGCGAGAATCGAGCGGACATTCGAGTCATCCGGAGCCGGAATGAGGTTTGCCATGCCGGACGGAGATTATGTACGCTTGTGGAGGTTCGCTCAGATC
>Ga0302326_10019668_pt1 | contig 13931 bp, 10 predicted proteins | sample Palsa_T0_3_FD_202264 | JGI IMG/M metagenome (GOLD analysis project Ga0302326, IMG submission 202264) | Peat permafrost microbial communities from Stordalen Mire near Abisko, Sweden - Palsa_T0_3 | ecosystem: Environmental > Terrestrial > Soil > Palsa > Peat permafrost | place: Sweden: Abisko... | reverse complement strand
ATACTTCTCTTTGGGCCAGAAGATCTTACTGAGATGGGTAAAAGTCAGGGGATGGCCATTGATGTCCCTGACCTGGGATTCATCGGTCGGGTTCAGCAGCGTGGCGCGGTCTTTTGTTTTGACGGGCGAGAGGATCCTGTCGGCGGCGGGACGCTGGCGGGTTTTTCGGGACGCGGGTTTTTCGGCTACGGCCGTCTGTACCGGCACAGCCTTTTCCCGTATGACCTGGCGGGCATCTTTGTCGTCCCGCATTCCCTGGAAGGAGGGATGACGCATGACACCATCTTCCGTCATTTCGCGGAAGGCGACTTCTCCGACCAGCATGGGTTTGAGCCAGACGGCCTTGGCCGCCGGCGGATCGGGGCGAAACCTCGAGGGTTTGTTGACATCCGGCGTGGTCCCGAATGGACTGCACTTTTGTACCAGGGGCTTGAATTGGCGCATCATGTCCCGTTGCATCTCTTCAGTGAACCCGGTGCCGACTTTGCCGGTATATTGCAGATAGCCATTTTCGAAGACCCCTACCAGCAGCGAACTAAATAGTTTGGATGTTCCTTCGTTGCGCGTATAGCCGCCGATGACAACCTCCTGTCTGCTGGTTGTCTTGATCTTCAACCATTCCCTGGTGCGTGCGCCGGGGGTATAGAGGCTGTCCGTTTTTTTAGCCATGATGCCTTCAAGACCTAGTTTTTCCGCGGAGGCGAAGAATTTCGTGCCGCTGGTCTCGAAGCTCTCACTATAGCGGATGATGCCTTCAGCGGGAACGATCGATTGTAACAGGTTGCGTCGCTCTGATAGCGGCAGGCCCATCAGGTTACGGCCGTCCAGCCACAACAGATCGAAAACATAGTAGAACAGTGAGCCGTCGGCCTCGCTGCGCCAGTTTTGCAGTTTATTGAAATTGGATTCGCCTTTGTCGTTAAGCACTACGATTTCGCCGTCGACGAGGGCATTAATTTTCCATTCTTTCAATGCATTGAGTACGGGATAATATTTATCAAAGGATTTGTCGTTGCGGGAGCGCAATTCCACTTCGCTTTTTTTACAGTAGGCGAGGGCGCGGTAGCCGTCCCATTTTATTTCGTAGGACCAGCCTGCGTCGTCGAAGGGCTGGTCGACGAGGGTGGCGAGCATGGGGGAGAGGTCTTTGGGCATGGGTGTTTTGGGTGCGGCCGGTGCAGTAGCGGCCTTGCGGTTACTTTTCCACTGCCGGGATTTTGGGTTGCCTGCGATTTGGTCGAGCGTTTTTTTGGAGATGACCGATTTGTCTTTATCGGTGACCGGCTTGTCTGCGGCGTATTTGTCGCGATGTTTGATGAGCAGCCAGGAACGATCGTCGCGGCCTTTCGTTCTGACGAGTGCGAACTCGCCTTTCAGCTTGGTCCCGTTCAACCGGAATTTCAGGGAGCCATCGCGCAGTTCTTTCCGAAGGATTTTTTCCTGTGCGGCCTTTGTGTGGTCTGTCTCGTCGAGTGATTCATAAGTCCCTTCGTCCCAAATCATGACTGTCCCGGCGCCATAGTTGCCTTCCGGGATGATGCCTTCGAAATCCTTGTAGTCGAAGGGATGGTCTTCCACCTGCATCGCCAGCCGTTTGTCGGCGGGGTTCAGGGAGGGGCCTTTCGGGACGGCCCAGCTTTTCAGCACGCCATCCATTTCCAGTCTGAAATCATAATGCAGGTGAGAGGCTGCGTGTTTCTGCACCACGAACCGGAGGGATTGGTGGTCGGGCTTGCCGCCCTTCGGCTCGGGGGTGTCGCTGAACGACCTTTTTTTCTTGTATTCTTTCAGTGCCATATGTGGAAATCGGTGTTATTGGTTGAAAAGGCGCAAACCCGATGCCACGGATGGTTCCGGCCCGGCTTTTGCGGGAAACATGACAAAATATTCATCATGGTAACGGACAAAAAAGGTACGAAAAAGAGCGATCCCGCATCAAAGGCTTATGAGCAGGCAGAAAAAGATATCCTCCATGACCCTGAGCTCAGCGATTCTGATCCCACGGACGACCTGGACGAAGGAGAGCTAGCCAGAAAAGATAATTCGGATGAGGAAGCGCTGGATAATCTTGAACGGCCGCGGAAGGCAAAGGGTGAGCACACTGCCAAGGGGCATCATTCCGGCAAGGGTTAACTATGCGGCACGCAAGTATGGCCCGAACCTCCTATATTTGCGCTTTCCCTAAATCTTAACTATTCATGCCGTTACTCGAAAAACATCTGGTTATCAAGCGGTCTACGCTGAAAGGAGCTGGTAAAGGGTTATTCACTACTAAGGATATTCCAAGAGGGACGAAGATCGTGGAATACAAAGGAAAGATCACTACCTGGAAGGAAGTGGATGACCGTAAGGGCCTGAATGCGTATATTTATTATGTAACCCGGGACCACGTCATCGATGCGAGGACGACCAAGGAAGCGCTTGCACGGTACGCCAATGATGCCAAGGGACTTCTCCGGATCGACGGTATTACCAATAACTGCACCTATATTATCGAGGGAGTTAAAGTATATATCAAGGCCATGCGCCATATCCCGGCAGGCAGCGAGCTGTTGGTCGGGTATGGCAAGGAATACTGGGATATCATCAAAGAGAACTGGGGCGTGAAATAAGCGGCGGGACGCGACGGCGGGTAGCCCGGGCGCGGGCAGCTGCGATTACTTCCCCAATAAGGCCTTGGCCCGGTTGACGACATTTTCCACGGTAAATCCGAATTCTTTATACAGATCTTTTGCCGGCGCCGACTCCCCAAAACGGACCATGCCGAGCATATCGCCTTCGTCCGTGACGTATTTGTGCCAGCCCATAGGCGAAGCGGCTTCTACCGCCAGTCTCTTTTTCAATCCCTTTGGCAACACCCGCTGCTTATAATTATCGTCCTGTAATTCGAACAGTTCCCAGGATGGCATGCTGACCACTCTGGCGGCAATGCCGAGGTCCTTGAGTTTTTGCTGCGCCTGCAGGATGAGACTTACCTCCGATCCGGTGGCGATGAGGATCATTTCGGGTGAACGGTCAGGTTCAGAAAGGATATACGCTCCACGGCTGAGGTCGCCCGTGCTTTTATATTGCCCTGGTTCGATGATGGGCAGGTCCTGCCGGGTGAACACCAGGATAACCGGGCCGCCCTGGTGTTGCAGCGCCATCTTCCAGGCTTGCGCCGTCTCGTTGGCATCAGCCGGCCGGATCAGCGTAATATTCGGGATCGATCTTAACGAGGCCAGTTGTTCTACCGGTTGGTGGGTAGTGCCATCCTCGCCCAGGCCAATGCTGTCGTGGGTGTAGATAAAGATCGGTTTGATCTTCATGATGGCTGCCAGTCTGATCGGCGGCCGCATATATTCGGAAAAGATGAGGAAGGTAGCGCCGAAAGGGATCAGCCCCGGGGTCAGGGCCATCCCGTTGAGTGCGGCTCCCATGGCATGTTCACGGATGCCGAAGTGGAAATTACGGCCCGCCGGGTCTTCTTTTGAAAAAGAGCCGTATGCCGGCATATTGGTCTCCGTGGAGGGAGAGAGGTCGGCTGCACCACCGATCAACCCGGGGAATGTGGCGGCGATGTTGTTCAATACCTTTCCACCTGCCACACGGGTCGACATCTGGCCATTTTTCCCGTCCGTGCTTTTGAAAGACGGAAGTTTCTTTTCCCATCCCTGCGGCAATCGGCCGGCGAGCATGGATTCATATTCTGCCGCCAGGTCGGGGAATTGTTGCTTATATGCTGCAAAAAGCGTCTTCCATTCCTCTTCCAGCGGGCCACCCTTTTCGCCGGCCTGCCGGTAGTATTCCAGTACTTTACCGGGCACGACAAAGGATTCGTCGGGATTAAATCCAAAGAATTGTTTGACGAGTTTGACTTCATCCGCGCCGAGTGCCGAACCGTGTGCGGAGGCGGTATCCACCTTGTTGGGGCTTCCGTAGGCAATGTGCGTCCTGACCTTGATGAGGGAAGGCCGGGCGGTCTCTTCTTTAGCGCGTTGTACGGCTGCGGAGATCGCGTCGATATCGTTGCCGTCTCCCAGCACTTGTACATGCCAGTTATAGGCTTCGAAACGTTTGGCCACATCTTCGTCGAAGGTGATGTTGGTATTGCCCTCGATCGTGATGTGGTTGTCGTCGTAAAGGTATATAAGGTTACCCAGGCCCAGATGGCCTGCCAGCGAAGCGGCTTCACTGCTGACGCCTTCCATCAGGTCGCCGTCGCCGCAGATGGCATAGATATTATAATTAAAGAGCTCGAATCCGGGCTTGTTGTAGCGGGCGGCGAGATGTCGCTGGGCGATCGCCATTCCAATGCCGTTGGCAAATCCTTGTCCAAGGGGACCTGTGGTGACCTCGATACCGGGCGTCATTCCATATTCGGGATGGCCGGGCGTCTTGCTATGCAGCTGTCTGAATTGTTTGATATCATCGAGGGTCAGGTCATAGCCGGTGAGGTAGAGATAACTGTATTGCAGCAGGCAGGCATGTCCATTGGAAAGGACGAACCGGTCTCTGTTGGGCCATTGGGGATCACGGGGGTTGTAGTGCATATGCCGGGTCCAGAGTACATGCGCCATGGGCGCCAGTGCCATCGGTGTTCCGGGGTGGCCGGAATTTGCCTTTTGTACTGCATCGGCGGCCAATATTCTTACGGTATCGATGCCTAAATGTTCGATATCCTTTGGTATATCGCCAGCGACTGCCGGCTTGCTGGTGGAGGTAGTAGTTGACATATATGCAAGATCGCGAAAAAATCATGCCAGTCGGCAGGACAGGCAAAATAATAAAAGAAAGGTAATGGGGCCCGGGCGGTGGGGATGGGGGCGGCCCTCCGGCCCCGGATGAAAGTTAACCGGCGATCAAGCCAGATGATCCATTGGCTCGGGAATACCCAGTTGAGGAATAACAACCCCGGCATGCCGGCGAACAAATCCAGCCTGACCTGAGGGGGCGGCATCAGCGCCGGCGCTCTTGATCTGGCGTTTGGGAACGCGGCGATAAAAATTAGTAGACTTCCACAGACCATCTCCCATCCATTTTCTCAGCAAAAAAATGACACCGGCCAGGTACAGCACACAACAGGGGATCCATAAGATCAATCCTGCCCACTCCTGGTCGGCTTTTGAAATGACGGACCCGGTGAGGGAATAATAGTGTCCCGGTGTGGCGAATTCAACGAGCACACCCAGGATGGAACAGCAGAGGCAGGCTGAGGTCAGGTAAAGGATGGCTTCGGCCGGTGGTAACCGATGTGAGGTAAAAGGGCCTGTCAGCGGCCAGCAAAAGAGGATACCCGCCATGAGGAGACTGCCCGAATGCAGAAAGGCCAGAAAATGCAGGTGACCATGACCGAAACGATCTTCCGCCGCCACCAGGGCGTTGAAGACGGAAGGGATATGCCAGAGCCATATAAGGCCCATCCCGATGATCCAGTTGGCCCAGGGAATTGCCGTCAGCCGGCGGGATACGTTGTAAACCAATCCACCTCCGGCCGGCCGTTCCGGTAAAGACAATACGAATAGCGGAGCAGTTATTAACACGAGAAGAACATGGCCAATCATATATGAGCTGAAAATGAGATGTTTGTGTGGTAAGAATGCATATTCCGCCAGTAGCATGCTGATTAAAGCCGGGACTAATAAAAAGAGCCTCGTATAATTACGTTTTTTCATGACAGGTGTTGAATTAAGACTTACTATTATTATTTACTATACAAAATGCCTGCCATCCTTGAGGAATGGTTTTTGCTTTCCCGGTCAGAAATAAGATTGTGAGCTACCAACCCATCGAAAATTATGGCATCATCGGTGATCTGAATACCATTGCACTGGTAGGTCTCAACGGTTCCATCGACTTTATGTGTTTGCCGCGGTTCGATTCCCCCAGTGTATTTGCAGCGCTGCTGGATGATAAAAAAGGGGGGTGTTTCTCCATTAATCCAGAGTTTAAAGAAATGAAAAGCAAGCAGTTGTATCTCCCTGATACGAATGTGCTGCTGACCCGGTTCCTTTCTTCCGATGGGGTGGGAGAGGTGACGGATTTTATGCCGGTCGATCCTGACGGTGAAAAGAGGTTGATCAGGCGGGTGGCAACAATAAGAGGCGAGGTGACTTATCAACTGAGGTGCTGCCCCCGGTTCAATTATGGAAAAGATGCTCATAAAGTTATCCAGATTAATGACCGGGAGATCGTTTTTCATGCCGATGGCCCTGAAGGACTGTCGCTGAGGCTGGTATCTCCGGTCCCGTTAAAGGTGGATAACGGTGATGCCAGGGCTGAATTTATGTTGAAGGCCGGGGAGTCTGCCGACATTATGTTGGAGAGTGAGGCCAATGCTGCCATTGCGGTAGAGCAGCTGCACGATTTTGTTACGGACAGCCTGCGCCGGACCATCAATTACTGGAAAGACTGGATAAGCCGGTGCACCTATAAAGGGAGATGGATGGAAGTGGTCAACCGTTCTGCGCTCCTGCTGAAATTACTCTCTTCTTTTGAGTATGGGTCCATTATTGCGGCGCCAACCTTTGGTCTGCCGGAAAGCATTGGGGGGCAGCGGAACTGGGACTATAGGTATACCTGGATCCGGGATGCCTCCTTTACGGTTTATTCCCTTATACGGCTGGGCTATACCAAGGAAGCCGGCGGATTTATGAAATGGGTAGAACAACTCTTACAAAAGATAAAAGGCGATGACCGTCTGGGTATCATGTATTCCATCGACGGTGAGCGGCAGCTAAAGGAATATACGCTGGACGATTTTGACGGGTACAAAGGTTCCAGGCCTGTGAGGGTGGGGAATGATGCCTACAGCCAGCTGCAATTGGATATCTATGGTGAACTGATGGATTCGGTATATTTGTACAACAAGTATGGCGATCCGATCTCCTATGATTTTTGGAAAGACCTGGAAAAACAGATAGACTGGCTGAGTGAGAACTGGAACCAGCCAGATGATGGCATCTGGGAGGTCAGGGGAGGCCGGCAACATTTTCTGTATTCCCGTCTTTCCTGCTGGGTGGCCCTCGACCGGGCGATGAAGGTTGCGGAAATGCGATCATTTCCCAGGAATGGCCACTGGAAGGAGCAGCGGGACAAGATCTATAATAGTATTTTTACGGATTTCTGGGACGAAGAGAAACAGGCCTTTATGCAATACCCGGGATCGGAGACCGTGGATGCCTCCAGCCTGCTGATGCCTTTGCTGCGTTTTATCAGTCCGAAGGATCCGCGCTGGCTGTCGACGCTGAAACGGGTCGAGGATGAACTGGTGACGGACTCGCTGGTGTACAGGTACCGGCCAGAGATGGCAGCGCCGGATGGTTTTGTCAGCAAGGAAGGAACTTTTTCGATGTGCTCGTTCTGGTATGTAGAATGCCTGTCGCGTTCGGGCCAGTTGGAAAAGGCAAGGTTTTATTTCGAAAAGATGCTGGGCTATGCCAACCACCTGGGCCTTTATTCTGAGCAACTGGGATTCGAAGGCGAACACCTGGGAAATTTCCCCCAGGCATTCACGCACATGGGGTTGATCAGTGCAGCCCTAAATCTTAATTCGCAATTCAATGATAACAGAAATAAAAACATCGACCTGGATCAACTCTAACCAAACCGATTAATGCTTCCACCCCCGCACTCCGGCCATGCCAAAAAAACTCCTTCCCGCGTTCAGAAATTACTGAAGAAGCTGGGCCCCGGTCTTATCACCGGCGCCAGTGATGACGATCCTTCCGGCATTGTCACCTATGCACAGGCAGGCGCGCAGTTCGGTCTGTCTACCCTATGGACAGCGCTGCTGACCTTTCCGTTAATGGCTGCTATCCAGGGCATGGCTGCCAGGATAGGTATGGTCACTTCCCAGGGGCTGACGGGTACGCTGAAGGCACATTATCCCAAGGTTGTCCTCTATGGCATGATCCTGTTTTGTTTCCCGGCTGTGATCCTGAATATCGGCGCGGATATCCAAAGCATGGGAGCGGTGGCCAACCTGCTTTTTCCGCGTGTGCCGACTTTCCTGTTCTGCATTGTCTTCACGGGCATCCTATTATTCGTCATTATCCAGTATTCGTATCAAAAAATGGCAGCGCTGCTGAAGTGGCTGTGTCTGGCACTGCTGTTCTACCTGGTGATCCCCTTTATCGTCCATCCGGACTGGGGCGCTGTAGCCAGGCATACCTTTATTCCTGATATCCATCTCGATAAGAAATTTTTGAGCATCCTGGTGGCTATCCTGGGCACGACTATCTCACCCTACCTGTTTTTCTGGCAGGCTACGATGGAGGCAGAGGATCTTGAGCATAAGAAAAGGATCTTTGTCAATAAAAGAATGCTGGATGACATGAAAACCGACGTGAACAGCGGCATGTTCTTTTCCAATCTGGTGATGTACTTTGTCATTCTTACCGCAGGGGTGGTGTTGTATGGCGCCGGCGTCAAACAGATCGATACGGTGGAACAGGCTGCGCGTTCACTTAAGCCACTGGCAGGGCAGCTTAGTTATTTACTGTTCGCGATTGGCGTGATCGGTACCGGCTTTCTGGCGATCCCCGTATTGGCGGGCTGTCTGTCCTACATTTTGGCGGAGACTTTCAACTTTTCGAAAGGGCTGGACAAGAAATTCTACCAGGCCAAACCGTTTTACGGGATGATCGTGGTCAGCCTGGTGGCGGGGCTTTGTCTGCAATTCCTGGGCATAACGCCGGTGCAGGCCTTGCTGTATACGGCTATCCTCTATGGATTGACGGCGCCGGTAATGATTGGTGTCTTGCTGCATATTGGTAATAATAAAAAGATTATGGGGAAGCACACCAACAGCATCTTGTCCAACATACTGGGCTGGTTAACACTGCTGCTGATGACTGCTGCCGCGGTGGGCCTCATCTGGACTCAGTTCTTTGCGTGACACTCGTGGAAAAAAGACCACCCCGAACTTCGCTCGGTTACCTGCCGGAAGCGGTCTTTTTTCTGCGAGAGTAGTTTTTCGCCTTTTTCATCCCTATTTTTTGTCTTCGTTTTCGTCGTCGTCTTCTTCCCGGCTGTCTTCATGTTCAGCCCGCAGGTTGATCTCATTCTCTGCAATTTCCGTCAGCAGGGCGTCGGTATCTTCTTCTTCCACCAGGGTCTTATCCAGCAGGTCGGCCGCCTCATGCAGCTGCATGGTGATGGCGAGCTGTACCAGGCCGCCGTAAGTGGCGATCTCATAGTGTTCGACTTTCTGGGCTGCGATGATCAGTGCGGCATCACGGGTGAGCGTTCCTTCCTCTGTTTCTTTGATGATGTTATCGACTTCCCGGGCGATGCCTTCTATGGCTTCGCATTTTTCGGCTTCCGGTTTCAGGCCGAGGGACTGGAACACTTTTTCCAGTCGTTTGACATGCCGTTGGGTCTGGTGCAGGTGGTCTTCGAAGGCATCTTTCAATTGTTCCGTGGTAGTGGCCTCCTGCATTTTGGGGAGTGCCTGGGTGATTTTATTCTCCGCGTAGTAAATATCTTTTAGCTGGGCCAAAAAGAATTTCTCGAGGTGCGTTTCCCCTTTGAAAGAGTGGGAGTGTTCGCGGGCCATTCCGTTAGCGGCATTTTGGCGGGTGGAAGAACCAGAAGAACCGTTCGTTCTGCTGTTGCCTAATGCCGGGGCAGTATTACCGCGCGGACTGCTTTTTTCGCCGGCTGATTGCCTGCCGCCAGTCCGATGCTGGGCCGAGGCGGTACTGTTGGGTTTTCTGCCTCTTGTGCGAGCGGTCGTTGATGATTGTTTCATATAATTTTTTGATTTTTAATAGCCGAATAAGTTAAGAACAAACAAATAGAGTCGGTGATAACCCTATTTGTTTGTTGACATGGTAAGTCGTTAGGAATGATTAGCGATTGCCGCGATGGCTGCCGCTGTTGCCGCCGCTATTGCGATGACTGTTACCGGAATCGGACCGGCTGCCGTAACCCGAACGGCCGCTCCGGCTGGTGAACTGTCCGCCGGCATTACGTTGTTGTCCCGAATTGCCACTCCTCGAAGAACCTGTATGGCTGTTGCGGGAAGATGAACCTGTCCTGCTGCGGCCGGAAGAGCTGTCCGATGAACGGCTGCGACCGGAAGAAGAGGAAGAGCGGCGGTTACCGGATGATCCGCTGCCCGAGCGGCCACGTCCGCCTTCGTCATGCCCGTTCCTGCCTCTGTGTTCGTGAGATGCCCGGCCGCCTTCGCTGGCGATACGCCTGACCTGGTCGCGGTCCATTCCGGCGAAGCCCCTGCCATTACCGGATGAGGAACGTCTGCCCTGATTGGAGCCCTGGCCGGAGCGGGAACGGCCTTCGCCGCGGTATTCGCCCCTGTTTTCATATTGTCCGCGGCTGTTGCGCTGCTGACCCTGACCCCGCGACTGGCTGTAACGGCGGTCATAGTCGCCTTCGTTTTCATAGCGACGTCCGCGGCCATAGTCTTCATCTTCATTGTTCTCATACCGGGAATAAGGTTGCTCATAATCGTCGTCCCCGTCCTCATCTTCATCGTAGTCATCATTTTCGTCATAGTCCTCTTCATATTCCTGATAACTGGAAGAAGGCTGATCATAGTAATCGTCGTCCTCTTCTTCTTCGTCATCATAATCGTTGTCATCATATTCTTCCTGGTACCCTCTGCCCCCATGTGAGGCCTGACCGCCACGTTGAGCGATTCTTCGACGTTCTTCCGGTTCCACCGACGCAAAGCCACGTCTGCCTGAATTTCTCGTAGTCATACCTTAAATTTTTTTAGTGATTAATTTAAAAATTCATTAGTGAAGCGCTTCGTCGTGGATGCCGAAAAAATTATGCCATGACTCTTCAAGAGAACGTTAAAGTGCACGCGATGTCGTGAAGGGTCTTTTTTCCACGGTAGGTTATCAGCGGCGACCGCCTCCTCCGCGGAACCCACCGCCGAAGCCCCCGCCATGGAAGCCACCGAACCCGCCGCCTCGGAATCCGCCAAATCCCCCACGGGCCGACTGAAAGTTTTGCGTCCGCATCACGCCCCGGTTGTGCATCTGGTCCTGTCTTTCCAGGTTCTGCCGGGTCCCTGCATTATCCACAGAGCGCCAGGTACCGTTCTGGCGTTGCTGCCAGCCACCCTGACCATCCCGCCGGAAAATATTTCCATCCCTGTCGGTCATGAGACGGCCGGAGCCGCCACGATTGAATACGCCTTGCCTGTCGCGGTAGATATCGTTGTTATGGAAGAAACGGTTGCGGGTGAAGTCGCCGTTCCTGCCGTAGAAACCGCCGCGGGCGAAACCGCGACCGACATAAGCCGGGCAATAGGCCATCGGGCCCCACCAACCACCCCACCAGCCGCCGAACCCGAATCCCAATCCGAACCCAAAGCCCCAGTTAAACCAGTCCCAGTCATAATCATAGCCGAAAGACCAGCCCAGCCATGGATCATACCACATATTGAAGCCCCAGGTCCAGGGCCGTGGATAAAAGAAATGCCCGCGCCAGGGGGTATAATAGAATCCGGTGCCATATACGACGGTTGGTCCGTAGATATAATTGTTAAGATAACCGGGGGTGTAGCCCATATATACCCAGTCAGGGTCCGTATCATAGATATATACATATTTTACGTTATACACCGGGCAGCCGGGCGGAATCAGGTCAACTTCATCCGGTCGTACCGTGCAGACCTGCCAGGGACCATCCGGACTGCCGGATTCAAACCATACGCCATTGTCCACGCAATAGTAACGGCCTTTGTATTGGATGACGGATTGGGGAGAGTTGACGGCATATTGCATTTGAGTGCCCGGAATGTTATCGAACTGAGGCTTGCCGTCATAGGATACGGATGTCTGCGTGTTCCTGCGGTCAACGCGGGCAGTCTGCGGGATCTGAGCATCCAAAATAGCTTCGCGTGCCGCTTGTGTTCCCGCTACGCTGGCCAGCACGTTGTCCTTGGGAGAGCCTTCCGGGATTTTGGCGAAATCCGGCGGCAGGGCATCGGAGGCGACATATTGCCAGCCGCTCTGCAATTGTGCGGACTGGTACCAGCGGCCCGACAGCAGGACGTAATATTGTCCGCCCGCCGCCTGGAAAATATCATTATTGGAATTGGACACATAGGAGAGACCCGTGCCGGAGATAGGTGTTAGTACAGGACTGCCGTTGGTCTGGATCAATTCGGCGGGTTCTGTGCTGACGATGATGTTGGAAACCAGCGTATCGGCCGCCGCTGTGGAGTCGATATAGCCTGCATTAGCACTGTTGGCATCGTCGACCGACTTCTGCACCTTTTCCAGTTTGGAGGGTACTTTTACGGCATAGCTGTAAGGCCCGGCGGCTTCGGGCGCGGCATACCAATGCTTTGCGCCGTACAGATAATATTGTTTATCGTCTTTCACGATGGTATAGGGCGAGTTGACGATCACGTCGAGATCCCAGTCTTTATTTTTCTGCAGCATGGGCTGCCCGTCTATCAGCACCAGCAGCGATGGCTGCGATTGGTAGATGATCTTCGGCGGGGTGGTGCTGAGTCCTTTTGACAGGCTTTTTTCTTCCGTACTAAGGTCCAGGCTGGACAAAAGCATATCCAGGGAAAGATCGAGATTCAGCTTTGGAATGCCTGCCTCGAGCTCGGTCCGCAGATAGCTGATCTTATTGGCATCGGAATCCCGGGCCAGCTTAAGATTGGGAATTTTGACGGAGAGGATATGCACCACCCTGCTATCCTTATCTGTTTCAACGGTGGCGATTGCCCAAAAAGTACCGAACGTAGGCTCTGTCGTGTCGCCTGTCCGGGAGACCGAGAAAGCGGCCCTGCCTTTCAGGATGTTTCCCTTGAAGGATTCGGGCGTCGGTTCATAAATCCTGATGATACTACCATCTGAAGCGTTCAATGTCCTTGGCCATTCGTCTTGTCCTCTGACCATGCCGGCAAATAACAAAATGCAGCCGGACAAGGCAGCCATGCGTAAAAGTTTCATACAAAGTATTTATTTGATGTGAAGTAATCTTCCACAGGGTCAACGGAAGTGCCAGCAGGAGATGGAGGTCAGCAAAGTTATTTATTGTATCGATATCATCACTGTGGAATCTTATCCCCTGGCTGACCGTTAGTAGCACCGGGCATACTATTTGAATGATTTATTGAAAAACTTCTATGGGTAGCAATACAATGAGCACGGTATCGGAGGTATTGGAGAGTCTACGATCGAAGAAAGCAGACCTTGAATTTCGCTGGACCCCTGACGGGTTCACCCCGGGTAAGGGTAAATACTACCAGCCTGAACAAATGGAAATTCTGAAAACCTTCCGGTTCGAGGGCGCCAGTAACCCGTCGGATACGGAGATACTATATATATTTCGGACTGAGGACGGTCTGATGGGTTATAGCCAGGACGCGTATGGAGCTTATAGCAGCCATGCAGGTGAGGAGGGATATGACAATTTTATCCGGCGTATCCCCGAAAAAGATCATGCCGAACAATTATTATTCGAGCTGTAGAAAATCCAACATAAACTGCTGACACTGTATGACTATTTATCCTGGAGATCCTTATCCGCTGGGCTCTTACTGGGATGGGAAGGGCGTTAATTTTGCCCTTTACTCTCATCACGCCGAAGGAGTCGAGCTTTGCCTGTTCAATAAAGCAATAGGTGAAAAAGAAACCGATCGCATCAAATTCACCGAGCGGACCCATGACATCTGGCATGCCTATCTTCCCGATGTAAAACCGGGACAACTATATGGCTATCGGGTCTATGGTCCTTATGATCCGGCCAACGGGCACCGTTTCAATTCCGCCAAGGTATTACTGGACCCATATTCAAAGGCCATCTGTGGTAAGTTGGAATGGGACGACGCGCTGTTCGGGTATGAAATCGGCAAAGACGATCTGACGATGGATACGCGGGATAACGCAACCCTGACGCCGAAGTCCGCCGTTATCGATAATCACTTCGACTGGGAAGGGGATAAGCCGCCGAAG
>Ga0302326_10019667_pt1 | contig 13931 bp, 10 predicted proteins | sample Palsa_T0_3_FD_202264 | JGI IMG/M metagenome (GOLD analysis project Ga0302326, IMG submission 202264) | Peat permafrost microbial communities from Stordalen Mire near Abisko, Sweden - Palsa_T0_3 | ecosystem: Environmental > Terrestrial > Soil > Palsa > Peat permafrost | place: Sweden: Abisko... | reverse complement strand
TGAAGCAACTGCCGCCGCCGGCAGCGGCTGCGCGATATCGGCCATGCTCTGCTCTTGTGTCCCGGACATCAATGGAAGTAGCGCTGGCACCAGACCCCACGCGACGAGCAACTCGCCGCGTGGGTCAGGTAATCAGCCGATCAGGTGATCGAGCCTTGGACGCCTTCGAGCAGGTAGTCCATCTTGTCCAGGTACGGATCAAGATTATCGTAGGTCTTGCTGATGACAAGGTTGCCCTTGTTGTCTTTCAGCGGCCCGACATAAATCGGCATCTTGTTTTTCAGATCGGCTATCGCCTTGGTCGCGGCCTTTTGCGCCGGCTCGGTGGCGCCAGCGCCGAACGGCGTGTTCTGCACCATGTCGGCCTCGTAACCGCCGCTCATCATGTTCGGCAGAGGTTTGCCGGCTTTGAGCAGGTCGGCGTAGGCCTTGTAGATGGTGATCCACTTGTACTCGGCTCCGGTGATGAAGCCCTTCGGCGCCAGCGGCGCCTGCGAAGCATTGTGACCGCAGGTTTTGACGCCGCGCTTCTCGGCGGTTTCAATCACCACTTTCGGACCGTCGACGTGGCAAGTAATCACGTCGTTGCCGGCATCAACCAGAGCGTTGGTCGCCTCGGCCTCACGGACCGGGAGCGACCAATCGCCCGTGAAGATGACCTGTACTTTTGCGTTCGGATTGGTGCTCCTCGCGCCCAACATGAACGAATTGATATTGCTGAGCACCGACGCGATCGGCTTGGCGGCGACGAAACCGAGTTTCCCCGAAGTGGTGCTCAGGCCCGCGGCGACGCCATCAACGTAGTGGGCCTGATTGAGGTAGCCGAAATAGCTGCCAAGGTTCATGGGAAGCTTGGGCGTCCACAGTGGAGCCGCGTGCCGGAATTCGACCTTTGCATATTTTTTCGACAGATCGATCATAAACGGATCAAAGTAGCCGAACGAGGTGCCCAGAATGATGTTGGCGCTGTCCAAATTGACCATAGATTCCATGGCTTTGGCGCAGGCATCGGTCTCGGGGACGTTTTCCTCCTCGACCACGTTGACACCCGGAATGCTCTTCAGCTCTTTCGCGGCGACCGCATGTGCCTGATTCCAGCCGAAATCGTCGCGCGGGCCGACGTAAACAATGCCGATGGTCACCCCGGCGGCACGAGCCAGCCCAGCCATCGAACCGCTCGCTACCACAGACGCCGCACCTGCTTTTAGCAATGTGCGCCGGTCAAACATCACTCGGGACATTCAAAATCCTCCACCTTGAGTTTTGCCTCGCAACCGCAAGAAATCGTGCAAGCAGTGTGCCACCCCCGTAGGCAGCGGCCCGAGCTTTGCCGTCGCTTTGGGCATATAGCCGACGCTTGATATGATCGACTTGAGCGCTTGGTCGAGCCCTACGGCAAAAGCTGATTGCCGCCGATCGTTCGATATAATCGCCCTATGAACTTCGACCTGATCCTGCGTCGGGCGTGCGTCGGCCGAGGCGAGCCAACAATTGTCGACATCGGCATCGTCGGTGGGTACATCGCGGAAATTGCGCCGATGCTACAGGCCGAAGCACCCGAAAAAGACCTCGCCGGGAAATTTGTCGTTCCGGGCTTTGTCGAGACGCATATCCACCTCGATAAATCCTGCATTCTCGACCGCTGCACGTCGAAACAAGGGACGCTGGCAGAAGCAATAGCCGAGGTCGCTGCGGCAAAGCGGGCCTTCACGGAAGAGGACATATTCGAACGCGCGCGGCGCACCCTCGAGAAATCGATCTTGCAAGGTACGATGCGCATGCGCACGCATGCCGAGGTCGATCCGCGCATCGGCCTCAAGGGGTTTCACGCTATCAAGCGCTTGCAGAAGGAGTATCGGTCCGCCGTCGATATCGAAATTTGCGTGTTCCCGCAGGAAGGCTTGCTCAACGATCCTGGCACCGAGGAATTGTTGATCGCCGCATGCCAGCAAGGCGCAGACTTGATCGGTGGCTGTCCTTACACAGACATTGATCCGCACAGGCATATCGCCCGCATTTTTGAAATTGCACGTCGCTTCGATCGCGACATCGACTTTCATCTCGATTTTGACCTCGATCCATCGCAAATGACTCTTTACGAGGTCTGTCGATTGACGCGGGCTTTCGGTTGGGGTAGCCGCGTGGCGATCGGTCACGTCACCAAACTTTCGGCAGTCGGCGGAGAGCGCTTTGCCGAGATCGCCCGTCAGCTCGCGGATGCCGGAGTCGCAGTAACCGTGCTCCCCTCAACGGATCTCTATCTGATGGGCCGTGATCGCGACTGCGATATCCCACGAGGTGTAACGCCCGCTCATCGACTCCTGGATCACGGCGTCACGTGCTCTCTTGCCACGAACAATGTACTGAACCCGTTCACGCCGTTCGGCGATTGCTCACTTGTTCGGATAGCAAACCTGTACGCGAACATTGCGCAGATCGGGCGCTCCACCGACATGCTCTCCTGCCTTGATATGGTGACGAAGCTGCCGGCGAAGATTATGAATCTGAAAGACTACGGGATTGTCGTCGGGAACCCCGCAGATCTTGTCGTGCTCGATTGCAGTGATCCCGCGTCTGCCATAGCGGAACTCGCTCGGCCGCTGTTTGGCCTCAAGAGAGGGCGCCAGACCTTCATATGCCCCCCGGCAAGACTTCTTCCGCTGAGCTAATAGACCTAGAAGCAACCTGGGCTCGGCTCGTAGTGCCTGGCGATGCTTTGTTCGAGTGATGTCAGAGCTGCTGCAATCTCTGGCTTATCGCGCATGCCGGCACGCAGACGCTCGGTAAACTCGCGCTGCGCGGCTTCGGCGTCCACGCCCGCCACTTTGCCGTCCTTTACGATGGTGCGCCCGGCAACAATCAGCTCGCGAATGTGACGCGACGTGGCGCGAACAAGGATAAGCTGGAGCGGGTCAATATCATCCCGCAGGCGGTCGGTATCGATCGCTGCCCAATTCAGCAACAGAAGATCGGCGGCATTTCCGGGCCGGAGCGCGCCGTCCTCGTCCTTATTCGTGACGGACAGACGGCCGTTGCTAAACGCGGCATTTAGCAGATGCTTGCGATCGACATCGACCTCAAAGCCCTTGCCGACATGCAGAAGGTGCAGCAGGCGCAACTCGCGCAATGCATCATCGTCATCGTCGAGCGCGCCCCCATCGAGACCGAGCGCGATGCGGCAGCCAGTCGCCACCATCCGTGCAACAGGCGCAATCCCCGATCGCAAGTGCAGATTTGAGCTGGTGTTGACTGCGATAGTGACGCCGCGCGCGGCGATAACCTCAAGCTCGTCCGGCCGCGCCCAGACACAGTGGGCCAAGGTCAATCGCGGCGACAACAGACCGAGGCGGTCCATGTGTTGCACGATGCCATCTGGGTGCACAGCGTCTGCCCAGGCGCGCTGATAGGGTGTTTCCAAAAGGTGCATATGAATTCGGCGACCGGTCCGCGACGAGGCCTCCGCGATCGCCTCAAGCAACGCGTCGGTGCACCACTGCACGCCATTCGGCCCAAACTGGACATCGAACAGCGGGCCGGCGGCCGCGGCTGCTACTTCGTCACATAGCGAGATGAAATCGCGAGGCTTCGGCGGCAGCCGTAGCGCCATGGCCTCGAACACCGCACGCGCCTCCGGCGGCAGCGACGCAAGTATCGGCTCGGATGGCCCGTAAACAAAAGGATTGCGGTCGCGCATCGAGATCGCAAAGCCGACGCGAATACCGATGTCCTTGGCGGCACGCGCGATAGTGGCGGCTTCGGCCGGAAGAGCAGTCAAGCCTTGTGGCTTGGTAAGGTGCATCTGGACAGCACCGACTCCGCCCAGCGCCGTTCGAGACAACGCGACGATCGCAGCGAGATGGGGATCGACCGCCGGGATCATCGCCTGATACTGAATCCAGGTTTCCAGCGGTTTGCCGCTGGCGCCGAGCGAACTGGTGCGAACGGCGCGTCCGTGATCGTGCGCATTGACCAGTGCCGGCATCGCCAAGACCGGCGCGGCCGCGGTGCCCGCCGGAATCGGCGAAACTGCCGCTATGTGCTCATCGGCTATGAGAATTTGGCGGTTCGCAGTGACGGGCTTGTCCGCCGCCTCGATCAAATGAAGACAAGCGATCTCCCGGCCAACCATCACCAGACCCCATCATGCAGGGCGGCCGCTTCATCTTCCAGTAGCGGTCCCACAACTTCAACGGCGCGTTGCCCAGCGCTAAAGACGACACGGCACGGCAGATCGAGTGTTGGATTTTCTGCGTGATTGCCGGTGATGGACTTCAGTCGCCGCTCGCTGAGCCCATAAACGACGCGCCCAATCCCTGACCAATAGATCGCGCCCGCGCACATTGCGCACGGCTCAGCCGATGTGTAGAGCGTCGAACCCGCAAGAATATGCTGAGGTATTTGCTTAGACGCCTGCGTCGCGAGAAGACGTTCCGCGTGTCCGGTCATATCGCAATCCGGAAGGTAGCCGTTTCCGGTTTCAATCAGCACGTCGCCCGTGGCGCTCACGAGAACGGCGCCAAATGGATGATTGCCAAGGGTCTGCGCGCGACGGGCAACGTCAAAACTCAGGCGCAGGAATTTTTCGTCATCGAACGACTGCATGGCAACGGCTTCACGGCTCAGATCGCGGTGCCGAACTTTTCCACAATTGCACTGAAAATGCGATCCGGCTTGAACGGTGTCGTGCAAAAACGAATACCGGTTGCGTTGAAAAGTGCGTTACCTATCGCGGCATTGATCGGATTATACGGACTCTCGCTCATCGATTTGGCGCCGAAGGGGCCGATGGAGTCGCAGGTGTCGGCGAACAGCACTTCGGTGCGCGGCACATCGCCGAACTGCGGCAGGTGGTAATTTCGGAACGTCGGATTGATCACGCGCCCGCTGTCGTCGATGACCATTTCCTCGTAGAGCGCCGCGCCAAGCGATTGCGCTACGCCACCCTCGATCTGTCCCCGGCATTGCATCGGATTAATGACCGTACCAGCGTCCGCGGCATGGACGCTGCGCAGCATCTTGATTGCACCGGTACGTTTGTTCACGGCGAGACGGAAGGCCTGCACGTTGAAAGCGACCGAACGCGGCGTTCCATCGAACTTTCCCATCGCCGTCAGCTCGACATTCCTGGTCTTTGCTGCTGCCGCGAGCTCGCTTAACGTAATCCTTTTACCCGCGCGTTCGGCCCGGCCTGCGGCCAATTCCCAGTCCTCGGCTTTGCCGCCACCATGGTCTGCGGCGAAGCGCAAGAGCTTTTCACGCAAAGCCTCGCAGGCGAGCTGAGTAGCGCGTCCAGCCACCACAGTGCCGGTGCTGCCGTAGGCGCCAGTATCGTGGCCGCCATTGTCCGTATCCGAACTGATGATGCGAACCCGCTCCGTACTCGCAGCAAGCGCGGTGGCGGCGATCTGCTGATGAACGGTCGTTGTGCCGTTGCCGAACTCGGCGGTGCCGACGACGATGTCGAAGCCGCCATCGCCACGCAGCGTCGCCCGCACTTCCGCCAGATGGCCGAATGGCGGCACGGTGTCGATCATCCCGAGCGCAATGCCCTGCCCGACCAGCCAATCGTCGGATTGCGGCGACGGCACTCCCCCCTCGCGATCGAGCGCGTCTTTGACCAGCGTGAGGCACTGATCGAGGCCGTAGCTGCCATACTCGACGTCGTGGCCTGCCTCGTCGCCGGTCGAGACCATGGGATCGCCCGGATGCACGATGTTGCGCTCGCGAAACGCTATGGGGTCCATGCCGATCCTGCACGCCAACTCGTCGATCGCCGATTCCACGGCGAAGTTTGTTTGCGGCAAGCCGTAACCGCGAAATGCGCCGGCCGGCACTGTATTGGTATAAACCACGACGGCATCGATTTTCTTGTTCGAACAATTATAGACAGCGATGCTTTCGCCGCAGGCGTGATTGAGTACGGCAAAGCCATGATTGCCGTAGGCGCCGGTATTCGACAGGACATGCATTTCGAGCGCGGTCAGCGTGCCGTCACGCCGTGCGCCGGCCTTGATGCGAACGCGCATCGGATGCCGTGTCGTCGCGCCGATAAATTGCTCCTCGCGGGTGAATTCGAGCTTGACCGGCCTGCGCGTTTTCAAGGCAGCCAGCGCGACAATGTCCTCAACCAGCATCTCCTGCTTGGCGCCGAACCCGCCACCCATCCGCTCGCAGAACACGCGAACCTTCGCGAGCTCGATACCGAACAATGCGGCAAGCGCGCGGCGGGTGAGAAACGGGGTCTGCGAACTGCTGCGGATATTGAGCCGATCCTGCTCATCGAGCCAACCGATCGCGCAATGCGTTTCGAGATGCGCGTGCTGGACACGCTGCGTTACATAGGTACCTTCGTAGACTGCATCAGCTCGCGCGAAGCCTTCGTCGACATTACCGACATGGCTGTGGATTTCACCCAGGATATTGCGTTTGGGATCGGCAATGCGGGATTCCGGTCCCTTTTCGTGTAGCACCGGCGCACCTGGTCGCATGGCCTTTTCCGGATCGAACACCGGATCGAGCACATCGTAATCGACGACAAGCCGGCGGCACGCGGTTTCCGCCGCCGCCTCACTTTCCGCGACGACCGCGGCGAACCGTTGGCCGATGAAGCGGACGACACGATCGAACAGAACGGTATCGTCAGGATCGGCATCCGGAATCTCATGCCGCGCCGTCGAATAGAGCGTGGCCGGGGCATCCTCGTAACACAACACAGCGACTACCCCAGGCACCGCGAGAGCCAGATCCTTACGGATTGACTTGATGCGTGCGTGTGCATGCGGCGAACGCAAAAGCTTGATGTGCAGAAGTCCCTCCGGCGCGACATCAAGCGTGTACCGCGCGGCACCGCTAATCACGGCGCGGGCGGCGGGTGCCGGTATGCTGCGGCCGCACGCTTGGCCGGCTTCGGCCTGCTCGATCGCATTGAAGCCGCGGATCGCATTTTCGATCGCGCCATAGCCCGTGCAGCGGCAGATATTGCCCTTCAATGCCCACGCCAGGTCTTGACGCTGGGACTGGTTCAAAGTCGCTGCCGTCATGATCATGCCCGGTGTGCAGAAGCCGCACTGGAATCCTTGCGCCTGCAGGAAGGCTTCCTGCATCGGATGCAGCGTGCCGTTGCGCGCCAGGCCCTCGATGGTTGTCACCGAGCGGTTCTCGACGCGGTGCGCCGGAAAGATGCAGGAGTGTACCGGATCGCCATCGACCATCACCGTGCAGGCACCGCAATCGCCCGCGTCGCACCCCTTCTTGACGCCGAACCATCCAAGCTCACGCAAAAAGGTGCGCAGGCACTGCCCCGGCCGCGGGGACGCGTCATAAGTCTTGCCGTTGACCTGAACGCTCATACCGTGCCTTTGCCGGCAAATTCATTTCGAATCTCGTCGGCGAATTGCAGAGTCACCTGCCGCCGCCAGGCGGGCGCGCCGTGAACGTCATTGTAATAGGCGTCTGCCGGAAGCGCAGTTTCGAGGCGGTCACGCAGCCCATCGCGATCGGGCAAGCTCGCAAAATGCAACTGAATAGGACGTGGCGTCGATGCCGTGACCGTAAGCGCGAAGGCGCCGTCACCGGGAGACAATGTCCCGATCAGCAGCGCGCCGGAGCGTCCGAGCGGGCTCAACGAAATCTGACGGAATACAGTGCGTCGCCGTAACGCTGCGATCGGCAAGTCCACCGCACGAAGAAGCTCACCGGCCTTGAGCGCATTCCGTTGCGGCCCATGAACAAAATCCAGGACCGGAACATGCCGTTCGCCTCCTTTGGGCGTCCAGATCGTGCAAACGCCGTCGAGCGCGGACGTGAGCGAGATCATCGGTCCCGCCGGCAAAGCCATGCAGAGATTGCCGCCGACAGTCGCCATGTTCCAGATCTTGAACGATGCCAGAAAGGCGCGGCAGCATTGGTTGACAAGCGGAGCCGCGATCCAATGTGCGGGAAACACCATGCCGTCGAGTTCGGCAATCTTGCAGGTCGCGGCAACACGCAGACCACGCTCGCTCGGTTCAAGGGCAGGCCAGCCGAGATCGGCGATATCGATCAGACGCGAGACTTTCAGTTGCGGCTCGGAAAAGAGCCACGTTCCGCCGGCAAGCCAGGCATCGCCGTCGGACCAGTTCGGCAAGTCGGTACGAAGCCGCGGCCGACTGATTTCCCTGATCGTATTGAGGTCCATCAGCATGCAGTATTGCATGATTCATGCCGCACAAATGGCCAGTAAGTTTTCCTCTCGTTAGCCTGCCGTTTTCCACTGCCGGCGATGGCCCAGCGGTCCAATGCAGCTAATCGGCAAGCGAGCGGTCAAACTCCACAAGAAGTTTGGTTTTATCAGCCGTTTTCATCAGCGATGCTTCAATGCCGTTGCGCGCGATTGCGATGATCTCGCCCCGTTGCAGCAAAAGTGCATCCGAGATGGCCAGATAATTGTCGTTAACATAACCGCCGAAATAGGCCGGATCGTCGGAGTTCACGGTGACGATGAGACCTTTATCTATCATGCGACGGAGCGGATGATCGACGAGACTGTCAACGACCCGCAACCGCAAATTGGACAACGGACAGACCGTAAGCGCCATGCGTTCGCGGGCAAGCCGCCCCGTCAAGGTGTCGTCGTCGAGCGAGCGGTTGCCGTGGTCGATGCGCCCGACGCCCAGTACGTCAAGGGCTTCCCAGACATAGCTCGGCGGCCCCTCTTCCCCCGCATGCGCGGTGAGGAAGAAGCCGGCGTCTCGAGCGCGCGCGAAGACGCGCTTGAATTTGCTCGGCGGATGTCCGGCTTCCGACGAATCGAGACCGACCCCGATAATCTTGTCACGGACAGCTAGTGCTTCGTCCAAGGTGCGCTCGGCATCGGCTTCATCAAGGTGCCGAAGAAAGCACATGATCAGGCTTGCGCTGACACCGAGATTGCGCTCAGCGTCAGCGATCGCGCGGTGGAGGCCCGCAATCACTGTGTCGAAGGCAATTCCGCGGCTGGTGTGGCCCTGCGGATCGAAAAACATCTCGACATGGCGGACATTGTCGGCTTTGGCGCGCTGCAAATAGGCATAGGCGAGATCGTAAAAGTCCTGCTCGGTGATAAGCACCGACATGCCCTGATAATAGATATCGAGGAAGTCCTGCAGATTGCGGAAACGGTACGCCTGCCGTACCGCGTCGACCGACGAGTACGGCAGCCGGATGCTGTTGCGCCGCGCCAGCGCGAACATCAGTTCCGGCTCCAGGCTGCCTTCGATGTGAATGTGCAATTCACACTTCGGCAGGCGCCTGACGAGAGCGCCAATGTCATGCATTCCGTAATGTCTCGCTCGCGTAGCGAGATGTATAGGTGCGGCCGCGCGGATCTAAAGTACGGGTCGTCCCGCGATATAAGTCTGTCGCACCGCGCGATCATCACCCATGGTCATCAGTACAAAGAGTTCCTCTTCGAGATCGCGAGTCACTTCCATGCGGTGCGCCATCGCCGGCGTGGCGCGTGCATCCAGTACGACAAGATCGGCGAACGCACCGGGTTGCAACGTGCCGATCTCGCCATCCAGTCCGAGCGCTGCCGCGTTGGAGCGTGTAATCAAGTCGAAAGCCGCCAGCGCCGGCAGATTCTGGCCCTGCAGCTGCATCACTTTGTAGGCCTCGGCAGCCGTGCGCAGCATGGAATAGGAGGTGCCCCCGCCGACGTCCGTGGCGAGTGCGATGCGCACGCCGGCCTCGTTGAGCCGCTTGTAATTGAACAGACCGCTACCGATGAAGAGGTTCGACGTCGGGCAGAAGACGGCCACCGAGCGCGTATCGCGCATCAACACGACCTCCGCGTCGTCGAGGTGAATGCAATGACCCATCAGCGAGCGCGGGCCAAGCAGCCCGAAGCGGTGGTAGACAGCGGTATAACTTGGCTCCTCGGGGAACAGCGCCTTCACCGTTGCGATCTCATGAAGATTCTCGTCGAGATGCGTTTGCATCAGCACGGTCGGAAACTCCTGCAGCAGCGCGCCTGCTTCGCCAAGCTGAGCTCCGGTCGAAGTGATGGCGAAGCGCGGGGTCACCGCATAACGCTGGCGTCCGGTACCGTGCCAGCGCTTGATAAGCTCTCGGCTCGCCGGGATGGCCTGGCCCGCGGGCTCAAGGAGACCGGACGGACCGTTGCGATTCATTATCGCGGTGCCGGCAAGCATACCGACGTTGCGCCGATGCGCCGCCGCGAACAAAGCTTCCGCGGACGACGGATGGGCCGAGCAATAAGCAACCGCCGTCGTCGTACCGTTACGGGCGAGTTCATCGAGAAAAAACTCGGCGTTACGCGAGGCGTGCTGCGGATCGGCGAATTTCTGCTCTTCGACGAAAGTGTATTTCTCGAGCCATTCGAGAAGCTGCGCGCCGTATGAAGCGATGACCTGAGTCTGCGGGTAATGAATGTGTGGATCGATGAACCCTGGCATGATCAGCTTGTCAGGATAATGTTCGGTCACGGCCGCCGGCGGCAGTTGCGACATCAACTCGCTCGCCGGCCCAATGGCAGCGATCCGCCCGTCTTTGACGAGGACGACGCCGTCATCGATGTAGCGATAACTTTGCGTATCGCCTGCGCCCGAAGGCGTGCGCAAAAAGGTTAGAAGCCGGCCGCGAACGGCAAGCGAGCGATCCTGCGCCATACTTCTGTCACTTCGCCGGTTCGCCGGCCGCAATCCAGGACGCCAAAGTCAATCGCTCCTGCGGCGTCATCTCGGTGATATTGCCTGGCGGCATTGCTTGCGACCGAACTGCGAATATTTCGATCAATCTTGCATGGGTGCGAATTTGGTCGTCGCTGTCGAGCATGATGCCTTTTGGCGCCGCGGGAATACCGTCCCAGACCGGTTCCGCCGCGTGGCACATGCTGCACCGGGAGATCACGATGTTCGACACCTGTTTGAACTTCGGCGTCGGCGGCAGCGCGCCGGTGGTCAGCACGCGCGGGCCTGCAGCCGAAAGCCACGCGATGATCGCCATGCCTGCCGCGGCGACGGCCCAGGTCCACCATGGGCTGCCTTTGTGTTCGTGACGCGAGTTGAAGAAATGACGGATCACCGGCCCGATCAGCAGAACGATCGCGACAATGACGTAATTGTATTTGGTTGCGAACATCAGCGGATAGTGATTGCTCAGCATCAGAAAAACGACCGGCAGCGTCAGATAATTGTTATGCACCGAACGCTGCTTGCCGAGCTGCCCCCAGGCCGGATCCGGCTCCTTCCCGGCGATCATCGCATCGACGGTCTTGCGCTGATAGGGAATGATGATGACGAACACATTCGCCACCATGATGGTACCGATCAGCGCGCCAATTTGCGTGAACGCGCCGAGCCCGCTAAATACATGGGTGAAGCCGTATGTGAGCGCGACCAGATAGACAAAGCCGACCAGAGCCAGCGCGACTTCATGCTTGCCGAGCGGTGAGCGGCAAAGCGCTTCGTAGACAAGCCACGAAACGACCAAGCTCGCGAAAGCGATCCCCGCCGCTTGCAGCGCCGTGAGGTTGAGGACCGATTTGTCGATCAGGAAAATGTCGGCGCCGAGATAGTAGACAAGCACCAGCAAGGAAAATCCCGACAGCCAGGTCGTATAAGCTTCCCATTTGAACCAGGTCAGGCTGTCCGGCATCTGCGCCGGGGCAACCAGATATTTCATCATGTGGTAGAAGCCGCCGCCGTGGACTTGCCACTCGTCGCCTTTGACGCCCGACGGCAGGCCGGGTCGCGGCTTAAGGCTGAGATCGAGGTGGATGAAATAAAACGAGCTGCCGATCCAGGCGATGCCGGCGATGACGTGCAGCCAACGAAGAATGGCACTCAGCCATTCGGTGAGGACAAGCTCCACAGTGTGGCGCTCCTTCTCCTGCTACCGGCGAATTCACAATGCCAGACGGATCGCGATTTAATCAAGCGTTTCGCTTCGCAAACATAGCCGCGCCCGAACTCCGCGGTGGCCGCTACCGGCGCAAAAAAGAACATGCCCGGCACAAGGCCGGGCATGTCGCATTTTATCTAAGACTGGTAACTGGGATTACTTGAAGTGATAGGTCGTGCCCAGATAGACGGTGCTTTCGACTGACGTTCCAGGAGCGATGGTCGAGAACAGCGCGGCATTTTGGTTGGTGCCGAACTTATTCATCCAGTACCGGTAGCCGACGTAGGTGTCCCAAATTCCGGGCTTGCCCCAGAAAACCTTGGAAGCATCGAACACCAATTGGACGTTGTTGAACGACTCTGTCTTAGATTCGTTGTTGTTGAAGGCGCCGGCTGCGCCGAAACAACCCACGGCCAAGCAGTTCGCCGTAGAGATGCCGGTGCCCTTCGGACCCGTCACAGAGCCGAAGCCGACTAAGGTGACCGGCAATGACGGCGGCAGGAAGGTCAGCGGCTCGGAGAAGAAGTAGAAGAATTTCCAGCTCCACTCGAAGTCGCGGTCTCCGCTGAAAGTCCCACCCGCAGCCGGCGCACCACAAGCACCGCCACCCAAGCCGGCAGCAGGGCTTTGCGCGTCGCCGAAGCCAGCCGGTCCGCAGGCGTTAAATTCATTGTGAGTGAATTCCTTGTAGGCCGTGATACCGACTCCCACAGTGCCCGGCAGGTTCAAATCAAACCACAAACCCGGCGCGTATTGTGTCGTTTGTTCCGAGAGGAAGTTATCTTGGACACCGCCCGTTATGCGGAACATAAACGAGACGTCCTTGGTCAGAAAATTGCTGAACGCCTTGCTGTGGCTGAGTTCGTTAAAGCCGAATGTGCTTTGGGCGAACCCGAAGAACTCTCTCGAGCCGACAGCGCCCGGTTCTCCAAGAATCGGGTCCTTCGGGCCGTACTGGTCCGCTTCCAGATGGATTAAGTTCGTACCATATTCCCAGACGTCGAAGTGATCGATGCTGCCTTGGGCTCTATAGAACGTATTTCCCTCGCCGGCGATACCGCCAGGCACGGTGTTGGAGCCGCCCGAGACACCGGGATCGGTGGCACGGAAGAAATAGGTACCGCTGATGGACGTATCGTTGACGAAGAAGAACGGCACCTCCTTCACTTTCGGAGGGGCCTTGATCGGCATGTCAGCCGCCAACGCCACGCTGCCGGCTGACACCGCAAACGCGGCGGCGAGCGCGACTTTCTTCAAACTCATAGTCTGGTAGATGCTTGTCATGGTGACACCCCTTAGATCGTCAACGACCAAATCCCCCGGCCGTTAACCTTCGCGTCCACAATTGTGCAGGGTGGGTCACAATTAAAGCCCGTAGTTTGAGCAGCCCTTTGCCGTTTTATTGGTAATTTGGACTGGACTGGCTCGTGTTCGGCAAAATGCCGAAATACGCTCTTCCAAAACGACGATTAGAAATCACTGATAAATAAGAAAAATACGTCCGTCGCAATGCAGCGAAGGCCCTTCGAGTCGCACGCCAAAGGCTATTTTTGCTTGCGTATCCCCACGCCTATTTTTTGGCTACACACCTTCAACGCGCTCGGGAATTGTCCGCCATGTGACATAATGGAGACACTTTTGGGCCACCCGAAGCCTGCCTGTGAAGAACTTTCGTCGGACAATCACGCGCTCAAAGGCGGAATGCCTGGCAGGACTGATTCCTTCCTCCGCCCGCCAGCGCTCTTTTCCCGCCCGCCGATACGTTGCCGCATCAGTCAAATAAGCAGGTTCTCCAGCTTTCCAGGATTTGGTGTCCTCTCGCAAATTGATCGCTTCTGCTGGCGCTAAATTTGCCTGATGATACCGTCGGAAGCTGCATGGGGGACGACTGCGGGATCACGCACGAGCCGTCGAACGGCCTATGTTGCAGCGGGAGATGCGCAGACAATTCGATGAATGACATTTCGTTAGAAAGCCCCGCTCCGGGCGCTGCGACCAAAGCTGAGCCACTGCTGCGGGCAATCGGTATTACCAAGCAATACGGCACTTTC
>Ga0302326_10019665_pt1 | contig 13932 bp, 13 predicted proteins | sample Palsa_T0_3_FD_202264 | JGI IMG/M metagenome (GOLD analysis project Ga0302326, IMG submission 202264) | Peat permafrost microbial communities from Stordalen Mire near Abisko, Sweden - Palsa_T0_3 | ecosystem: Environmental > Terrestrial > Soil > Palsa > Peat permafrost | place: Sweden: Abisko... | reverse complement strand
TGAGCAAGGCGGCCGCTCGATGCATCGGGTTTCGCGACGGATGCGCCGGCGGCGTGGAGGCAACCGGGGCCTGCCACCAGTTGGCGTTGTCGAGAGTGCCGGCGCGGCGCCCTCTTCGGGGGCTGCCGCGGCGCCTGCTCCGGAGGCGCGAGTCGAACCCGACCAGGCCGCCGAGTCCCACCTCGAACGATCTGAGCAAAAGGAAGAGCGCCCGGCCAGGGGCGACGACCGGCAAGCTCGCGGTGAAGACCGGGAGCGCTCCGCCCGTGGTGAGCGTGCGCTGCCCTCAATCACGGAACTCCTAAAGCCGGGCCAGGAGATCATCGTCCAGATTGCCAAAGAGCCACTTGGCCAGAAAGGCGCCCGTATCACCTCGCACATCGCCCTGCCGGGCCGCTACGTAGTGTTCATGCCGAGCGTCGAGCATCTGGGCGTATCGCGAAAGGTCGCCAGTGACGAAGAGCGCCTGCGGCTCAAGCGAATCCTGCAGGCCCACCGCACGGGCACCGCGGGCGGGTTCATTGTCCGGACGGCCGGCGAGGGCCGCACGGAAGAAGAGATCGCCGCCGACATGGGCTTCCTCTATAACCTCTGGCTTGACATTCGCCAGAAAGCGGAGAAGCGCCCGGCTCCTGCCCTGCTGCACCACGACCTGGACGTGGTGCAAAGGATCTTGCGCGATCAGCTTACCGATGAGTTCAAGGCCATTTGGGCCGATAGCGAGGAGATGTACGAAAGCGTTCTCCGATTCGTGCAGCGGTTCCAGCCGGCTCTGGTCGGACGCGTCAAGATGTACACGCGTTCAGCCCCGATTTTCGACGCATTCGGGATCACCCAGGAACTCGAAAAAGCGCTCCGGCCAAAGGTGTGGCTGAAGTCCGGTGGATACATCGTGATTAATCAGACGGAGGCGCTCGTCGCCATCGACGTGAACACCGGAAAGTATGTCGGCAAATCCAACCGGCTGGAGGACACGATCGTCAAAACCAATACGGAAGCCGTGAAAGAGATCGTGCGGCAGGTGCGCCTGCGCGACCTGGGCGGCATCATCGTGGTCGATTTCATCGACATGGATGAACGCAAGAACCGGCAAAAAGTAATGCAGGCTCTGGAAGAGGCCATGCGCGCCGACAAGGCGCCATACAAGATCCTGCAGTTCAACGATTTCGGGCTGGTGGCCATCACCCGCAAGCGCGTGAAGCAGAGCCTGGAGCGCACGCTCTGCGCGCCATGCCCGTATTGCGACGGCGCCGGCTACGTAAAGAGCGTGCAAACGATTATCAGCGAGATTCTGGTGGAAGCGCAGAAAATCGCCAAGGCGGTGGAGGGCAAGGACGTCGTTCTGCGCGTCCACCCGGATGTAGCGAAGGTTTTGAAATCAAACAACAACCGGTACCTCGAGGAGCTCGAGGAAATTCTCGGCCGCCCGGTACTGGTAAGCGGCGACGCGGCGCTTCATCACGAGAAATTCGACCTGGCGTAGGGAAAGAAGCTATCAGCTTTCAGCCATCAGCCAAAAGCTGATCGCTGATCGCTGATAGCTGCCCCCCACACCCTGATATCATGGCCGCTGCGGATGGAACAACGCAAAAGAGTCCTCATCGTAGACGACGATCAGGCTGTGCACAAGCTGTTGAACACCATCCTGAAATCGGATCAGTGCGTCATTGAGAGCGCCTTCACGGGCGACGAGGCGCTGGCTTCGGTGAGCAACAACACTTATGACCTGGTGCTTACCGACATCTACATGCCCGGCATGGACGGGCTCAGCCTGCTGAAGCACATCCGAGCCGCCGAGCCCCAGACCAGCGTGATCATCATGACGGCCCAGACGACGCCCGCAAACGTTCTGGAATCGTTTTCAAACCAGGCGTTCGCCTACATCAGCAAGCCGTTCTCGCGTACCGCAATACTCGATCTTGTAGCCAATGCGTTGAGCACTAAGGTGGAGGAGGACGACATCAAGATCCTCTCGGCCACTTCGGACTGGATATCGCTCCAGCTGCGCTGCAAGCTGAAACTGGCGGAGCGATTGACCAGCTTCTTTCGCGAGTTTGCATGCGATTTGGGGCCCGACGATCAGGAGCGCATTGCCACCGCTTTCCGGGAACTCCTCATGAACGCCATTGAGCACGGCGGCAAGTCGGACCCGCGCCAAAAAGTGGATCTGACGTACATTCGAACCGCTCGCACCCTGATCTATGTGATTCGCGACCCCGGAGACGGATTTTCATTTGAGGAGCTCGAACACGCGGCCGTGTCGAACACGGAAAACGACCCGTTTCGTCATGTGCAAGTGCGCGACGAAAAAGGCATCCGGCCCGGCGGATTCGGTATTCTAATGACGCGCAACTTTGCCGATGAGCTGCTCTACAATGCCAAAGGCAATGAGGTGATGTTCATCAAGTACCTGGCCGCCCCGCCCGCCGCGGCCGCAGCCAGCGGTTAATCTGCAAGTTCATTACCGGAACGGATGCCACGATTGAAAAACATGTGGTCAGCGAATAACCGGCTTCTTGGCCATGCCGCCGCAATCGGTGTCATCGGCCTCCTCGGGGGATGCGTCAAGCCGTCGGCGGTGGATGATTTTGCGAAGGTTTCGGCGCAGGCAGCTCAGCTCTTTCCGGCCGTTGCCGCCATTCCCTATGACGGATGTATTGCCCGGGAAGAGAACACTCAAATTCAGCAGGCGACTTCCTTCAACGGCGACATTTCGTTCAACCCGGAGCGTTTCAAGGCGTCTTGCGCGGAGGAAGCCAAAACCAAGGAGCGCCTCGAGCGCACCTATGCGGTTCTTTGCGAGTACATTCAAACGCTGGCAAAACTCGCCGGCGGAAGCGACCCTACCTACGATAAACAGGTCACTGCGCTGGCGGGCGCGATTCCCGGACTCAATAAGAATCAACAGGCAGCGGCATCGGGATTGGCGAGCGTCATCGTGAATGCGTTCGCTAAACACTGGCGCGAGCGCCAGGCGGCGAAGGCCATCGAAATGGCGCAGCCGCACGTGCTGGTGATCACCGCATTGTTTGAGGACGACATTCCCAAGTTCCTGGACGAAAGCCTGAATAATCAGCAGGCTTCCCTGGTCAGTCTGTATCGGGACGCGTACCAGAGGAAGGAAAAGGGCGAGATCATCCTGACGAATCCGGTTCTCATCACCAAGGAATTCGCGGAAGCGCAGCGCGCCATAGAAGACAAGAGAGCCGCGGTGCTGGCGTTTGAGAAGATTGCCGCGAAGATCCGGGAAGGGCACACGGCGCTCTATAACGACCGCAACAAGCTGTTCGCGCGCGATTCGCTTGAAGAACTTTCCCAGGTTGCCTCGGCGATGAAAACTCAAGTGGCAGGCGCGCAAAAAGCGCTCAAACACTAGGAGACAGAAGAGGCTATGCCAGGTATTACGAAAGATCAAGCTCTTCAGATTGCCCAAACCCTCCGGGGAATTGCCAAGACCGTGGGGGACTATCGGTTCGCTCACATGAGCGACCTTAGCGAAGAGGGAGAAGCAGGTCTCCGGAATGCGGAAATGAGCCTTCGGAAGGCTTCGGAACAAGTGGACAACGCGGGCATCAACCTCGCGTTGGATGACGCTCAGGAAGCTCTCGCCGGTCTGGGCAAAGTAACTGAGTTATTGAAAGCCGATGTATCCAAGCTGGCGGATGTTACCAAAGGGCTTGAAATTGCCACAGCGTTTATAAAAATCGGTACAGCCATCGCCTCGGGTAACCTCGGCGGCATTGCGTCCGCCATCGGCTCGGCTGTTGCGGCGCTGTCGGCTCCGGCCAAGGCAACCGCCCAATCCGGCGCGGCCCCAGGGGGCCAGTCTGGGGACAACGCGCCAGGCGAGTCTTAGCCCAAAACCTGAGCGTTATGGCTGGTTCTGTCTGAGCGCGGACAGGGCCAGGCTCCCGCCCAGGCCCATCGTCTCGACCGCCGACGAAGGAACAATAATCATCGAGCCGCGCTCTTTGATCGCTTCATACAGCATATTCATCGCGCGAAGATGGAGCGCAGTGGGGTTGTTCTGGTACACCAGCGACGCCTCCTCGAACTTCTTCGAGATCTCCGTTTCTGCCTGGCCAAGTATGATGCGCGCCTGCCGCTCGCGCTCAGCCTGCGCCTGCCGCGACATGGCGTCCTCGAGCGCTGCCGGTATCTTGACGTCCCGTATCTCGACCGATTGCACCGTGATTCCCCAGGGATTCGTCTTCTCGTCGAGAATGCGCTGCAGCTCGTGACCCAGGGTCTCGCGCTCCGTGATCATCTGCGCTAGTTCATGCCGCCCAATCGATTCCCGCAGAGCCGTCTGCGCGCTCAGGGCAATGGCTTCGTTGAAATCTTCCACTTCGAGGATCGACTTCTCGGCGTTCCAGACCACCCAGAAGATGATCGCGTCGACATTCACCGGCACCGTATCCTTGCTCAGCGCCGATTCAGCCCGCACGTCCGTTACCCTCACCCGCTGGTCCACATACTTGCTGAGCGAATCGACCACCGGGATGATGAAGAACAAACCCGGCCCCCGCAGGCCCTGATAATGGCCCAATCGAAGCAGCGCCACGCGCTCCCATTGGTTGGCGACCTTCATAGCGAACATCAGATAGATGCCGATGGGCAGGGCCACAAAAAAAGGCACTGGCGTCCTCAGCAGAGCCGCCAACGCCGCGCCAACCGCTGCGAGAATCGCCATCGAAGCCGCGCCCGGCCCGCTCACCGGTAACTGAACACTCGGCTTGCTTGCGTAGATCATTTGCTTCTTTCCTTTCTGTCTGCTTGCAGTTCCTTCAATTGTGCGATCAATTCTCCAACCGTAAATCCGGCACGTCCGGTGCGCGCCGCCGTTTCGGCTGCGAGCTGATTCAACTGCCGCTCGCGCTCCATTTCATCCAGCTTCGGCTTGGCGTGCGAGATGAACGTACCCGTGCCTTGCTGGGTCTCGAGCACACCGCGAATCTCCAGTTCCCTGTAGGCGCGGACCACCGTGTTCGGGTTAAGCGTCAAATCCACAGCCAGTTGCCGCACGGTGGGGAGCTGATCGCCCGGCGCTAATGCTCCGGAAGCAATGCCGGAAAGGACTTGGTCGATGATTTGCCGGTAGGCCGGGACGCCGCTGTCCGGATCGAGGCGGTATCGGAAACGGGTTCTTGAGTTGGAAGGTGGCACGTTCTTGCTTGCTCTATAACGCTAGTGTACTAGCATACTAGAACAAGTCAAGACATTTTTTCGTCCGATTCAGCGCGCCTAGGGTTTGGACTCTCACGCCTGGCGCCTTTTTTTTCTGTGTACCTTATCGCTTGTCGAAGACGTACGTTACGTCGAAAGATCCTTGAGGCGACTCGATATGCTCGGTCTCCACTAAGGCTTTGCCGTCGGCGGAAAGGTTCCATTTTCCCTTGAAAGTCATCAGGTGCGCTCCGCCGGCGTCCAGCATATCCGTGTTGACGTCCAGCGTTCGATGGTTCCAAACCAGCTTACTCTTCAAGTTGATTTGGTCGCCATACTTATTGAGGCATTCCTTGCCATCGGTTGTGTATTTGGCATCGTAATTGACATCGCTCGGCCCACTCACTGTGTGAGTGGTGACCTTCAGATCCGGGTCCTTGTGTTCAATCTTCTGTAACATCAAATCGGGCGCCGGCAGCGAGCCAAGGGCGCTCTTCTCTTTGTTAAGTACCCAGTCGCCGCTGAAATCGGGTTTGGTCTGTGCCAGCGCGGCCGTTCCGGCCAGCAGCCACACTCCGATGAGCGCAGCAGCTAATTTGTGCATCATTGATCCTTATCCCGGCCGCTTCTGGTTCGCTAGAGATCGGGCCGTTTGAAGGCCAGTTGCAAGCGAAACCTTGAGGTATCGTCTCACAAGGCGATCCAGCCTAGGGCGATGGCATGAAGCCCCCGGGCGCAACTCGTTTTGGCAGTGGGCAGGCGATCTTGTCGCCCCCCAGGACATTCATTCGCAGCGCAGCGCGACAATGGGATCGACGGCCGTGGCCCGCCGCGCGGGGATGTAACAAGCCAGCAGCGCAGTCCCTCCCAGCAGCAGCGTTACCGCCGCAAGGGTCAACGGATCGGCCGGGCCGACGCCATACAGCAGGCCTGCCATGAACCGCGTAAGCGCAAAAGCCGCAAACAGGCCCGCCGCCATTCCGATCGCCGCTAAGCGAATGCCCTCGCGCAGGACGAGTCCGACAATCTCCTGGCTTGACGCTCCCAAAGCCGCGCGGATTCCGAGTTCACGGATCCGCCGGGTCACCGCATAAGACATGACGCCGTAGATTCCCACTGCGGCTAAGAGCAGGGCAGTGGCCGCGAAGATGATCAGCAACAGCATAGTGAAGCGGCGCTCGGCGAGCGATGTCGAAATGATCTGCTCCATCGTTCGCACGGCGTAGATGGGCTGATCCTGGGTCGGGCCGGCGACCTTTGCGCGCGCGGCGGAGACCATGCTCAGGGGCTCGGGTCCGGTGCGCAGCGCCAGCGTCAGTCCCGTCACACCCGCGGACATGAACTTGTCGGGAACTTGCTGCAAGGGGAAGTAAATCTGATCGCGTATTTTGTTGGTATCGTCGGTATCGAGCCCCCACTGTTTCACGTGCCCCACTACGCCGACGATCTGGACCGGGCCTAGCAAGATAACGCTGATCCGGCGGCCGACAGGGTCCTGTCCCGGGAAGAGATGCTTTGCCATGACGTCATCGATCACCACCACGGGGGGCGAAGCCAGATTGTCGCGATCGGTGAAAAAACGTCCGCGACGCAAGGGAAATTGCATCACACCGGGGTAATCGGGGGTGACGATGTTGAACATCGCCGACGTCATGCGGTCCTCGGGAGGCTGGGGCCCAGTGCCTGGCCAGAAACCAATCTCGCTGTCGCCGTCTCCTAGAGGAACCATCGATGTGATGGCCGCCGCCTGAATTCCTGGGATCGAAGCTACGCGGCCAAGCAATTGCCAATAGGCAAGCCGGATGCCGGCCGGGCTCGCCATCACTTTGGGCGACAGCGCCACCTGCATCGTTAGGAGGTTTCGTGTGTTGAATCCGGGATCCACCTGCAGGAGCCGCCAGACGCTCTGCATCATGAGCCCCGCGCCCGCGAGCAGGATCACAGCCAAGCCGATTTCCACGGCCACGAAGACGCCCTCCGCGCGATGCCGTCCGCCTCCGGCGCCATGTGTGCCTTCCTTCAAGGACTCTTGCGGGTTCGCATTCGCGCCCTGGAACGCCGGAGCGAGACCAAACAGGATGCCGGTGACGATGGATACCGCAAGCGTGAAGAGCAGGACGTACGAGTCGATTCCGACCTCCGCGGAGCGCGGCAAGCTGCCTGGCGCGGCACTCAGGATGAGGCTTGTACCCCAGCGGGCGATCAGCAAGCCGACCGCGGCGGCCCCTAGAGACAGCAGAACGCTTTCCGTCAATAACTGCCGCACCACGCGCCCGCGCGCGGCGCCGAGGGCGGCCCGAATCGCGAACTCACGCCTTCGAGCCGCGGAACGCGCCAAGAGCAAATTGGCGACGTTGGCGCAGGCGATGATCAGCACGAACCCGACGGCGCCCACCAGCAGCAGCAGCGTGGGGCGGATGTTTTGGACCATGTCGTCCTTCCACCGGACCACCGCCGCTCCGTGTCCGGCATTCGTCGCCGGGTACTGACCGGCCAGCCCGTTCGCGATGGCTGACATCTCCGCCTGCGCCGCTTGAATGGTTATGCCGGGCCTCAGACGGCCAATCACCCTGAGTCCCGGGTGCGATTCCCGGCTGTGCAGCTCCATCCCGTTCCATTGCTCGTTTGGAATAAAGACCTGAGCGTCGTCGCGGAAGCGAAAGTTGCCGGCCATGACGCCCACCACCGTGCAGCTTGCGGCGTTGAGGGTCAGACTCTTGCCGAGTATGTTCCGATCCCCTCCGAAGCGTCGCTGCCAGAAAGCGTAGCTGAGCATCACGGAGCACGCCGCGCCCTGGCGGTCTTCCTCAGGCAGGAAATTGCGTCCGAGCAACGGCGTAGCGCCGAGGACTGGGAACAGGCTCGCTGAAACGTACTCGCCCGAAAGCTGTTCGGGGTCGCCGGCTCCCGTGAAGTTGAAGCCATCGCTGCGATAGGCGCCCATGCCGGTGAACGAACGGCTTTCGCGCCGCCAGTCGAGATAATTCGGGTACGCAACCGACGAGTGGTTGAACTCCGATGTCGTTTCGAAGATCTTTAACAGCCGGTCAGGATCGGAATACGCCAGGGGCTGCAGCAGCACACTGTTCACCACGGTGAAAATGGCCGTGTTTGCCCCAATGCCGAGGGCCAGTGCCAGTATCGCGACGGAGGTGAAGCCGGGGCTTTTTCGCAAGGTTCGGAATCCGAAGCGAAGGTCCTGCACAAACCCGGCGAGCATCTGCCCTTTGTTAGCGGCGCCCAGGACGACGAGCTCCGGCGCATTCGTGCGCTCGACGGCTCGCAGTTCCCTGGCCAGCAGCTCATGGCCGGTGAGCTCGTTGAGCGTGATGCGGCGGGCTTCCTCTTCCGTAGCTCCGCCGTTTTGGAGCTCGCGGTAACGATCCGCGGCGTGCTGGGACATTTCTTCGACAATCTCCTCTTCGCGGGCGGGAGCGAGCTTCAACTCCGCGAGCTGCTTACGAATGTGTTCATTCCAGTCAGGCATGTTCGACTCCCGTGATCCGGCTGATAGCCTTCACAAACGCCTGCCAGCCCTGCCGCTGGGCAGCCAAAACTTTCCGCCCCTGCGCCGTCAGCCGGTAATAGCGGCGCCGGCGCTGGCCGCTCTTTTCGACCCATCGGCCTTGAATCCAGCCGCGTTTCTCCAGTCGATACAGCAACGGGTAGAGCGACGCCGCGTGAAAGCGAAGCGTGCCGTGCGATCGCTGTTCGATCAGCTTGCTGATTTCGTAGCCATGGCGGGGCAAAGCCTCGAGTAGCGAGAGCAGCAGCAGCTCGGCGCTGCCCTTCTTCCATTCGCGATCGATAGCGCGGTCTTCCATATGTATGACTGCCATATATTACGCTGAAAGCGGACCCCCGTCAAGGGGCTGTTCTCCTGAGAGTCACTTCCCCCTTTGGCGCAGTCGCAGTTCCTCCAGCTCTCGTTTCAGCGGAGCCCAATACTCCCGATCCTTGCGGCGCTCTTCGCGTTCTTCCGCCGCCAGCGCTTCGCTTACATCATCCAGCCGACCCGGCCGCGCGGCTTGAACGGCCGGCCGCGAAAGCGCTTCAGCACTCGCCAACTCCGGATGCGCGGCGGCTACCTCCACCAGTAACTCCGGCGTGCGTAACTCGCGCAGCCAGAACCGCACCTGGTCTGGAGTCGCGCCGCGGGAGCCCCCGAAGTAGCTCTGTTCCAGCAGTCGCCGAATCATCGGCCAGTCCTTGTCCCGCTGCGTCTTCTTCGCGCGCACCAGATCTTCCATCGCCAGCAATTCGATCGGGCCCCCGGCAACCTCAATGGTTGTTCGTCGCGCCCAGAGCTCCTCGAAGCCGGCGACACCGCGCAATGAAGACATTAAATCGATTCGCAGACCGGCAACGTCTTCGCGGCGGCACCGGAGATGGACGGCGTGCCCGCGCAACAGGTAGCGCTCTTCCAAAGCGGGGACGGCAATCACTGCGGCGTCCAGCGCGTCGAGGGCTCGCACAAGCTTGGGCAGGTTCGTCGCATCCGCCAGGACCAGGAGGTCCACGTCGCGGCTAAATTCCGCTGCTCCGTAGAATACGCACGCCTGGCCCCCCATGAGGAGAGTTCTCGCGCCACTCGTCTGGATCGAAGAAAGGGCTTTGAGTATCGGGCTCTGGCTCAAGTGATCCTCCGAGCGCGAGATATGTTTCCCACAGTCTTGTGGATTCAAGGAAACGCTCGCTGGGGCTGAGCGCATACCACGCCGCCCACTCATGCCCCACTAGTTCCTCCGCGCGAAGACGTTTCACGATTTCCACTGTAGCTGATTCCATCATTCGCGGGCCAAACGGTCGGCGGCTGATGGCTGGAATATCCGGCCGAGGATGATGATCCGCCGGCGTCTGGAGACAGCACCGCCGCGGCACCCATGCTCAAACCTCCTAAGGCCGCTTTGGCTTCTTTCGCGCAAACAGCAGGCCGCTCCACACGTCGCTGATCGCGCACACTTTGTAATCCACAAACCCCAATTCGATTCCCGTCTCCCGTACGAGATTTTCGGAAACCGTCACCGCCGCGCCTGCCTTGGCTTTCTGTGGCGGCTTCCTTCTGGCAATCCACAGCTTCTTCAGGTTCTTGCGCCGTTTCGCCAAAGCGAAAGCCGATCGCAGACCGTCCACGTCCGCTACAAAATACAAGCCCATCTCGGGTCTGGCGTCATCGGCCTCCACCCACTCGACGCCTTCCGGCAATCCCGCGATTAGAGTTTCGAAATGCGCGGGCGGATCGAGGAGCGCGATCTTCTGATTGGGTTTTATCCCCAGCTTCTCGGCAACGCTTCGGCTGCCATAGCGGTCCATCATGGCCGGAGGCTGGATCGGAGGGGCGTCCGGCTTGCCGCGATTCCTGATCGCCCGCTTTACGGCCGCGATCAGTGCGCTCGAAATTGTGAATTCAGCGTCCGGCAGAATCTGCCGTGCGCGCTCCACCCTCTCTTTCTCGCCGTCCACGAACAACAGAGGAACCGAACGCGTGTCCCGATAGTTTCTCAGTGCCGTGGCCACTTCGCGGCCATGCGACGGCAGCCTGGTGAGGTCGATGACAAAGGCGTCCGGAGGCGACTTCCGCCACTCCCGCATGTGAGAGTAATCCGGTCTTTCTTCGTACTCGACCGTGAAGCCCGCCTTGCGCAGCTTCCCGATACACGGCTCGGCTTCCTCAGCCTTCCAGTGAATCAGCCGGACTCGATGCATGGGAAGATTCTCGCGCGACTTGGTCTCGCTGCGCAAGCATCGGCTACTGATTGCGTGCGCGACACAGGCTGAAGAGGTTGCTGAAAAAGGCTCCGGCGGGCTGAATGCCTGCCCCATCATAATTTGCAAGCCACTGATTTATAGTGGTGGCGCAGGCGGTTTCGCCTGCGTTCTTCCGATTTCGCAGCCTTTTTCAGCAACCTCTGAAGCCCGTGCCGCCAAGGATTTATCCCCGTTTGCGCGGCACGTAATCCAGGGCGCTGGGATTTCCCACTGCGGAGCTTTCCGTCAACTCTTCCCCTAAATACTTCTGGCGGATGAGGCGGCGAACGATATTACCGGCGAAAGTTTTCGGCAGATCCGCCACCACGTGGATCGCCTTTGGGCGGAATTGCGCACCCATTTCGCGGACCAGGTGCGCGGCCAGTTCGGTCGTCTGAAGCGGAAGGCGCGGGTTGTTTCTAGCCACCACAAACGCCACAATCTCATCGCCTTTCAAGGCGCCCGGCACTCCAATCACCGCTGCCTCGGCCACACCGGGGTGTTCGCACAGTATCTGCTCCACCTCGCCTGGCCCCACCTTGCGGCCGCTTACATTCAGGCAGTCATTCGCACGTCCATGCAGGAACCACTGGCCGTCCTCATCGATGCTGGCCCAGTCCCCTTGCGACCAGCAGCTCGGAAACTGCGTCCAGTAGTCGGCCACATAGCGTGACGGGTCGCCCCAAATTCCGGCGGTCATCGACAGGGTCGGTTTGGTCGAAACCAGAAACCCGCCTCTGCGCTGCACCGGCCGGCCCTTTTCATCCACCACGGTAGCGGCGATTCCCGGCGCGGGTCCGCCCAAACTGCACGGCTTTAGAGACTGGATGGGGAGCGGCTCGAGAAAAGCGCCGAAGATTTCCGTGACGCTCGCGATGTCGATTACCGGACAACGGCCCTTGCCGATTCGCTCGTAGTACCAAAGCCACGAGGTCTCGTCCCACGGAGCGCCGGAGGAGCCCAGCAGACGGAGCGATTCGAGCGGGTATTCGTCCGGTTGCGAGGTGTTGCGCAAAAGCCTCGCGTCGCCGGGTGACAGGCCAAACGTCGTGATTCGCTCATCTTCGAGGATCTGCAGGAGCCGATTCCCGTCCGGATGGTCGGGGGCGCCATCGTACAGAAACACCGTGCCGCCGAAATGGTGGTTGCCGATGATCGTCCAGGCGCCCATCATCCAGCCGATGTCGGTCAGCCAGAAGAAGCGGTCGGTTGGTTTGTGATCGAAGGCGAGATAGATGTCCTTGGCCGCCTGGAGCAAAGCGCCCGCGTGCGAGTGCAGGCACCCCTTGGGCTGCCCTCCCGTTCCGGGCGTGAAGAGCAGCAGCCAGGGCGCTTCCGGCGGCAGAGACTCCATGTCGAAGTAGGAGGGCTGAAGCTCAATGCGGCTGTGGATCTCGCTCAGGTTCAGCACGTGCTCCACTTTGTTTGGTCTCTCCAGCGCCTCGTTCACCTTCTCCCGCATGGGCGTCCTCTTGCCGCGGCGCGTCGCGGTTTCCGTGGTGAACACCATGCGGGCGCCGCTCGAATCAAGAAGGGAAGCAATTGTGGAGGCACTGTAACCCGAAAAGATAGGAACCAGAATGGCCCCAATCTTCAGACACGCATAGAGGACGGTGAGTATCTCCGGCTCGACCGGGGCGCACAACGCCACGCGGTCGCCTGCCTCGATTCCCAGGGAACGCAGGTAATGCGCCAGCCGGTTCGAGTTCAGCGTCAGATCGCGGAAAGAAACTTCGCGCCGCGCCCCTCGCTCATTGCGCCACACGCACGCCGGTTGCGGGGTGTTCACCCAGCGGTCGAGGCAGTTCCAGGCAATGTTGATCTGGCCGCCCGGAAACCAGCGCGCCCACTCCGGACCCTGCGGCATGTCGAGCACCCGCGTATACGGCACGAACCACGCGACGCCCGTCTCCTTCTCGAGCTCAGACCAGAACGCTTCCGGGTTCTCCGTCGAAAAGCGAAGAAACTCCTCGCGCTCCTCGAAGCCCAGCCGCTGCATGAAACGGTAGACATTGGTTTTTAATACCTCAGCCCGCTTCGGCCGCCAGATTATGCTCATCGGCTTGGACCTCGGTTCGGGCAGCCAACTCCCGCACGCCCGCTCCCCTGGCGGCGTCCGGCTGGTTGCTGTCGTTCGGAGCGGCGGAGACGGCTTGTGTGCGGAACTGTGCGGATGATCCGCGTTACGGATGCAACTGAGTCTCTCAATGCGTTCGTGGGCGTGGGGGTGGACTGCATGGGTCGTGTGGGGGTCACTGAGTTTGCCGGAACTGTTTAGCCGCTGTGAAACAGTATCGCTCACGCTGTGGTTTCGCGAGTCCCAGGCGCGCGCCCGATTCGCGTGGCTGGAGAAGTAGACGTTCACCGAAGATTTCCACGGAAACCATCCGGGTAATAGCCGTCGGCGTTACACTATAACCAAATTCACCATTTCCATGACCGTCACCGTCAAGAACAAAACCAAAATCCCGCTCGTGGTACCACCGTCCGTCAGGCGGAAGGCGGGTCACAAGAATGGCGAAGACCTTGAGTTCAGGGTGTCAGGCCGCGTCATCACGATTCTTCCCAAGCTGCCGGCCGCAGACAACGAGTACACGCCCGAGCAGCGGCGCGAGATCGACGCCCAGCTCGCCGAAAGCCTGGCCGACGTCGAGGCCGGCCGGATTCATGGTCCTTTCTCCACCCACAGGGAGTTCATAGCTTCACTCCACAAGGAAGCTAAGAAATCGAGCCGCAAGAACGTCAAGCGCTCGGCGTGATGAAGCTCCTCCGCACCGCCAGATTCGAGCGCAATTATTCCAGGGCGCCACAACAGGTCCAGCGTGCCTTCGACAAACAGTCGTTGCTTTTTCTTCAGAATCCCCGCCACCCCTCGCTCCGAGCCAAGAAATACGATGAGAGCCGAGACCTATGGCAGGCGCGTGTCAATAAGGATTGGCGCTTTTATTTCCTCATTCAGGACGGCGGCTATCTGATCCTGGACATCATTCCGCACCCGAAATGAGCAACCCGCTGAAT
>Ga0302326_10019663_pt1 | contig 13933 bp, 17 predicted proteins | sample Palsa_T0_3_FD_202264 | JGI IMG/M metagenome (GOLD analysis project Ga0302326, IMG submission 202264) | Peat permafrost microbial communities from Stordalen Mire near Abisko, Sweden - Palsa_T0_3 | ecosystem: Environmental > Terrestrial > Soil > Palsa > Peat permafrost | place: Sweden: Abisko... | reverse complement strand
GACGGGTGTGTTCAACGGCCTGCAGTCGGTGATCAAGCCGATGCGCTCAGCCGGCGGCGGGTCGATCGTCAACATCTCTTCAGCGGCGGGCATGTTCGGTTTGGCGTTCACCGCGGGCTACGGCGCGTCGAAGTGGGGTGTGCGGGGACTGTCGAAGGTCGCCGCGGTCGAGTTGGCGCCGGACCGGATTCGGGTCAACTCCATACACCCGGGCATGGTGTACACCCCGATGACCGTCGACATCGGCATTCAGCCGGGCGAGGGCAACTACCCCAACACCCCGATGGGACGGATCGCAGAGCCCGGGGACATCACCGGCGCCGTCGGATACCTGTTGTCGGATGACGCCGCATACGTGACCGGTGCGGAGATCGCCGTCGACGGCGGATGGACCGCCGGACCGACCATGAAATACGTTATGGGTCAATAGAATCCGACAGGAGCACAGATGAAACGACTTGAACGCAACCGGATCCTGGTGACGGGTGCGGCTTCGGGCATCGGGCAGGCGACCGCGCTGCGGCTGCTGGACGAGGGTGCCACCGTCGTCGCCGCCGACGTCGCAGCCGACGGGTTGGAGAAGACCCGCGCCATGGCGCAAGAAGCCGGCGGCGGTGAGCGCCTGACCACATTGGAGATGAATATCGGCGACGAGCGCTCGGTCGCCGACGGGGTGCGCTCGGCGGTGGACACACTGGGCGGCCTGGATTCAGTCGTCAACGCCGCCGGGATCCTGCGTGCCGTGCACACCGAGCAGATGGGTCTGGATCTGTGGAACCAGATCATCGGGGTCAACCTGACCGGAACCTTCCTGGTGGTCCGGGAAGCACTGCCGAGCCTGCTGCAGAATCCCCGCAGCGCGATCGTGAACTTCAGTTCGACGTCGGCATCCTTCGCGCACCCCTACATGGCGGCCTACGCGGCGAGCAAAGGCGGAGTCCAGTCATTCACCCACGCGGTGGCGCTGGAGTATGCGAGTAAGGGACTGCGCGCGGTGTGCGTGGCGCCCGGAAGCATCAAGTCCGGAATCACCGATGCCACAGGTGGATACATTCCTCAGGACGCGGACTGGTCGCTGTTCACCCGGCTGATGCCGATCATGCCGACCACAGAGGAATCCAGCGGCACCGGCATGGCTGCCCCGTCGGCGGTCGCCGGCGTCATCGCGATGCTGGTGTCCGACGACGGTGCGTTCATCACCGGCACCGAGATTCGTATCGACGGCGGGACGCACGCGTGACGCGCCGGCGACGATGCAGAGCGCAGCGATGAGGAGGAGGGGCGCCATATGACCGACCTCTCCCACGAAGGCACGTTGCGGGAGATCACCACTGACGCTGGCGTTCTGCGCTATCACGAGGCCGGCCCGATCGACGGACCGCCCTTGCTACTGCTGCACGGATCCGGCCCCGGTGTGACGGGCTGGCGCAACTTTCGTGGCGTGGTCGCTACGTTCGCTGAACACTTCCGGTGCCTGATCCTGGAATTCCCCGGGTTCGGCGTGAGCGACGACTTCGGCGGTCACCCGATGATCACCGCCCTGGATTCGGTCGTGCGCTTCGTGGATGCTCTCGGCCTGGATACCGTGGACATCGTCGGCAACTCGATGGGCGGCGGGGTCGCGCTCAACTTCGCCATCGCCCATCCCGACCGGGTGCGACGTGTGGTGACCATCGGCGGCATCGGCCGCAACCTCCTGACGCCTGGTCCCTCGGAAGGCATTCGGCTACTGCAGGAGTTCACCGAGGAACCCACTCGCGACCGACTGGTGCGCTGGCTGCACTCGATGGTGTACGACCCGGCGACGGTGACCGACGAGCTCATCGAGGAGCGGTGGAGTCACGCCACCGATCCGCAGACCCTGGCCGGGGCGCGGCGGATGTACAGCAGAGAAGCGTTTACTCAGATGATGAAGGTCATGGAGTCGTCCAAGGGTCCGCAGCCCTGGGCGGCGATGCATCGGGTGACGGCGCCGACGCTGATCACCTGGGGCCTCGATGACCGGGTCAGCCCGCTGGATATGGCGTTGATCCCGATGCGCACCATCCCCAATGCCGAACTGCACGTGTTCCCCAACTGCGGTCACTGGGCGATGATCGAGGCGAAAGAGGCTTTTGAAAGTACTGTGCTGGCGTTTCTGCTGCGAAAGGATGGCAGCGAGATCAGTTGACGCAGGGCACCCCGCCGCCGTCGATCGGCACACCTCGATCGGGGGTCGGCTCGGTGGTGTCCGTGCTGGTGCTCGATTGGTCGCCCCAACTGCCGGAAAATCCGGAAATCGTTGAAGGCGTAGTGGATTCGTCCTGCGACGGCGCGGAGAAGTTGTCGTCGACAATGACTTGCACGTGACCGTACTGCAGCATGCGATTCGCGTGCTGAGGCGCGTCGATTCCGAGCAGGCTTGCCACTTCGCGTGCGTCGGAGTCGGCGCCTGGCGCGTACTCGATTGTCGTGGAACTGGGTTCGCCGCGGACCCGGTCGCGAACCGAGCCGGTGGTGTAACCGTCGTGCTTCAACGCGCGTGCCACCTTGCCGGCCAGCCCGCCGACGCTGCTGGCGTTGATCACGTCGACGACTGTCGACGGATTGGGCGAATCCGCGATCGTCGTCGACGTGGATGCGGAGCTCCCGAAGGCGGCAGCCACTTCGGCTTTGATCGCGGCGGGGTCGACGATGTTGACGTCCTGGCCGTTGATGTTGTCGTAGCGCACGACGGGCAGGGTTCGGTATTCCACTGACCCGCCGGCCAGGGCGCCCATCCGGCGGAACTGGTCCTCGTCCCAGCCAGACGACAGGACGACGTCCTTGCGTGCCACCGCCATCAGGCTCTGTAGCTTGCCGATGTCGGTGAAGGTGCCCGCATCCTGGAGTTGGCGCATCACCGCCGACAGGAACGCCTGCTGGCGGTGGGTGCGGTCGAGGTCCCCATTCTCGAGGCCGTGGCGCTGCCGGACGAAGGCCAGTGCCTGCTCGGCGTCCAGCGTCTGGCGACCTGCGGGGAAGTCGGCGCCGGAAAAGGAGTCGTAGACGGCGTGCTTCAAGCACACGTCGACGCCACCCAAGCTTTTTGCCAGATCGTAGAAGCCGGCCAGATTGACTTCGGCGAAGTAATCGATGGGCACCCCGGTCAGCTGCCGAACCGCCTTCAGCGTGGCGGCTCGAGCGGCCTCGCGCCCTTTGGTCTCGAGCTCCTTCTGGTCGCTGATGCCCTTGTTGATCATCTTCTGCTCGACGTACTGCTTGGTAAGTCCGTAAGCCTCTTTGATCTTGATGTGGTCGTAGCCGGGCACGCCGTTGAACGACACCCAGTCGTCACGGGGGATGGAGAACGCGGTCACCCTGTCGTCGGCGCTGATGTGCGCGAGGATCAGGGTGTTGGTGTTGTAGCCGCCGTCGTCGGAGTCACCCGCGTGCAGGTGTTTCAGCACTGCCCACGGCAAGTCGTCGCCGTTCTGGTCTTTCCGCGAGTCCAGCCCGATGAGCAGGATGTTCTGTCCGTCGCCGGTGGATTTGGGATCCTGCGAGCTCAGGGCCTCTGAGACGGTGATCCCGCGGAGCCCGCGCAGCACGCCGTGGATCATCCAGTAGCCCGTCCCGGTCGCCAGCAGCGCAGCGACCGCCACCACCGTCAACGTGGCGTGGCTCAGCCTGCGACGGCGGGCCGCTGCCGGCGTCGCACGGTGGCGATGCTTGGAACTGGAGAGCTGCAGGTCTCCCATTGACCATCTCGGCTGTGTTCGGGGCCAGCGCCTTGACCCGGGATGCGATGCGCGCACGCAGTGACTCCTACTTATCGCCTAGTATGCGACAGCTTGCAGTGGACCGCGCCGCTGTCCGGGCAACCGCTCGGGCATGGAAATGTCCACTGTCACGGCTATGAGCTGCGACGATGCGTCAACGGTCAGCGTGTCTCCCGGCCATCTGAGCCGAAAATTTGTGGCCAAATCGTGCCGCTACAAGTCAAAAACCGCCCCATCGGTCGCAGCAGTAACGTCGGTGAAGCGGGTTTGAGCGGCTGTCGCCGTGCGCTCGGCCACCCCGGGTAACGGGTGGCTGTGGGTAAGCACCAGCCGGGAAACACCGGCCTCGGCGGCGATTGTGCCGGCTTCGTGGCCGGAGGTGTGGCCGCGCTCGGCCTGGGCGGGCTCCCAGGCTTCGTGCAGCAAGGTCGCCACACCCGCGACGTGTCGTACGGTCGCCGGGTCGAACTCGGTGTCGGTGCAGTAGGCGACGCTGCCGCCGATGCGGAACCCGGCCGACGGCAGGGTGTGGCGGGTCTGCTCCCAGGTCTGCACCTCGCACCCGGCGAAGCTCACGGTGTCCCAGCCCAGCTCAGCCCAGCGTGCCGACGACAGCGGTGATGTCGTCTGCAGCGGCGCGGCCAGCAGTTGAGTCTCCACGATGGTGCGGGTCGGCCTACCGTAGGACAGCGAGCCAGGACCGGCGATGGTGAGTTCCCGGCCACCCAGCGCACGGCCGCTGAGGAAGCTCAGGCCGGTCACATGGTCGAGGTGGAAGTGGCTGAGTGCGACGGTCACGGTCTCGACGCCGTCGAGAAGGGATGGGTCGATGTGCAGTCCGCCCAGTCCGGTACCGGCGTCGAGGATCAGCGCTTCGGTGCCGGCGGTGATCAGGTAGCAGCTCGTCTGCCGGGAGCTGGTGGGGATCCACCCGCCGCTGCCCAGAACTGTCAACCTCATGGTTACAGAACTTACGGTGACAACGACCGTTTCAGCGCGGCGACAGTCTGCAAATCGTTCAGCGCAGCGACACCGCGTCGAACACTCTCCGGCACAATGCTTTCGACCTGCACGCCGTCGAAGACCGGCGGGAGGCGATCCGAGGTTCCAGGCGGCGTTGGCGTCGCGTCAATCCTGATGATCTGCAGCCGATTCGGTGTTCTCCTGCCAGGATTGGACACCACCGATCACGAAGGGGAGACGTAGTGCCGCAAAAGATCGCAACCGCCGAAACCGTCGAATTGCCCGAGTTGTTGGAGTTCGTCAGGCATCGGCACCACATGCTGCTGACCACGTTTCGCAGCGACGGCACATTGCAGAGTTCCCCTGTGACGGGAGGACTGGACGCCGAGGGGCGGATCGTCATCGCGAGTTACCCGCAGCGGGCGAAATCAGTCAACGTTGCCCGGCGCCCACGCGCAAGCATCGTCGTGCTCTCCGATGAATTCAACGGCCCGTACGTTCAGATCGACGGTGACGCCGAGATGATCTCACTGCCCGACGCCGTCGAGCCGCTCGTCGACTACTACCGCGCGATCGCGGGTGAGCACCCTGACTGGGAAGAGTACCGCCAGGCAATGATCGACCAAGCGAAATGTCTGATCAGGGTCACCCCTTCGCGTTGGGGTCCGATCGCGACAGGCGGATTCCCGCCGAAAAGATAACGCGGGTAGCGCTATATCGACGCGCCGGCCGTGCGGTTGACTGGCGTTCATTCCCGCCAGCACGCCGGTCGGCCCATGTAGGTGTACCGTTGGCAGTGCTGGTATTCACCAGCGCATCCGGAATGGCACAGTTTCTCACGCTGATCAGCCCGAGCATCCGCTCACGCCGGACACACGTGGCAATCGCCACAGACACACGTGGCAACCGCCAGTCGGGATAACCTTGAAAGCTCCATCGTTGATTCAGCCGTTGATCGCTCCCTTTGGGACACAACACTTCTCGTATATGCCTCGATTCGGCATCCTCAGTACCTACTCGCCGACGGTGTGTGGGCTGGCGACATTCAGTGCCGCCCTGGCCGAAAACTTGACGGCAAAAGGCGTTGACGTCAGCGTCGTGCGCATCGCCGACGAGGAGGCGACCACAGAGACCGCAGTCGTCGGGGAACTCGTCAACGGCGACCCCGCGTCCGCGACCGCCGCCGCCGAACTGCTCAACCGCGGCGACATCGCGCTCATCCAACACGAGTACGGCATTTACGGCGGGCCCGACGGCGACGAGGTCGTCCAGATCATGGAGGCGCTGTGCGTGCCGTCCATCGTCGTCGCGCACACAGTGCTCAAAGACCCGACGCCGCAACAACGTTCGGTACTCGAACGAGTGATGGCCCTGGCCGACCACGTGGTCGTCATGTCGGAAGCGGCCCGCGAGCGGCTGTGCGACGGCTTTGCCATCGACGGTCACAAAGTCAGCACCATTCCGCACGGTGCGGCCCTGCCCGCCAACAACGGGGTGAAGCACCGGGACCGACCCAACATTCTGACCTGGGGCCTGATCGGCCCGGGCAAGGGCATTGAGCGAGTCATCGACGCCATGCCGTCGCTCAAGAACCTGCCGAACTCTCCGCGCTACCTGATCGCCGGCCGCACCCACCCCAAGGTGCTCGCCACCCAGGGTGAGGCGTACCGCGAAGCGCTCGTCGCCCAAGCTCAGCGCCTCGGCGTGGCCCAATCGGTGACCTTCGACGCCGAGTACCGCAGCCCGGCCGCCCTCACCAGGCTGATCCAGGCCGCCGCGGTGGTCGTGCTGCCCTATGACTCGAAGGACCAGGTGACCTCGGGCGTACTGGTCGACTCCGTCGCCAGCGGCCGACCCATCGTTGCCACCGCCTTTCCCCACGCCGTCGAGCTGCTGGGTAGCGGGGCGGGCACCGTCGTCGCCCACGACGATCCCGATGCCCTCCTCACAGCCCTGTCCCGCCTTCTGACTGATCCACACGCCGCCGGCTCCATGGCCACGCACGCTCGCGCGTTGGCTCCGGCCATGGCCTGGCCCGTGGTCGCCGGCGCCTACGTCAAGCTCTCACAACAGCTCGTTGCCGCCCGCTTAGCCGTCGCATGACCAGCCCCGCGGCCCAGCCGGTCTTCGCGCATCTGCTGCGCATGACCGACCATCGCGCCACGTTCGAGCACGCCTGCTTCAGCGAGCCCCGCCGCGAACACGGGTATTGCACCGACGACATGGCAAGGGTTCTCGTGGTCACCACCCGCGAGCCCGACCCGCAGGGTGCTGTTAAGGGCCTCGCCGGCAAGGCCCTGCAGTTCTTGAACGACGCGCAGTCCTACAACGGCTCCTGCCGCAACCGGATGGACAGCGCCGGCAATTGGTCCGACCAGCCCACCACGGGTGACCACTGGGGCCGCTGCATCTGGGGACTCGGCACCGCCGCCGCCCACAGCAGCGTGAGTCTGGTGCGCCGACTGGCCGTGATTCAGTTCGAGCGCGCTGCTAAGGCCAGGTCGCCGTGGCCGCGGGCGATGGCGTACGCCGCCGTCGGCGCCGCCGAACTCCTCAGCGTCGAGCCCGACAATGCCGCGGCTCTGCGACTGCTCTCCGACTACGTGGCCGCCATCGCCAGACCCGGGTCTGAATGGCCATGGCCCGAGCCGAAGCTCACGTACGCCAACGCGATTCTCCCCGAGGCGATGGTCGCTGCCGCCGTCGCGCTGGACGACCCAGACCTGAAACAGCGCGGCCTGGAACTGCTGAAGTGGCTGCTCGACTACGAAACCGCCGGCGGTCACCTGTCGCCCACCCCCGTCGGCGGCCGGGGACCGCACGACGATAGGCCCGCCTTCGACCAGCAGCCCATCGAAGTGGCATCTCTCGCCGACGCCTGCGCACGCGCCGCGGCCGTCGATCCGAGCGCAGTCTGGCCCGACGGCATACGGGTGGCCGCCGCCTGGTTCGAGGGCGCTAATGACTCAGGGCTGCCCATGTGGGAGCCGGAGACCGGCGGGGGATACGACGGGTTGCTCGCCGACTGCGTCAACCTCAACCAGGGCACGGAGTCGACGGTGTCGGTGATCTCCACTCTGCAGCATGCGCAGCGCTTATCACTAGTGCCACAATGATTTTGATGAGCACCGGGCTCGTCACCCGCGACCATCAGCGGATCACGGCCAATCCGGCGCGGGTCATCGCCCAGCTCTTCGTGCCCGGACAGGAGGGCTTCGAGTTCCAGGATTCCCGAGCGGGCGCGGTGCTCAAGCGCATCCTCGCCCTGACCGACGATGACGTGCGCTCGGCCTTGGACGATGTCATCGTCCGCTTCGACGGACGCCACCGCGACCTCGCGGGCACGTTCCGTCGGCACGCCCACGAACTCGCCGACCGGCTTGATCCGACAATCGAGCTTTCCGATGCGCGAATGCTCTTGCTGGGTGCCACTTTTACCAGTGAGTACTCCATCGAGGGCGCGGCGCTATGCAACCCGAGCATCGTCGCCCATCCCGACCAGACCGGGGCGGCCGCAGGCAGTTTGCGCTTCGCCATGAGCGTGCGGGGGATAGGGGAAGGGCACCGTTCGTCCATTGGCTTCCGCACCGGCGTGGTTGACGACGCGGGCCGGGCCCGGATCGACGAGCCCGCCCCATACGCCGCCCGGGGCCGCCTGTCGGGGGCATTGCTCGATGCGGCGGTGTTCCGCGGCGAACTCGCGCGTCTTGGCAACGCCCGCGATGTCGCGAACTACGTCTTCGACGCACTCGACGACCGCTTCACTCGCTCCGACCTCGACGAGCGACTCGACAATCTCCGTGCCCACCTGAGCACCCGCGGACACGTGAAAAGCGCGGTTGCCCAGATCCGCACTATCGCCGACCGCTTCTACACTGTCGAATTCCCGAGCGACACACTGCTTTCCGAGCGTGTGCTGTGGCCCGCGATGGAAGCCGAGCAGGCCGGCATGGAGGACGCCCGGTTCGTCCGATTCATCGACGACGACGGCACGGTGACCTACTACGCCACCTATACGGCCTACAGCGGATCCCGCATCAGCCAACAGTTGCTCGAAACCAAGGACTTCCAGTCTTTCGACTCGAGGCCGCTGGTCGGGAAGGCCGCGGAGAACAAGGGCCTGGCGCTGTTCCCGCGTCGCATCAACGGCCGCTACGCCGCCATGTCGCGTTCGGACCGTGAGAACAACACGGTCGCCTTCGCCGACGACCTAGCGGTCTGGCCCAACGCGTCGCCCTGCCAGCAGCCGGCCGAATCCTGGGAGGCGTTGCAACTCGGAAACTGTGGTCCGCCAATCGAAACCGACGCGGGTTGGCTGGTGCTCACCCACGGCGTCGGGCCGATGCGGACCTACAGCATCGGTGCGATCCTGCTCGACCTCGACGACCCGAGGACGGTACTCGGCCGCCTGCGCCGCCCGCTGATCAGCCCCGCCTCCGACGAACGGGACGGCTATGTGCCCAACGTCGTTTACTCCTGCGGCGCGCTCGTTCACGCCGACACCCTGGTGATCCCCTACGGAATCTCCGACGGCGCCATCGGCCTTGCCACCGCGCCACTTTCACAGTTGCTTGCCGAAATGAGGTCATCATGAGTACCACTCGACGGACCAACGACGACACATACAATCCGCTCGGAGAGTACGTCCTGCACATGGGCGCGGGCTTCGTCTCCAAGGAACGTCCGCACGTGCTGCAGACGTTGGCCACCCTCGCGCCGCATCTCGGCCGGTGGGACCCGCTCGACGTGTGCCTGGAAGTCTCGCTGCAGGACCGCGGCCGCAGGGAACAGCGCGTCACGCTGCGGACGACCTTGCCCGGGCTCAGTCCGCTCGTCGCGGTCGCCGATCACCCCGACGTCACCTACGCCCTGCACTACGCCAAGCACGCGTTGATCCGGCAGCTTGAACATCAGAAGGCGGCGCGGTCACCCAAGCACAATCGCGACACCATCCGGCATTCCGGCGCCTCGGCCGACTACCGCCCCGGTTAGAGCGCGAGAAGCAGACCCAGGCGCTGTTTACCCGTGGAAGGCGTTGGCGCCCATCACGAGTGCCGCGGTGCCACCGTAGAGATATCCGACCTCGACGGCCTCGGTGATTTCAGCTTCCGTGGCGCCTGCGGCGCGAGCGTTGTCGGCGAGGGTCGTGACTCCATCCGGATGCGCGGCGATCGCATCGGTGATCATGCCCATCAGCAGCTTGTACTTAGCTGGAATGGCGCCGTCTTTGAGGATGCGTTCACGCGTCCCGACGTACGAGTCGGCAAATTGCGGGTCGCGCTGCTCGATCGCCGAGAGCCACGGGGGACGTGCCGGCGCTACGTTGCCACAGCCAACAGCTGACCCGTTTGCAGCATTAGCGTCACCGCACCCATCGGCCCTACCCGCTGGCGCCGCTTGGATGACCAGACAGGCGCCCAGTACTAAAGCCGGACGCCAAAAAGCCGGACACCGCTTCAGTTTGTGAAATCTCCGCAATGGATTGACCATAGGGGAACGGTACTTCCCAGACGCCTCCTGCAACCGAATTCGGTTGTGCCACTTAGCTTATTACGGCCGGGTTGGAACCGGCCCCAGAAAAGAGCGAGACTGGGACAGGCCCACCTTTAGGCGGCGCCGGAAGGAGGAGAAATGATTCCGCCGCACAACGGATCCATCTGGCCCGACGACACCAACCGCGCCGCCGTGACACTGGCGCTTGCTGCGGCCAACAACAGCGACATGCAGTTCCGCGACGTGATCGACGCGATCACGGAGGCGCTGAATAGCGGACGGCCCCTCCAGTTCGTGATGGAGTTGATCCGGCTGCTTACCGACGAGTTGGGCGAGCAGTTCAGCAATTCTGAGACCGCCGCTGCTTACCGGCAGCTGGCGGCGCAATGCCAAGCGGCCCAGGACGGTATGCGTTCGCGGCGAGAATGGCGCAACGATGACCACCAAAACCACGGAAAAGGGTGACACCGAGTCCCTTATGAACGGCTGCCTGCGAGCTGAACCGCGCGACGCAAGGGTGCGCTCAGTCCCTTGTGGCCGGCACCGCAAATCGTCGAGCGACCATCGCGTCCAAGCTGGCCTTGCCGGCTCCGACACACAGCAGCCACAGCAGGAGCCCCAACAGCAGCCACTCCGGGGCGTAGAACACATTGCTGAGGAAATCCCACGGAGCCGGATACTTCTGCGCCAGATTCGGGCCGATGTCCGTAAGCAGGGCGCCGGCCATATCCCCGGCCAGTACCAGAGACACCAACCGGGTACCGAGGCCCAGCATCAACGCCGCACCGCCGACAAGCTCCACAACGGCCGTAACCGGGGCGAGCAGTTGCGCGGCGGGAATGCCCAGGCTGACAAACATCGCCGTGAACTTACCGAGATCGCTGAGCTTGCCCACCGCGCCGGCGAAGAACATGAACCCAACTGTGAGCCGCAGCAGCAAGTTCGGCAGCCAACCGAGGTTGTTCAATGTCTCGGTAGTACGACGGTGAACCGGGCCAGAATGCCCAGCAACGCTGAAAGATCCGCGGGCCATCAGAACCTTTCCCATTCGGCTCTAGCTCTTGCCGAGGCCTTCTACCTCGGCGCCGGGCGCGGCTCGTGAGCGGGACATCACTACCAAGACCTTGCTTGTTCGTAAGCGTTGCTGGCTTTGTGCAATTTCTCAACACTGTCCGCCGTGTAGAGCTGCGACAACAGTTCCAGCACAGCGCCGGCAACATCGCGGGCCATGACTATCAGCGGTTCGCTTCCACGTACTTCACGCGTGAAGATGAACGCGGCGGTTCGCAGCTCGGCCGCCTCCTCGCCGAATGGCTGCGGTCGGCCGAAGCTGTGTTCACTGAGGAGATGAGAGGCGTGCTGCGCGAGCTCATCGGCGCGCTTCAGCGCGAGACTTGTCACGTGTATGGTTCGCAGCCGCGCGGACTGAGGGCGGGGTGATTCGGGTCACCACGAAAGCGCAGACACGTCAGTCTGCGCACGCAGATGTAAGTGATCTGGCCGTCGGTTGCCCCTACTTCAGGTGTTGAAGTCCGGGAGCGGTCCGGCGGGTTTGGTTTCCGTTGGCAACTCCTGGTCCTGCTCGGCGCCCTGCTGTATGACCTCTTCGGTGCGGCGCACGTCGTCTTCTGTTTTGTCCGCGTCGCCTGCTGGTGTGCTCATGTCGGCCCTTCTAGTGAATGCTTTGACAGGTCATGTACCCGCGCTGGAGCAGTCTGAAAGATGTCACAAGTCCGGCCGCTCTCTCTTCGGGGCGGGCCTTGCTTTGTGCCTCAGAAAAATCAGGCGGTGCGGACCGGCGACCTGAGCTGAACATTGACTAGATCGCCCGGTCCCGATCCCGTCCGCTGCCAAACCGTGCCATGGGCATCGGTCCAGCGAACCGGACCGTCTGGACAGTGATCGTCTGCGGTTCCCCGTGCGGCCCACTCGAATGGGCGAGACGTGTGCGAACGCTGGAGCCCCCTGTCAGGATTGAACTGACGACCGCTCGCTTGCAAGACGGCTCAGCATTGATCCGCGGTTGTTCGCGGTTATTCGTGGGTGTTGGCCGCAGCGCGAAAGTTCGGCCTGGCCAGGCAAAATACGTCCGCTCGCTAACTCGGGCATACACATCGTCTGGTCAACAATCTCTTCGGCGTGTCGGGCCTGGTTGCTACATCGGGCGTGTCGTTTGCTGCTGGCCGAATGCGACCCTCCGCAACCATCACTGATCGCGCTATCGTGCCGTTCATGGCCGAACTGGACTATGCGTTCATCGCCGAGTTTGCAAAGGTCGAGAACGGAAAGCTGACAGCGGTCGGCGCGAGCTATCTCGACGTGCAACCCCCAATTTTTCCTGCAGCACACTCGTTCTCGGTGGCAGGTCGCATCCGCGCGCCCGAAGGCACTGACGCTATCGCCCTGCGAATCCGAATCATCCCGCCGGGCAACGCAATGAACATTGTCCTGAACTGGTCGATAAACCCGGGACCGGAGACCGAGCCGTATGACGGAAAGATAGGCTTCCTGTTTGCGGTGCAAGCAGCGATTGCGCTTGTCGCCGAGGGGCTTTGCGAGATATTCGTGGACATCGACACCGTTCAGCAACGCCGGCTGGCTTTCCGCATCAGCCCCCCGCCGCGGTAATGCCACGCTCCACATCAATCAATCTGATCATCAGGGGCCATCCAGAGCAGCGGATGAAAGAACGTCAGATCACGCGGGCTAATATCGAGCGCGCTATCCGAAGCTGCTACTCCGACACTCCAGCCGACGCCGGTGGGTACTGCCATGAGGGCTACGGGGAAGGCAGACGCATCCTCAAGGTGTGGACGATGCCCCCCTTGTCCCATGAGGGCGATATCATTGTGAAGTCAGCAGCTTGGAAGGGGGGACGATGATTACCTTGAGTGTCGACCCCAGCCTCGGGGCGAGGTACATCAAATGCAGCGACGAGCAGATAGTCGAGACTGTCGAGGTCACGCCCAGTGTTCAGGTGGACCTGGATGCGACCAATACCGTCGTCGGGATTGAACTTCTTAGCCTCAATGCCGATCTCCCGATCGAGTATCTGGTGAGCACGTTTCAGTTCCCGGACGGTGTCGAAGCGCGGACGCTCTCCCGCACCTGGCCGTCGTTCTCCTATGTCAGCGAGGGACAAGGGCACGCCTATGTCCCCGCGCTGGCACTCAGCAGCTAACCAAGGAAAGACGCCCGGCCTGTTGCTGCTCAGCGGCTACCTGTGGACAGAAGATACCTACGTAGGCGCTGACACCGCTGAGACCTCCGCGAAGAGCCTCTTTTGTCGGTGGCCGCAGCTACGGTACTGGCCATGAAACTCACCACCGGCGAAGACCAATGGACGGAGATTCAGGCCCATACCGGCACGCACATTAAGTCCGCTCCATGGGCGGTGATGCTGGCCGTGGCCGCGCTCGTCGGAGACGAAGACATCACTGGATCGTGGACCGCTTACCAGCCCAACGAACCCCAGGCCACGCCACCTGGAAGGAACACATCGCGACCGCCACACGGCTGATTCATGTGCAAGTGCAGTTCGACGCGCAAATCTACGACTTAGACGAAGACAACGACGCGTACTCGCGGCGCTCTGTCACGGCCACAATAAAAAAGGCATGGGCACGCCGGCTGAGCGATGTGACGCAGCTCCATATCGGCCTGTGCGGTGAACGGTTACCCGAACGCGGGCCACATGATTGGGTACCGATCGGAGACGTTCGCCTGATCTTCAACGA
>Ga0302326_10019662_pt1 | contig 13933 bp, 12 predicted proteins | sample Palsa_T0_3_FD_202264 | JGI IMG/M metagenome (GOLD analysis project Ga0302326, IMG submission 202264) | Peat permafrost microbial communities from Stordalen Mire near Abisko, Sweden - Palsa_T0_3 | ecosystem: Environmental > Terrestrial > Soil > Palsa > Peat permafrost | place: Sweden: Abisko... | reverse complement strand
ATTAGGTAATGGACGCTATTATGGGGGCAGCTTCGAATTCTTTCCCAAGGCCAGCCTTAGGGATGGATTGTTGGACGTATGTGTCCTGCCCAAGGTAAGCATGTGGCAAGGCTTAAAAACTCTTCTGGGCATCGCCACAGGACAGGCTCTCCGCTTCTGGCCGCGTCAACACTTTCGCGCTCCCTCCATAACGTTGAGCAGTCCCAGCCGTGTCGGCTTGCAATTGGACGGTGAGTTTGCCGGGGAACTGCCGGCGAGGTTTTCGGTGTTGCCTCAAGCTTTGCGGGTCATTGTGCCATAAAATTGACTTTGAGTTTCCGTTCCAATACCCGTTAGGCTGCGCATATGAAATACGCAGGAGAAGCACGGCGGGCGGCGCTGAAACTTATTTTTCTGACACTGGCTGCGGTCTGCGCCTTTGCCATGTTGGGCTTGGTGATCCGTTTTGGGGCCGCCCTGGCCGAACTAGTGGGGAAATTTATGGTCTGGTTTGCGTTCGTCCTGGCGGCGCTTTGGAGTTTGTTTGCGCTCTTTACGCTCTATTTCTTTCGTGATCCAAACGCCAAAACTCCCGAGGGCCCAGGCTTGGTTATCTGCCCGGGCCATGGCAAAGTGGATGCGGTTGAAAAGATCGCGGAGTCTCAATTCCCCGGTGGCCCGTGTCATCGGATTTCGATATTTCTGTCGGTCATCGATATTCATGTGCAAAATGCGCCCATCAGTGCGCGGGTCGTCTCTGTCACTCATACGGAGGGCAAATTCTTGAACGCGATGGAGGCCGATTCTGCCATCCACAACGAGAACGTGCTCATTGGCTTGGAATCTACAGAAACTGTCGGCGAGAAAATTGGCGTCCGCCTGATCGCAGGTGTCCTGGCCCGCCGCATTATCCCTTTTGTCCAAGCAGGTGAAGATCTAAAGCGAGGGCAACGCATCAGCCTCATCCAATTTGGTTCCCGCTGCGATCTTTATCTGCCGCTTGACTATAAAATTAAAATCAAACTGGGCGACAAAGTGGTCGGCGGCGAAACCATTATGGCTTCCAAGTCATAATTTATGGAAACAAACCCACGCGAACCAGACCCGGGCAAAGAAGGGCCGGAGTTAAAAATATATTTTCTGCCCAACTTGATGACTGCGGGTAATCTGTTTTTCGGTTTCATGGCCCTGACCAAGATCGTCGATGCCCCCCTTGGTCCGGCGGGCAACGGCGCCATTAAAGTAGCTCTGGGATTCATTCTGCTGGCTTGTATTTGTGATTTACTCGACGGCCGCCTGGCCCGCATGGGTGGAGTCGAAAGCCCGTTTGGCCGCGAATTTGATTCACTGGCGGATGTAATCTCGTTCGGGGCGGCGCCGGCATTCCTGGTGCATCGGGTGGTGCTCAGGCAAGTGTTTTCGAACCATCCCGAAGTAGGTTGGTTCATCGCTTCCATTTATCTCATCTGTGGCGCGCTGCGGCTGGCACGGTTCAATTGCCTGTCGGCGATGTCCAGCGGCGGTGGGGGAAAGGAGTTCCTTGGGTTTCCCATACCAGCGGCGGCTGGCTTGGTGGCCTCGTTAACTTTGTTTTTGATGTGGGATGAGGACAAAGCGGATCTTTCCGTCGGGCGGTGGCGTTATTTGCTGCCGGGGATTCTGCTGTTTCTATCGGTCATGATGGTCAGTGAGGTTAAGTACCCGTCCTTCAAGACCCTCGACTTGCGGGCGCGGCGAACCTTTCCTAAAACCGTCTTCGCCATCCTCTTTGTCGGCGCTTTGGTGCTCTTGCGCGGGCTCATTCTGCCTATCATTCTACCTTCCATATTCACTCTCTACCTCCTTTACGGGTTCATTCGCCCGCGGATCTCGCGCAAGGTCCGCCATGAGATTGAAGAGGAGGAAGAGGAAGAGAACGGTTCCCAGCATCATTGATATGTTTGGCCACCCTTTGCTGCTGGCAGCTTTCACTGGATTCCTGAGTGGTTTTATTCTTTCCGTGCCGGTCGGGCCGGTCAATGCCACCATCATCAATGAGGGTGCGCGCCGGGGATTAGTATGGGCCTTGTTGATTGGCTTCGGCGCCTCGGTCATGGAAGTCATTTACTGCGGTCTGGCCTTCACCGGCTTTGCGTCGCTTTTCACCGGTATCGTCGTCAAGGCCGCGGGCGAATTGATCAGCTTCATTTTCATGCTTTACCTCGGAATTCGCTTTTTGAAAACGCGCGCTGTCACCTGCGTTCCCGGCATGGAAGGTAGATTGGAGCAAAGGTTCCACGCCCATTCTGCCTTTGGCGTTGGGTTTGTCCGAGTCATGTGCAATCCCGGCGTGTTCCTGTTCTGGATTGTACTTGCGGCCAACTTCAAATCACGTGATTGGGTCGGCTCTTCCGTGGCGGACGTTTGCTGGTGCGTGGCCGGAGTGGGAGCAGGCACCAGCCTCTGGTTTTCGGGATTGAGTTACGCTGTCTCGCGAGGTCACGGCAAATTTAATGAAAAAACCCTGCAGCGCATGGAGCAAGCCTCGGGGATTGCCATGTTGGTTCTGGCCGTAGCCCAAGGCGCCCATATTGTCTTGCAGATGGTGCGGCACCAAATGCAGACCGGCGTAAGGCCTTAGAAGCATTCTCCAACAATGACGCGCAAAAGAATATTGACACTTTTGCTTGCAAACTCATGGAGGATAGAGCTACAGTTCAGGCTAGCACACTCGGTGATGTCATCACGTCGCGATTGGTTTTATGTATTTCGGAGCCGATTATCATCCCGAACATTGGGTCCACCCTTACGCGGGCACTCCCGAAGACGAGGAGGCTCGTTGGAAAGAAGACATCGAATTGATGGTGGCAGCGGGGATGAATGTCGTGCGCATGGGGGAATTCGTCTGGGGCCTCTGTGAGCCGCGCGAAGGCGAATTCGACTTTTCCTGGCTCAACCGCGTCATGGATTTGATGGCCAACGAGGACATCAAAGTTGTCCTGGCTACTCCGACCGCTGCTCCTCCCATTTGGCTGACGAAGAAGCATCCGGAAATCCTGCCATGCGATGAGAGAGGCCTGCCCCTTTCCGAAGGCACACGGCATGCCTGTTGTCTCAATAGCGATCTCTATTGGGACTACGCCAAAAAGATCGTTCACGCCATGGCTGATGCTTTGGGAAAACACCCGCAATTGATAGCCTGGCAAATTGACAATAATATCGGCAGCCATTCCATGCAGCCTGCTTTTAACGAGGAGACACGGCGCGATTGGCAGCTTTGGCTCAAGGCCAAATACGAAACAATCGAAAGGCTCAACGACATGTTGGGCACTCGTTTCTGGGGCCAAACTGTCGGCGATTGGTCGCATGTCCCCATGCCTCGCGTTGCACCCGCGCCACATAATCCTGCCCTCATGCTCGATTGGCGTCGGTTTTGCAGCGACACCATTGTGGCTTTTGTTCGCATGCAGGCAGATTTGTTGCATGAACTCTCGCCGCAAGCGCCAGTGACCACGAACATGCGCGCTTTCGGACAGCAACTCGATCTGTTCGATGTCGCCGATGTTTTGGATTTCGTTTCACTTAATAGCAATGCGACCATTAAATCCAAGTCCGCCGAGAACGCTTGCGAAGTGGATTTTGTGCGTTCCCTAAAAAAGGAGAACATCCGTTCGCCGGGCGGTGGAAGCGGATTCTGGGTCATAGAGCAGAAAGCCGGTCACGTTAATTGGCAGGACGTCAATTCGCTCGTGCGACCCGGGGTGGTGCGCTTGTTCACCTTTCAAGCCATCTCGCGGGGAGCCAACAGCGTGCTCTATTTCTTTTGGCGACAACCGCGCATCGGGCAGGAAAAGTTTTACGGCGGCGTGTTGTCCCACAGCGGTCGCGGGGACAACCGCGTCTATAAGGAGATCAGCCAAATCGGCCAGGAGGTCAAACGCCTCGCGCCGGCTTTGGAAGGAACGACGGTCAGCACCGAGGCTTGCATCCTTTATACCCATGATAATGATTGGACACTGTCCTTGCCACGGCAACCCAACAAGCATTTTTCCCTCCGTGAACACGTCCAGCTTTTTTACACCGCCCTGCATGACCGGAACATCGCGGTCGAATTTGCGCGGCCTCATGAGAATTTGTCGAAATACAAATTGGTTGTCGCGCCTTCATTAAGCCTTTTGACGGGCGCGGAAGCGGATGCTTTGAAGCTTTACGTCCAGAACGGCGGCACGTTGGTTGGCACATGCAACACCGGCTTGGTGGACGAACATCAAATCGCGGCTGACATGGGTTACCCGCACGATCTTACAGACCTGTTCGGTTTGGAAGTGACCGAATTCGACCCACTACCGCCGGAAGAAGAGAATCACCTTTCGTTTAAGGGAGCGTTCGTGACCAGCCATTTGCATACCGCGCGATTATGGTGCGACGTCATTGAGCCCAACGGTTGCCAGGTTCTCTCCACATTTACACGAGAGTTCTATGCCGGGCGGCCCGCCATGACGATGAACACCTTTGGCCTGGGCAAGGCGATTTATATTGGAACGATTTGTCAACAAGCCTTCTATTGCGATTTGGTCAGTTGGCTGCGGAATCTTTGCGTGTTGCAAACACTGCTCAAAGTGCCGGATACGGTCGAAGTGAGCTTACGGGAAAAACAGGGCACGAAAATTTACTTTTTGCTGAATCACCAGAACACTCCCGTGCGCATCACCTTCTACAAACCAATGCACGATTTCCTAACCGAACGGACTTTTAGCGGCAACTACGATCTCCCACCGCACGGAGTGCTGGTGTTGGATGAACATCTTGCCGAAAAGACCGCCGTCGGGGAGGATGACACCTCGATTCTGGTGCAGAAAGCTTTGTAGCCGGACCTCCTCCACCCGGCTTTGCGAGGACAGAAAAAAAATAACCGAAAGATTTGACCTTTGCGGGGGTTTCCCTTATAAAGTGACCGTTAACGGTATGGACCTTCGTTCTTCCAAATCAGTCGCGGCTTTGGCTTGGTGGATTGCCAGTGGCGGCTCCGCTCTATTCGCGATTGCGAGCTACGCTGGCGAACGAATCGAATTTTCGGCCCCGGCTTTCCCGTTAGCCGTTCCGCATCCAGATGTAGAAGTTAGGGATCCTAATAAATCTGGTCGTTCCCTGGACGCTCCGGCCAACATTGGCGGCCAGGAAATGGCCCCGGCACAGGGGGTTATGATAATCCGGCCAAAGCACAAAGAAGAAGATGCATGGGGCGGAACCACCTCCATCTTGGGCGAAGACAAAGACAAACGCAGCTTCGACGATTGGGTTACGGCGCCTCCGGAATCAAACCTTTTCACCAACAAGGGCAATTCGGCCATGCCGCATGGGTGGGACACGAAGTCCTCCGACGATCTGCTCAAACGCAGGAGCGATACCGATTTTGAAAATGGCCAGAGCTCTTCAAGATTCGGATCCCAGCTCGGATTTTCAAGAGAAACTGGGCTGGATAGCGACCGGAACGCCCGTGATGAAGATCGTTATGGACGAGATTCTTTAACCGACCAGGACACTGCGTCTTTGTTCAAGACCTTCGAAAATAGCTCTATGGACAAGGAAAAGGACAGCTTCAGCTCAGCGGAATTCTCGACCTTCAAAGATGAAGCCTTTAGCTTCAACAGCATCATTCATCAGCCCAAGGCGAACGAACCAAGACGTGACTCGGATTTCGGTCGCAGCACGGGTTTGCCTGCTGGATTTGATAATTACACCACTTTTGAAAACAGCCAGGGCCGCCTGGCGGGGGAGCAATTAGGACAACAATTCGGCGCAGACCAGTCGTTGCGAGCCTGGGAGCAGCTTCCGACTGCCAACCGTTCCATGTCAAGAAGCAGTTTTGGCACGGCCCAAGTCAATCCAAACCGAGTATTAGCTCCCGTCCGTCCCGTGAACCTGCCGTTTCCGAAGAGACCCGGGGATTATTAAACGGCTTCCGCCAAATAGGGTGCGATTCTGATTGTATCTTTTTGAATCGTCTGCTTTAATGACGGTCACCGAAAATGAGGGAATCCCGGGGAATGAAGAATTCCGAAATTCGGCAATAAAGAGTTGAGTTATGAAAATGGATCTTACAATGGTAAAAAGTTCGACGACAGTGAAAAGAGTCAAGACGCAGAAAGTGACACCCATTCCCCTGGCGAAGGGACAGCTTTGGAAGATGGACGACAAGCATATCGAAATTATGGAAGTGGGGAAAACGCTTACGCACTATCGATTGTTCCAAAGCCAAAAGCGGGTTCCGATCAGTTTGGGCGGCATAGCCGCAGTCCAAGCCTATCTTAAGACCAATGGCGCCAGGCTCATCAGAAAAGCCGCAGTCGCCAAAGCGGCCTGATTTCTCCGCTCGTCCCGTTACGCTACATGCGTTCCCAAGAACAGGACAAGTTTGTCCTCTGCCCTTAGGTCAGCCGCGTTGATTTGTTCTCTTTGCGTGCTGTTGACTCGCGGTTCTGCCTCCAAAACTTCTCCTGAGCAAGGCGTGGCCTGGTTGGCATTCGCCCTGCTTTGCAATGGTCAGGAGATACGCATGATTCACACATCGCTCATCCCATATCGGGCGCTTTTGGCGCGGCAACAGTTGCTTCATCAACACCAGCACAAGCGGCTGGCGCACCGGATTCATGATGAAATTAGCCAGCAATTGACTTTGCTTTCCCTGCAATTATCGCTGGCTCTGGCCACAGCGAAACCTCCAGACGATTGGGAGAAGCAGTGTCAACAATGGTCCTCGATGATTCTCAAATTGGGCCATAATTTACGAAACATCATCGACGAACTTCAGCCCCAGATTCTTGATGAATTTGGCCTCTCGGCCGCTTTACAGTGGTTTGCCGAATCGTCTCCGCAAGGTATCGAATGCCGCGTCGTCATGCCTGTGACGCCTGAAGCCATACCTCCCGCCACGGCCAACGAAATTTTCGCCATCTGCCGCGACATCGTGCACGAAGTCTTTGCCACCAATGGAATCAAAAAACTGACCATTGCCGTGGAACAAAGTCACGATTGGGTTCGCGTCCGTTTACGCGCCGACCAGGAAAACCAGGAACTGACGGCATCGGCCTCAAGAACTCTAGATGCACTGTCCGTTCACGAGCGATTGTTCTGTGTGGACGGGTCTGTCGAGACGCGTGAAGATCCGGCCAACAGATTGGCTATAACCCTATCCGTCCCCACGCACCACCAACCGGTATCCCACGCGGCTTAATCATTTCGACTCTTGCGAGCCACATCAGGCCAAAGGCCTCAGTGGGGCCAGATTCGGTAAACGCTGCTCGCGTAATTAGCGCTTTGTTGCCGAAGTCCCCAATACTCGATATCGGACTTCCCGATGCGAAGGCTCTTTCCGAAGAAGCAATTCGTAACTATTTGCACATACCGAAAGTGGGATTGAACGGACGCTTCAAATAAAATGTCACTTTTGACAAATGCCGGTTCATGTGGGCTCTCCTGCGTAGTGAACAGATTTCCGGATTGTGTAAAACTATCTTTGCAACTGAACAATGCGGCGTTTCGACAATTAACAATTACTGAATCCTTGACGTTCCATTCACATTCCTGGCAGTAACAGTTCTCTGTGGTGTTGATCATCTCGATTCCAGCATTTCAGCGAGGCGTCGGACGTGTCCATGAACATAAAATTTAGAGTTGGCGGGGCAACATGTCCGTCGCAAAACGCTATGTTCGCTTTGCCTGCGTGCCGTTTATAGGATTCCTTTGTAACTCCATCTTTGTCAACTAGTCCACTAGTTCGCCAAAGCCACGTGTTGCCATCCACAATCACGCCATTGCCACCCGTGAAGGAATCCCCGAGGGTCATCAGATCGCTAGGATTGGCAACACTAGAAAATTTCACCGCCTCAGTTGCCTGGAACTGCTCCATCCCCCCGAGACCTAGCATGGCCTTATCACTTCCTAAGCCATAGGCGTTATAGCCATACGATTGAAATAAACCACCGTTCGGCAAATCAAACGGACGAGGCGCCGAGGGACAGCGCCAAACGCCCTGACCAAAGTCTTCATGTTTTGGAGAATGCTTGGAAAGCTCCGCATTAAGCGCTTCAAAACAGCTTGAAAAATGTTCTGTTGTCGTGCCCTCTGCCTTATTCCACACCAATCGCGGGTAAACTTGATAATCCGTGACAAACTCTTGGAGAGCTAGTCCTAACTGGCTTACGTTGTGAGCGCAAGCCGCCTGCTGTGCTTTGTCCTTCGCGGTGGCCAGTGCCATGAGAATTAAGGCTGCCAATATGGCGACCACTCCCAGCACAACCAGAAGCTCGGTGAGGGTAAAGGCTAACATCTTTTTCTTATTGAGGCGGGCGTCTTTCATAGGTAAAAATTGTTTAAAGCAACTTCGACGCAGCCCAGCATCGGGCATCTCCACTAAATTGTCCATCAGGTGAATACCTAGACTAATTCCAAGTCATTCCAATCGAAATCCTAATCCTGGGGTGTCAGAAGTTTCCTTGATATAAATTTTTGAGACAGAAAATTTTTTGGAACAAATCCACAAATGGATACTCTTATTTTAGCTTAGGACGAACTTACGCAAAGCGTGATTTATGATCGTCTAGGCAGAATAACACAGCAAACAAAGGAGATTATGAACGAAAAAATTACATCCGAAGGTACGATTGGGCGGCGGTCCTTTATGAAACGGTTGGGAATGGCAAGCGCGGCGGCATTGCCCGTAGGCGCTCTCTTGACCGGTAAGGCGCGTGCAAACCCATCAGTTTTCGCTCCTATACTAAACCCTGGCGACGAGGCGATTCTGAGGTTTCTGGCAACGGCGGAAATCATCGAGGCCGACCTTTGGGTACAGTATGCGGAACTGGGTGGCATCGGCGCTAATCCGCCTATTGAGGTGGACCCAAACCCATCCTTGAACCTGTATCAGGTCGCCCTCTCGAACCTGGATTCCGATGGCCCGCAATATATAACCAGTAACACGCTTGATGAAGTCAGCCACGCTAATTTCATCAATGCCTATCTCGAATCCAGAGGCGGCGAGCCGGTTGACTTGGACGAGTTCCGCACCTTGGAGGGAAGCACTGCCACCGGATCAACTGGCATCAAACGCCTTACCAACCTCATGCATCTCAATGTTGACACCAGTTGGTACGTTCGCTACCGCAGCACCACTAATCCAGACTCCGGTGCCACTTTCCCTCAGGCGCTCACGCTCAATGACGTTACCGCCATCCCCAGAACAAATGCCGATTTCGGCAGCATCGACCCCAGTTTCGGCGTTCCTGGCAACGCCCATATTCAGGCAATCGCGAATGTAGCTGCCTTTCACTTTGGATACATTGAACAAGGCGGCTCGAGTCTTTACGCCGCCATGAGTCAAAAAGTGACTGATCCCGAAGTTCTTAAGATCACCCTTGGTATTGGCGGAGATGAGATCGCTCACTTCCTGGAATGGGTCGATTTCGCGGGCAATGGAGTGCAAGCCTCTGTGGCTCCATTTACGGACTCCATATCCGGCCTGTCATTTCCCAATTTTTTCAGCCCGTTGAATCCGCTGGTCCAGCCCAGCCTGATCTTCCCCGTCCCTTGCGAATTCATCAGCCCCAACCTTCCTCATGTATCGATCATTCGTCCGCTGTCCGATAAATTTGGAGGCGCGGTAGCGACGATCGCCAGCTTCACTGCCGATGGTCTCTTCACCGGCCAAAGCAACAAGTTCTTAAACAAATTGCATTCTCTCGCCGAAGCAGCAGATGCGGCTTTTCGCGGCTAAGCAGCCGCGTCAACGGAACGAAAGATAACTCGCCCATGCGCCTGCCAGGGCGCATGCGGCGAAACTTTTTTTATTCTCGAAATAAAAAACTGCATTTCGTTATACATGCGTTTTATGAATACATGATTGGCCATGTTGGGTCTCCGCGGCCGGGGAACTGGTGATCGTCTTGAAACTCCCCGCAGAACAAGGTTGCTTCCGGGAACGGAGGCATTAGAATTCGCGGCAAAATGATGAGAACGTTAGTCTCTCCCCTCCTCGCCATTCTTTTCCTGTCCATGGCGAACGCGCCTATCGTGCGCTGCGCTGAACCTCTCCATGCCCTTTTGATTACAGGAGGGTGCTGTCATGACTACGATAAGCAGAGGGCAATATTGACGGAAGGCATCAGCGCGCGAGCCAATGTCACCTGGGACATTATTTACGAGGGAGGCGACGCCAACTCGGGTGGCACGCGGAACCATCTCGTAAGCATCTACGAAAAGCCCGACTGGACCAAAGGATTTGATGTCATCGTTCATAATGAATGTTTTGGCGATGTCACCAACGTCGATTTTATCAACCACATTGCCAAAGCGCACTTCGATGGTGTTCCGGCCGTGGTCATTCACTGCTCGATTCACAGTTATCGCCACGCCAAGACCGATGAATGGCGTCAATTATTGGGCGTCAGTTCATACAACCATGAGGACGCTCGCCTCTTCAAAGTCATCAACATGGCCCCTGAGAATCCCATCATGAAAGGCTTTCCCGATACCTGGCAGGATCCCGAAAAAGATGAGTTGTACCGGATTGTCAAGTTGTGGCCGAATTGCGTGCCGCTGGCCAAGGGCATTGGTGTCACCAATACGCCCAACGTGTGCGTTTGGGTCAATACTTACGGCAAGGCGCGAGTTTTCGGCACGACGCTCGGCCATGGCGACAAAACAATGGGGAGCGATACTTACCTCGACCTTGTGACGCGCGGCTTATTATGGGCCTGCGGCAAATTGGAGGAAAACGGCCAGCCTCTGCCTGGTTACGGAAAAGAAAGCGTCCAGGCGAAATGACGGATTCGGCATGGAAGGAAAAATCAAACTGGCCCTGGTCGGCGCTGGCATGTACAGCGATGTCCATCTGCGGGCCTATGCGGATTTGCAACGTTCCGGCCTGGCGCCGCAACTAGGCCGCCTAGGCTTGGACCATTGGGGACGCGATTTGGCGCCTTTGTCGTTCGAATTGACAGCGGTGGCGGCCCGGTCAGAATCCTCCGCCGAACGAGCATGCAACAACTTCCAGCAATGGACCGGTCATCGCCCCCGGGCCCATTCAGGCGAACAACCATGGCTCGCCCTATTACACGATGCGCATGGCGTGGATGTCGTGGCTGTGGCCACGCCGGACCATCTTCATACGCCGGTTATCCTGGCAGCGTTGGAGCGAGGCGCTCATGTCATCACGGAAAAGCCTCTGTGCCTTTCCATTCACGAGGCCGATCAAATTGTGGAGTTGGCGCAAGTGAAGGATCGGATCGTCGCCGTCGATATGCATAAGCGCTACGACCCCGATCATTTGCGCATTCGCGACGAAATCAAAAATCGCATCGGCGATCCGCTCTACGGCGTGGCTTACTTGGAAGAACCGCTGGAGGTTTCGACCACAACCTTCAAGTGGGCGGCGCAGAGCGATCCTTTCACCTACGTGGGAACCCATTGGGTCGATCTCATCTGGCATTATTATCGCAGTAAACCGGTCTCGCTCACCGCAGTCGGTCAAAAGAAAAGGCTGGCGCGAGAGGGTATTCAGGCTTACGACGCCGTGCAGGTCCGGGTAGATTACGCCAACGGCATGAGTATTCACTTCCATAATAATTGGATCACGCCGCCGGATTTTGAAGGGCCTGTCAATCAGGGGCACGAGATCGTTGGCACGGACGGCAAGGTGGAGAGCGATCAACAGTATCGCGGATTGCGCTTCTGGCACAAAGACGGCGGCAGCCGCACTGTCAATACACATTTCACCCGCCGCGTCTCGCGGCCGGATGGCAGTAGCGCTCTGGTCGGTTACGGAGTGGACAGCTTGATGGCTGGATTGGCGGCGGTTTGCCGGCACAAGTTTTTCGGCGCGAGTCGAAATGAATTGGCCACGCTCTACCCAACAGCCGAAGATGCGCGTTTAACAGTGGCCATTGTCCACGCAGCGGCGGTCGTGCGTGATTTGAATTTTAAATACACCCAACAAGGATTAGGCGCGCCCGTCACCGCACGCTTTGCCCCGGACGGCATTACTATCATTGATCCTAATCGCACCCATGAAGGAAAGGAAAAGGTCTTCGAGCGGATTTACAGCAAGCCTCTGTAACTATGGGCGCGGAATTTAAAATCACTCCAAAAGTAGTTCCGCGCGTCGAAACCAAATTTCGATGTATTGTGACGCCCTTGCCGCATCCCGACTCAGTGCCAGTGTTGGAGAAACTGCATCGCTGCGAACCGACTTCCATGCGCGGTCAACCGCCACTGGTCTGGGACCGAGCCGAAGACATTTTTGTTTACGACAAATATGGCAACCGCTGGCTGGACTGGAGTTCAGGCGTGTTGGTGGCCAATTCCGGCCACGCCGCTCCTGAGATCCGCCAAGCCATCCTCAAACTGGTTGAACGTCCGTTGCTGCACAACTACGTTTTCCCAAGCGAAGAGCGGGCGCTGTTGGCGGAATATATCCTGAGCCTTGCGCCGCCCGCGTTGAATAAAATATTCTTTTTGACAACGGGCTCCGAGGCCGTGGAGTGCGCCATCAAACTGGCGCGCGCCAGAGGTCTGAAAGTTGGCGGCCCGGGCAAAATCGGAATTATTGGAGCCGAGCGAGGTTTTCATGGTCGAACGCTGGGAGCTCAACAAGCAGGCGGAATCGCCGCGCAGAAGCAATGGATCGTAAACGAAGACCCGGCTATCATGCACGTCCCCTTCCCGGATGGTTATTGGAACGAAAACACCACTTTCGACTTGTTCCTGAAAACGCTCCACAACAAGAGCGTTCCGGCGGCCAGCGTCGCGGGTGTTATCTTCGAAACTTACCAGGGAGTTGGACCGGATTTTGCGCCGCTGGAGTACATGCAAGCATTGGCCCAGTGGTGTAAAACGAACGACGTCGTGCTCATACTTGACGAAGTCCAGGCCGGTTTTGGTCGCACGGGAAAGTTTTGGGCCTTCGAGCACTACGGCGTCACCCCGGATGTGATTTGTTGCGGCAAGGGTCTCAGCAGTTCCCTGCCCATTTCGGCGGTGATCGGGAGAGCTGAGGTCATGGACCAATTTCCGCCCGGCTCCATGACCAGCACGCACACTGGCAATCCGGTTTGCGCGGCCGCGGCTTTGGCTAATTTAAAGAAAATCGTCCGCGACGACCTGGTGGGCAACGCCGCCCGCATGGGAATGATCCTCGAAGACGGCCTTCGCCAGCTGCAAAAGCGCTACGCCGCAGTGATCGGGCATTATTCGGCGCGTGGTTTGGTCGGCGGCGTGCAGATGGTGCGCCACGGCAAGAAGGAGGCGGACGCCGCGCTCGCGCACGATGTCATTGAGCGCTGCTTCCACAAAGGACTGCTCCTTTTCGCGCCCGTGGGCGCCTGGGGCCAAACCGTAAAAATCGCGCCGCCTCTGACGATCACTGAGGAACCCTTGCGCGAGGGCCTGACGGTTTTGGGCGAAGCGATCAAAGAGGCGCTCGCGACCCGAGAAAAAAATCACCCATGAAAACCTGGCTCCCAATCTGCGGCGTTCTTTTTGCGGTCTTATCGACCGGAGTCGCAGCAGCGCAAGGGACCAACGGTGAATGCGTTGTCCTTTTGCACGGCATGGGACGAAGTTCCTTGAGCATGAAGCGAATGCAATGGGCGCTTCAAGCAGCCGGCTACAAAGTGGTCAACATCTCCTATCCTTCGCGACGATTTGACGTGGAACAGTTAAGTGAAACCTATTTGCAAGACATTGTAACGACGAAGGTTCCCACTGACGCGAGCAAAGTCCATTTTGTCACCCATTCGCTGGGCGGAATTCTGTTGCGGCAATATTTGGCGCATCATTCGATTTCCAAGCTAGAGCTAGGCCGCGTGGTCATGCTGGCCCCGCCTAATCACGGAAGTCTCGTGGTTGATTCCCTGAGACGCCGAGCCTGGGGTCGCTGGATTTTAGGCCCCGCAGGATGCGAACTCGGCACGGGAACCAA
>Ga0302326_10019660_pt1 | contig 13934 bp, 10 predicted proteins | sample Palsa_T0_3_FD_202264 | JGI IMG/M metagenome (GOLD analysis project Ga0302326, IMG submission 202264) | Peat permafrost microbial communities from Stordalen Mire near Abisko, Sweden - Palsa_T0_3 | ecosystem: Environmental > Terrestrial > Soil > Palsa > Peat permafrost | place: Sweden: Abisko... | reverse complement strand
ACAGGGCAGATCAGCGCGCCGTGGAGCAAATATCCGGATTGGCCCGCTCGCCTGGCGTTTAACGCGAGGCTGCTGAAGGAAGTGTCCCGCCTGCCTGGGGTTTCGGCCGCCGGAGTGGTCAACAATGTGCCCTTGAGCGGCAACAATGGCAAAAGCGCCGCCACGGTAAAGGGTCACGTTCTCTTGCCGAGCGAATCGCCGCGAGGACATTACGCTTATGGAGTCGATGGCGACTACTTCACGGCGATGGGCTTCTCCCTGCGTGAAGGACGTTTTCTGACCGCTGAGGATTCGCGCCGGTCATCGCGGGTCTGCGTTGTGGACGAGGACTTCGCACGGTATTACTGGCCGCAGGCCAGCGCGCTTGGCCAGCGCCTTTTCGCAAGCTCTGACGTGACAACCGATGCCGATTCGTTCACGGTGGTTGGCGTCGTCAGCGCGGTGAAGCAAGCTGGACTGACGGATCAGACAGCCCAAGGCGCGATCTACTATCCGTATGCGCTGCGCACAGATGACAAGCTTTTCCTTGTTCTCCGCACCAGCGGACAGCCGGACTCGCTGGCGCCGGCGCTCGAAAAACTTGTCCGGCAAATCGACCCCGAGCTGCCGGTGAATGACCTGCGGTCGATGGATACCCGCATCGCCGACAGCCTGGTGGCGCAACGCTCGCCGGCGCTGCTTGCGGGTATCTTTTCGGTAATCGCCCTGCTGCTGATCGCGGTTGGCACCTATGGTGTCCTGAGTTATGCAGTGGCGCAGCGCCGCCGCGAGATTGGCGTGCGCATGGCATTGGGCGCGCGGCCGGAGCAGATACGCGGCCAGTTTCTCGCTCTCGCCATACGCTTGCTGGTAGTTGGCGAAATACTCGGCAGCGTCGGAGCGTGGGTGACGGCCCGAGCGATGCGAACGCTGCTCTTTGAAGTGCCGCCTCTTCCCGTCGCGACCTTTGCCGCTGCCGCGGGCGTCATCGCACTGGTGTCTCTTGCCGCTTGTGTACTGCCATCGCACCGCGCTGCCCGGATCTCGCCAATGGAGGCTCTCGCCGAACAATAGCGAATGGGCTCGATGCTGCTCAGACGATCAGGACGCTGCTCGGAGGTGGCATGCCGTCAGCCTGGCGCGACCAGGTCCGGCCCGTGTCGGCTGATATGTAGAGGTTGCCTCCCCAGTCGGCGATCGCGGCTGTTGAGCCATGGGTGGCGATGCAGTGAGTGTCGGCTTTCCCATCGAGCCATTCGGGCAGGCCGCCGGCGGCTTTCACCAGTGGACAATGTTCGTCCATCTGTTCAGCCATCTGTTCATCCAACTGTCCATCGGGCCTCCAGCGATAGATCGCGCCCTTCGGGGCGAAGGGGCTCTCCGCCGCGGACACGAGTACGTCGTCGCCCGCGAACGCGACCGCGTAGCAATGCGGGGCATGCAGACCGGCGTTTTCGATCGACCATGTCGCCCCACCGTCGCTGCTCGAGCAGAGTCCGGCTGCGGCGGCGGCCACCACGACGGCCGGACGGTTCGGGTGGGCGCGAACCTCATGAACGTCGCTATCGATATCGATTGTGGGCTGCCAGGTTACGCCAGCATCCACCGATCGCGGGATACCGCCGACATGAACATTGGCGAGGAGCACGGCGCCATCCGAAGTTGCGGTTATGGAGCGGATCCCTAGCGGCGGTCCGACGCGCTTGCCGTTTACTATTGCAGAGCCTGCGTACCACTTGTCACGGCCAGCGACGGCGTCGAAGCCGCGGAGCTGCTCGATCTCTCCGGCCGCGCTGACGCGCAAGACGTGTGCATCGTCGGTCCCGGCGTAGATGACGTTGCCGACCGAGACACAACAAGCTAGATCAAACTCCGTCTTGGCGATCGTACTCCATACGCCGTTGGGCGCGCGACGGTAAAGCGAGCGTCCGTCGACAATAGCGATTGCGCCGCCATGCCCGTCAGGCGCGAGCGCTCTCACCGGGTGATTGGCGAGGTCCACCTGGGCACGCGTCCTACCGGAGAAGACGAACAGCCCGTTGCTCCATGTCGCCACCAGAACCGTTGAAGCCGTCATGCGATTACTTGCACCCATTCCTTCAGCACGAACCTCCAACGTCTGAGGATAGTCAAAACAAGTGATAGCCTGCAACGTCCGGCTGCGGGGCTTGAATCGGCAAACGCGTCGCATGATTATGATCTGGGACTTGTCGGCAGGCGACAAGATCGCCTGCCCCACCGGCGTGTCCAACGGGTTTATTCGTCGATGGTCTTCTTCCGGCTGAATGTGCCGCAGTCGACCGCCTGAAAGGGACCGGAGCGGGCGCTATCGATCGCAGCGATAATCTGCGGCAAATAATCCTTAATGATGCGCCATTCAACGGAAGAGAGTGCCACAATCGCCAACCTCCGCCCGGTTAAGCTCTGCTCATAGCGAAGGGTTTGATCTCCGGTAACGAGTACGTCAAAGCCGTCGTCTTCGGCTGCCTGTAAGAGTTTGCCGTTCTTGAATCCATTCCAGCCCTTATGGCTGGCGGTGAAAACCTCATGCGGGCCGAGGTTCTTGCGCAGCCGGTGGTCAAGGTTTTCGTCCAGCAACACCTTCACGGGTTGTGCTGGCGCCGTTGCGCGCGGGCAAACTCGATCAGCCGTTTGATCTGGGCAACCGAAAGGGTGGGGAAGCCCATGTGAATTTCATTGATGCTGTCGCCGAGATCGTAGCTGTTCACGATGGGGTCCGGCAGGATGCGCGTTCCGCGCACGACGGGCCGACCCGATACTTTGCCGGGGACTTGTTCGATCAGTTCGCAAGCCATCCAGTCGATATCCGTGACCGTATCGAGCTTCGCCATTTTCTTGCCTCTCTTTCATCGTAGCTTTTTACTGCGGGGTGGTGAAAGCTCCAGGCAGCTTCTTCCTAGGGTCCCACTTCCCGTCAGCGGCTCGCGCGAACCCATCTCATAATCGACAGCGCACTTCCGATGATGCATAGAGCGGAAAATCCTACTACGAACCAGGTGAATTCAGGCGAGGCTGCGATGCGCAGGATGCGGCGTCCGAACTGGATGGCGAGGAATCCGATGAGAGTAAACCGAACGGCGCGGGCACCGAAGACATAGGCAAGGAGGCGGGGCTTGGGGTACTGTAGCGCGCTTGCGGTGGCGATGACGGCTGTGAATGGAAACGGGGGCGGGGCCAGGCAGGCTATCACCAGCGGGGCCACCGCATTGTTGCTCATTCTCTTCTTCAGGTAGTTGTGGCGTTTGCGGCTCACTATCTTCTTTAGGCCCTCCTCGCCGCCTTTTCGGCACACCAGATCCAATAGCAGAACTCCGGTTGCCGATCCTAGGGATGCGGTCAGGACGTAGAGGGGGAGATAGGCGTGATGCCGGGCGACGAGCACAACCAGGAGAAGATCGTTCCCGAAGGGCAGAAAGAAAAAAGAGGAATCGAGCACGCCGAGGATGAAGAGGCCGAATGGGCCAATGTGAAAAAGCAACCGGAATAGGTTGTGGAGGAGGGCGTGCATGCTTCATTCATTGTGCGGCAGACGAGGTACGTTCAACTCGGCTCGGGCCTGCTGCGAGAGCTGACAGTGAAAGCTCATGCCAGGCGCGGTTTATAGATGATCTGGGGTCTGGCGGCAGGCGACAAGATCGCCTGCCCCACCACCAGCATGCCCAACGGGCTTGACAAGGATTTCGTGGAATGTTATAGATTATAACGTTAGCATGTTTAACATACGCCGCAGACCTCGCAGGACCCTTACTCCGCTGGAACAGGTGATTATGGATTACCTTTGGGGGCATGCCGATTCGACTGCCGAGATGTGCCGGGAAGGAGTTTCCGGCCAGCGTGCCTTGAAGGATTCGACGATCCGGACCATCTTGCGGAACCTGGAAGAGAAGGGCTTCGTGACCCATGCGGTTGAGGGGCGCACTTTCGTTTACAGGGCGCTGGATACGCCGCGCAATGTGGCGGTGCAGGCGGCGCAGCAGATCATCGATCGGTTCTGTGGCGGGTCAGTGGAGGAACTGCTGGTGGGGCTGGTGGATAACCAGTTGCTCGAGCCGAAGCAGTTGCAGCGGCTGGCGGAGAAGATTGCATCGCGCAAGGAGAAAAAGGCATGACGACGATACTGTTTCTGGCGGGGTGGGCGGTCCGTTCCTCGGTACTGATTCTGATGGGAGCGCTGCTGCTCCGCGTGCTGGGAGTGAAAGATCCGTCGATCCGGCTGGCGGCGTGGATTGCCGTGCTGTGTGGCTCTTTGGCGCTTCCGGTGCTCGGCGTCCTGTTGCCAAACACGCTGCCGAGCGTGCTGCCAAGAATTCCGTTAGCTGTGATGCGGACGGCGGCTCGAGAGGCGGAAGCGCCGCGGGTGGTACGCGAAGCTGCTCCGGCGCCGATGTCTGAAGTGGTGTCCCGGCAGGGCGGCGCCGCCGCTTCAAAGCCTGTCGACTGGGCGCTTGCCGCGGTGGGTATCTACATTCTGGTGGCTGGCGCGCTGTTGCTGCGGCTGTGTCTGGGACTGGCGATGAGCCGCCGTTTACTCGGCAACAGCCGCGCGACGGGCCGCCGGACCGCGGGAATCGAGATTCGCGAATCGGACGCCGTGGCGGCGCCTGTGGCGCTGGGGATCGTGCGTTCCGTGATTGTGCTTCCCGGCGATTGGCGCGAATGGGATAGCGCCAAGCTGGAAGCTGTGGTGGCGCACGAGCGCTCGCATGTCAGGCGCAAGGACCCGGCGGTACAGTTGTTCTCGGCGATTCATCGAGCGCTTTTGTGGCACAGCCCGCTGAGCTGGTTCCTGCACCGGCGGATCGTGCGGGTGGCGGAAGAAGCGAGCGACGATGCGGCGGTGTCGGCGATGCGCGATCGGGCATCCTACGCCGAAGTGCTGCTGGAATTCATGCAGCGCGGAGTTCGCGGCGGGAATTGGCAGGGCGTGGCCATGGCGCGTTATGGCCGGCCGGACGAACGCATCCATCGGATTCTGGACGGAACGGCGCTCTCGCGTGGAGTCACGCGATGGAGCGTGGCGGCGATTCTGACATTGGGATTGCCGGTGATGTATCTGGCGGCGGCGGTGCGGACGCAACCTGCGGCTAGCGCACCAATCGCGGGGAAAGCCCAGGTGGCTACGGCCGAGCAAGTGACGGCGCCTCCAGCCGCGGCGGCGGAGAGCGCGGCGACTTCCGCACAAGCCGCGAGCGCTGCCTCGCCGGCTCAGGCAGCCACGGCTCAGGCAGGCACGACGCAGGCAGAGGGGCCGCACCACGGAATTCGGCACTACATGATCGTCTCGGGCAGTTCGATGAGCGGTTCGTGGGATTCCGGCGATCGGATGGACGAGGAAGGGCTACGCGAAAAATTCGGACCGAAGTTCGCGTGGTTCCGGCAAAGCGGCAATGAGTACGTGGTGACCGATGCCGGCGTATTGGCGGAGTTAGAGCAGGCGATGGAGCCGCAAAAAGAAGTCAACCGGATGCAGCACGGGGTGAACGATCAACAAGCCGAGGTGAACCGGCATCAAGCGGATGTGAACCGGGCGCAGAGCGAAGTGAACACGATTCAAGCCTCGGTGAACCGGCGCCAACACCTGATTGACGAGCTCCAGGCAGCCAAAGGGGATGAAGAGCTGATCCGAAAGCTCGAGGCCATGCTGGCGGAACTGAAGGCAAAGAAAGGCGAGGCGAACGATCAGGAGGCGGCCAACCGCGCGCAGGCCAAGGTGAACCAGATGCAGGCGCGCGTGAATGAGGAGCAAGGAAAGGTGAACGAGCAGCAGAACAAAGTGAATGAGGAGCAGGTGCGAGTTTCGGCAAAGGTTGACGGGCGGGTTGAAGAGATTCTGGATTCAGCCGTTCGGCGGCATCTGGTGCAGCAGATGCGGTGAAGTTCGGGGCGGTCTTGGGCGCTATCGGAATAAATGTGCGCTCCGAAGATGTTAGTGTTGTCACGTAACACCTTGGAGCACCCACGATGAGGTGGTCTCAGCTGTGGGTTCGGCGCGATCCTGACTCGTGAGGCAGCCAAGCGGCGCAAGCTCCGCTATCCGCAGGCAGACTCTGCTCAGAGAAATCGGAAGAACGCAGGCGAAACCGCCTGCGCCACCACTTCAACTTAGTGGCCCGGCTATGGCGCGGCTTGCTATTATGACCCTGCTATGCGGAACGTTTTACTCTGGCTGCTCTCGGCTGGCATGTTGTGCGGGCAAGTGGATTTCAGCACGCTCAAGGCATTGAAGTACCGCAATATCGGGCCATTTCGCGGCGGGCGCGCGCTGGCGGTAGCGGGCGTTACGACGCAGCCCTCGACGTATTATTTCGGAGCTACCGGGGGCGGCATCTGGAAGACCACCGATAGCGGCGCTACCTGGGCCCCGGTCTCGGATGGCCAACTGAAGAGCGGATCGGTGGGCGCGCTGGCTGTGTCCGAATCAGACCCCAACGTGATTTACGCAGGAATGGGCGAGGCGTGTGTGCGCGGCAACGCGGCCAATGGGGACGGCGTGTACAAATCCGTCGATAGCGGCAAAACCTGGAAGAACATAGGTCTGCCCGATAGCTATCACATCGGGCGCATCGTGATCAATCCGCGCAATCCGGATATCGTGTTTGTGGCGGCGCTGGGCCACTTGTTCGGGCCTAACGAAGAGCGCGGCGTGTTCCGCACAACCGACGGCGGCAAGACGTGGCGGAAGGTGCTTTACCGCGATCCGGATAGCGGGGCGGTGGATCTGGCGATGGATCCGTCGAATCCGAATCTGATCTATGCGACGTTCTGGCAGATCCGCAGGAAACCGTGGACATTTGAAAGCGGCGGCAAAGGCAGCGGACTGTTTCAATCCACCGATGGCGGCGACACATGGAACGAAATCACACGGAATGAGGGACTGCCGAAAGGCGTGATAGGGCGCATCGGCGTGGCGATTTCGCCGGCCAATCCCGAACGGGTGTGGGTGATCGTTGAAGCGGCCGAGGGCGGCGTCTACCGCAGCGACGATGGCGGCAAGAAGTGGCAGAGAACGAACTCGGAGAACAGCCTGCGCCAGCGGGCCTGGTACTACTCGCACATATTCGCGGACCCGAAAAGCGCCGAGACAGTGTATGTGCTGAACACGTCGATGTGGAAGTCAGTGGATGACGGCCGCAAGTTTTCCATGATCCGCGCGGCTCATGGAGACCGTCACGGGCTATGGATCGCGCCGAACGATCCGGACCGCATGATTGAAAGCGACGACGGCGGCGCCACCATTTCGTCCAACGGCGGCCGGACGTGGTCGAGCGAAGACAATCAACCTACCGCGCAGTTTTACCGCGTGGCGCTGGATGAGGATTATCCGTATCACGTTTACGGCGCGCAGCAGGACAACTCGACCGTGCGCATCGCCAGCCGCAGTGACGGACGCGGCATCGGCGAGCGCGACTGGTATGACGTGGGCGGGGGCGAGAGCGGATGGATTGCGCCGGACCCGCGCAATTCGCAGATCGTCTACGCGGGCTCCTACGACGGGCTGCTGACGCGCTACGACCACTCGACCGAACAGACGCGCAACGTGACTGTGTGGCCGGACAATCCCATGGGTTATGGCGCCGAAGGCATGAAATACCGTTTCCAATGGGACTTTCCGCTGGTTTTTTCGCAGCACGATCCATCCAAACTTTGGGCGGGCGGCAACATTCTATTTGAGACCACCGACGAGGGGCGAAGCTGGAAGGCGATCAGCGGCGACCTGACACGCAACGACCGCACGAAGCAGGGTCCGGCGGGCGGCGAAATTACGAAGGACAACAGCGGGGTTGAGTATTACGACACGATTTTCGCCATCGCCGAATCGCCGGTGGAGAAAGGCTTGATCTGGGTTGGATCGGACGACGGGTTGATTCACGTCACCCGGGATGGGGGCGGGCACTGGGCGAATGTCACGCCCAAAGAGATGCCCGAATGGATCCAGATCAATTCCATCGAAGCCTCGCCGCACGACGCCGAGACTGCCTATGTTGCGGCCACGATGTATAAGTGGGACGATTTCCGCCCCTACCTGTACGTCACCCACGATGCGGGCAAGACCTGGGCTCCGATGAATCACGGTATTCCGGACCACTCGTTCACGCGCGTGGTGCGTGAAGATCCTAATCACAAGGGAATGCTGGTGGCTGGCACGGAAACGGGGATGTTCATTTCCTTCAACGCCGGCGCGGACTGGCAGCCCTTTCAGCTGAATCTGCCGTTGGTCCCGATCACGGACCTGGCGTTCCACAAACGCGAACAGGAGTTAGTGGTAGCCACGCAGGGACGGGCGTTCTGGATTCTGGACGATGTGCCTCTGCTGTATCAGCTGTCGCCAGGCGCGAAGTTGTCGCTCGACGCGCTGAAAGAGCCGGCGCATTTGTTCCAGCCGAAGGATGCGGTTCGCGGCGCGCGCGGCGGTTTCGTCATCCCATCCAGCCGGCCGGTAGGCGAGAATCCCGCCGGCGGCGTGGCGATCTATTATTCGCTCGCGGAGAAGCCCAAAGACAAGGAAGAGATCACGCTTGAAATCCTCGACCGCGAGGGCAAGCTGGTGCGGAAATTCTCGAATGTGGAGAAGAAGGACGAGGGTCCGGGCGATCCCGAAGAAGAGGCGTTCGGGCCGCCCCGTGGGGCGGATAAGCTGCCGGCGGAAGCGGGCCTGAACCGTTTTGTATGGAATTTGCACTACGCGGACGCGACGAAGTTTCCGGGTCTGATCATGTGGGCGGGTAACGTGACGGGCCCCACCGCGGCGCCGGGCAAATACACCGCGAAGCTCACGGCGGGCGGCGAGAGCCAGACGCAGAGCTTTACCGTACGGGCGGATCCGCGCCTCAAAACGCAGCCGCAAGACTACGCCGCGCAACTGGCGCTTGCGCTGCAGCTTCGCGACAAATTGAGCGCCGTGAACCAGGCGGTGATCGAGATCCGCGACGCCAGGAAACAACTCGCGCGCTATGAGGCGGTTGAAAAGGTAAAAGATTCCGCTAAGGCTCTCGATAAGGAGCTGACCGAAGTGGAAGAAGCGCTCTACCAGACGAAGCTGAAGGCCGGCGAAGACGCGCTCAACTTTCCGATCAAACTGAATAACAAGCTGGCGGCGCTGAAGGGCGCCGTTGAGGAGAGCGACGCGGCGCCGACGCGGCAGGAGCAGCAGGTGTTTGAAGACATCGCCACGCAATCCAATGCGGAGCTGGAGAAGCTGAAGAGGGTTCTGGAAGGCGACCTGCCCGCGTTCAATAAACAGGTGCGCGACGCGAACATACCGGCGGTCGCGCTCAAGTAGCGCGGTTTCCGGGTGGAACCGGCGGCTCACGGTCACGGCGGACAGGCGGCAGGGAACTCGTGAACCGCACTGACGCGGTAAAGTATGGTTATGCCGCTTTCGGAACGCATCGTTGTGGATTCCGAGATCATCGCCGGTAAACCAGTGATCCGGGGCACACGTCTGGCCGTTGAGTTCATTCTCGAACTGCTCGCGGCCGGTCAGTCCGAGAGCGAGATCCTGGCAAGCTATCCCGGCCTGACTCGAGACGATATTCTCGCGTGTTTGTCCTACGCCAGCTACCTGGCTCACGAATACAAGGCTTATCCGATTCCTGTCTAGATGCGCCTTCTCGCTGACGAGAACCTTCCGAAGCCAATCGTCGACGGGCTTCGCCTCAACGGCCACGATGTGGTTTGGGCTCGAACCGATTGCCCAGGCTGGAAGGACTCCGCCTTGTTGCAACTCGCCGAATCCGAAGCGCGCATTATGCTGACTCTGGATAAGGACTTTTGGCAAATTGCTGTTCAACGGCGGGTCCCTCTCGAACAATCCGGGGTGGTCTTGTTTCGGGTTCATCCCGCGACCGCTGCGAACCTTGGGCCGCTGGTGCGTTCGTTCGTCGAGGCGAATAGGACATGGGCCGGGCACATTAGCATCATGGGAGCCGACGGAATTCAGATGCTGGCTGCTCGAACGCAGTAACCGAAGGCCGGACCGGAGGGGCCGGCGCAGACGAGGGTGTCTGCCCCACTACGAATCCAACCCCACCTCGAATAGAATGTCCGCAGGCCCTCCATGAAAGCCACCCTCTTCTTTCTCCTCGCGCTAACCGGTCTCAGCGCCCAAACCTACTCGCCCACTTGGGACTCGATTAACAAGCGGCCAACACCTGCCTGGTTCACGGACGCCAAGTTCGGCATCTTCATCCACTGGGGTGTCTACTCCGTGCCGGCTTACGCTCCCGTGATTCCCGGGAAACTGGCCTACGCGGAATGGTATTGGCACGCCATGACGCAAGGCAGAGACGACCCGCAGGCGAGCCAAATCGAAACCGGCACGTGGGCCTTTCATCAAAAGCGCTACGGAGCGGATTTCCCGTATCAGAATTTCGCGGAACAATTTCGAGCGGAGTTGTTCGATCCGGATCACTGGGCCGATGTGTTTGCGCGCTCGGGCGCAAAGTATATAGCGCTGACGTCGAAACATCACGAGGGCTTCGCGTTGTGGCCGAGCAAGGAGGCTTCGGCGACGTGGGGCCGGCCGTGGAATGCGGTCGAGATTGGGCCGAAGCGCGATCTGTTGGGGGACCTCTCGGAGGCGGTGCGGCGCAAGGGCTTGCGCATGGGAGTCTATTATTCGCTGTACGAGTGGTACAACCCCCTGTGGCTCACCGATAAACCCCGCTATGTCCGCGAGCACATGTTCCCGCAGTTCAAGGATCTGGTGACGCGCTACAAGCCGGCCATCATCTTCACCGACGGCGAGTGGGAAATGCCCTCGGACGACTGGCACAGCCCGGAACTACTCGCCTGGTTGTTCAATGAGTCTCCGGTAAAGGAGGACGTGGTGGTGAATGACCGCTGGGGCAAGGAGACGCGCCACAAGCACGGCGGCTATTGGACCACGGAATATACCGCCGGCATGAGCGGCATGGAACATCCATGGGAAGAGAGCCGGGGGATGGGCTTCAGCTACGGCTACAACCGGGCCGAACGCCTGGAGGATTATCACACGGGCCGCGAGTTGGTGATCATGCTGGTGGATCTGGTCAGCCGGGGAGGCAACCTGCTGCTGGACATCGGGCCAGCCGCGGACGGCACGATTCCGGTGGTCATGGAAGAGCGCCTCACTCAGATCGGCGATTGGCTGAAGGTCAACGGCGAAGCGATCTATGGCACGAGGCCCTGGAAAGCGACACGGCAGTGGAGCGCGGGCGAGGCGCCCAAGACCGATTACAACAAGGAAGACGACACCCCATACGATGTGACGAAGCTGGCCGCGAAGCCCGAGCCGGGCAAGGCGGGCATTGAGGCGTTCTTCACGGCAAAGGGCACGGCCGTCTACGCGATACTGCCGCGCTGGCCGGGGCGCAGCTTCCTGGTCAAAGATGTGGCCGGCGTCAAGTCCGTGACCCTGCTGGGGACTTCGTTGCCGCTGAAGTTCAAGAAGGCCGGGGGCGGGGTGTGGATCCAGTTGCCCGATCTCCCCGAAGAGCTGTTCCAGCAGCCGGCCTGGGTATTGAAGTTAAGCCAATCAACCGATTAAACACAGACTAAAGATGCTGCTGAAAAAAGGCTGGCAGGCTAAATGCCTGCCCCACTCGGAGGAATTCGGGATGGCGGACTGGGCGGTCGGTATACTTGGGCCGGGAACGATGGAAACTGCAAGATTCGGGACCGCTCCGGCGATGCGAAACGTGTCTGTGGTGATCCCGACGTTTAACGAGCGGGACAACATCGCGAGCCTTGTCGGGATACTGTTCAGTCTGTACCCGGAGATTCATGTCCTGGTGGTGGACGATCACTCCCCGGACGGAACGGCGAACGCCGTCCGCGAGTTACAGCATCGTTACGGCAATCTGATGCTGCTGGAGCGAATGCATCATCCGGGATTCGCAGCCTCTTACCGGGACGGTTTTCGGCAGGCCTTGGCGGAGCCCTGGTGCGAGGCGGTGATCAGCATGGACGCGGATTTTTCGCACAACCCCGAAGAGATCCGCCATCTGGTGGACAAATTGGCCGGGCGCGAGGTAGTAGTTGGCTCGCGTTACGCCCCGGGTGGAAGCGTGAAGCGCTGGAATCCGCGGCGCCGGCTCTTGAGCAGGGCCGCGAATGTTTATGTAAACGCCGTGCTCGGCGTACCCACGCGCGACGTGACCGCGGGCTTCCTGTGCATGCGCCGGGAAGCGCTCGAAAGGGTGCCGTTCCAGAGAACCGCCTCGGAGGGTTATGCCTTTCTGGTGGAGTTGAAATATCTGTTGAGCCGCGCGGCGCGAAGCCCCATGGCGGAGCACCCCATCGTCTTTGACGAGCGAAGAGAGGGTCAGTCTAAAATGTCCGCGGGCAAGGTTTGGGAATCCTTCTGGATGCCGTGGCGAATCCGTCTGGCTTCCGGAGCGGCTCTCAGGGAGAAGCCGGCCACGGACGCGGCTACGAACGCGGCTACGAACGATGATCGGCGGATCGCTCCCGAAACAACGCAACCGTCCGTTTCAAGACCGCTCCCTTTGGTCACGGCTCAGTCACGCATTGTGGACCGGCGCAATATTCTGATGTGCATCGCGCTGCTCCTGCTGGCCCTGGCGGCCACGAAACCGGCGTACGAAATGGGATTCGAGGACGACTGGTCTTACTCTCACATTGCGCGGGAATTCGCATCCAGCGGCAACGTCGTGTACGACGGGCATACGGCCGTAATGCTCCTTCCGCAGATCGTCTGGTCGGCACTGTTTATCAAGCTTTTCGGATTCTCTTTCCTGGTCATGCGCCTGTCGACGGTGGTTCTGGGAGTGGCTCTCATTCCGGTGTTGTACTACCTGGGCCGGGTAAGCGGACTGGAGCCTCCTTTTGCGGTATTTGCCACATTGCTGACGGCACTTTCACCGCTAGTCTTACCGGTGACGGCCTCTTTTATGTCGGATGTGCCCGCGTTCTTGCTCTTCGTGCTCTGTTTTTACAGCGCCGTGAGGTCCTGGAAGGCGCACGGCACGAAGACGTGCCTCCTGTGGGGCGGGCTGATTGCACTCGCCGGAGTACTGGCCGGGCTCGACCGTCAGATTTATTGGCTGGCGCCGTTGTTGTTTCTTCCCGTGGTGGCGTGGGTTCGACGGCGCAGGCAAGGCGCGGTGGCGGGTCTCGGCGTGGCGTGGCTGTCGACAATCGCAGTCGTGGCGTTTTTCGCGCTGTGGTTCCAGAGAAAACCTTATACACTTGACGAACATATCCTGGACCAATGGAGACACAACGAAGTTCGCTACCTGGCCCCGCATTCACTTTCCCTGCTCATCGACCTGGTGCTGACGGCCGGGCTCATCCTGCTTCCGGTGTTGATTGCATACGCATCACCCGGCTACAAAGCGGTTTCCCGAGTGCGGGCAGTCTTGGTGCTCGCCGGCGTGCTGGCCCTGGAATATGCGATTGGAGTCGTACATCACGATCACCGGATCCCACGGATGGGCAATATCCTCACTGAGTATGGAGTCCAGCCGACGTGGCCCGGGCACGTCGCTGTCGGGATGCCGCCATTGATTCTGGGCTCTGGAATCCGCCACCTGCTGACCGCGGCAGTGCTTCTTTGCTGTGCATACTGCGGGCTCGCACTTTGGAAGAGACGCGGGGGCGCACTGTGGAGCGGCCCGGCCGCTCCGGCGCTGGTACTCGGGCTTGTCTTCGCGGCCGCCTGGTTTCCGGCAATGCTGGTTCGGTCGGTGGATGCATTTGCATACGACCGCTACCTGATCGCCTTTCTGCCCCTGGCCGCGGTTCCGTTGTTGTGGTTCTGGCAGGCCAATATCAGCCGGCGCGTCAGCCGCTGGAGTTGGGCGGTAATGGCACTGTACGCTTTCTACGGCGTGGCCACTACACACGATGCGTTCGCGGCTGCCCGCGCCCGGTCCCTCGCGGCCGGGAACCTCGAGGCGGCAGGCATTTCCCGCACGGAGATCGACGGTGGT
>Ga0302326_10019659_pt1 | contig 13934 bp, 12 predicted proteins | sample Palsa_T0_3_FD_202264 | JGI IMG/M metagenome (GOLD analysis project Ga0302326, IMG submission 202264) | Peat permafrost microbial communities from Stordalen Mire near Abisko, Sweden - Palsa_T0_3 | ecosystem: Environmental > Terrestrial > Soil > Palsa > Peat permafrost | place: Sweden: Abisko... | reverse complement strand
GGTGTGTGCGATGCGTACATATCCGGATTGTCCCCGCGCGGGCTTGCCGACGATGAGCGCGTAGCTTTTTGCCGGCGTTGTGATTTCCAGCAGCGTGCCGGCGGCCTTCGGAGAATTGCTGTCCTCGACCCCAAGCTGCGCGTAGTACTGGGGGTTGCGCGTTTTCTCCTCGACCACGCTTAAGGCGCCAAGATCCAGGAGCAGTTTGCGCACCTTGCCGCTATCGGCCGGGTAGTCACGCTCGCCAACGAGCCAGTCCGTCGGACCCTTCTTAAGCGTCGTGCGCGTGCCATCGCCCTTGCTGACGCGAATCTCGGTGACGTCGTTCAGCGACTTTTGCAGGCCCGGCAGAACGAGATCGCCCGTCAGAGTCGCCTGTTCAAGATGCCGCTGGGAGACGAGCCACAACGACCCAGCGATGACGAGGACGCCTGCGATCAGCAGCATGAAGACGCGACGCGGAGTCATTTGCGAGGCTCGTTATGCAAAGCCGCGCTCCGCGCGCGGCGGCGCCTTCGCACACCGACCGCGAGGAGCGCGAGCAGCGCGAGCAGGGCCGGTACGATGATGATGTTCAGCACCTTCAACGTGGTGCCCAATCTGCGGATCTCCTGATCGAGATTCAGGTGCACGCTGCGCAGCTCCTTGCGGATGCGCAGTTTCTCCTCCTGGAAGCGCGCAAGTTCGCGCTCCTGCTCGGGCGTCAAGATGACAGAAGAGCTGTCGTTGCGCCGCGATTCGAGTGTCGTCAGCTTCTCCTCGGTCGCGCGCAGTTGCTGCTCGAGCTCCTGTTCCTTGGCGCGGAAGCGCTCATCAGCAATTCTGCGCAGCGCCTCGACGCGCTCGAAGGGCCGCGTGAAAGTCGCCCGTCCGCGCACGCTGATCAGATCATCCGTGCCGGAGAGATTATCGAAGACATTCAGGACCAGATCGCCATTGTTGGCCCAGGCCTGGGCGACACGCTGGCCAAAGAAGTTCTGCTGCCTCACCCACAGATAATCCGCAAGCATGTCGGCATCGGCGAACACCACGAGCTGCAGGGGTTTGACCGAGGTCTTAAGTGCGCGTGCGCCGGGCGCGAGCGTCACGCCCGCTGGTGGACCGGCCGGAAACGCCGTCTTCACATCGCCGGTGACGCGCGCCGCGAGCGCGTAACGCTGTCCGGTAGGATGAAATCCGTCGAGCAGGGTTGCCGGATCGAACAGCATTGCGAAGCGTTCGACCGGCAGCGGCGCCGCCTCGGTGCTCGTCGTGAGCAACGGCTCGAAGTGCGTCGTCGCGCCTTTCACGGCACTGATGTAGCCGCTCATGGCGAGATTCACGCTCGACAGACCCGAGGTGACCACATCGTTGTGATTGAAGTTTGACTGATCGAGTCCGAGTATCCCCAGGTGCCGCGCCGGCGGCTCGTTTTCATGCATCGAAACAGACAGCGCCTGCTTGGCATCGCCGATCACCTGGCGCGGATTGAACTGCACGCCCCAGCTCGTCAGCAGCGGCTCCAGGCGCGAGGACTTGTCGGCCGTCATGGCGGACATCGGGTTCTGCGGATCAACTCCGGCAGTGTCCGCCTCGGCGATCGGGTCGACGAACAGTGCAATGTGGCCGCCCGCGAGCGCGTACTGATCGATCGCATAGAGCGTCGCGGGGGACAGGTTTTTCGGATGCACGATGACGAGCACATTGACGTCGGCATCAATCTTGGTCGCAGTCGGCTCGATCGTGCGGACAGTGAAGAGCTGCTGCGCCTGCGTATAGATGACCCACGGCTCGCGCATCTGGCCGGATTGCGGGTCAACCGTGGGCGTCATCGGCAGACTCGTGAGCCAGCCGAGCACGGGCTTTTTCGGATTCGCAAGCTCGTGGATGAGCTTCACCACGTCGTACTCGAGGAACGCTTCCTTGGCAGGATCGAAGAACTCGATGGCGGCGTGGCCGTCGGTAGAGTTCGTGCCGGCGAGGCCAAAATAAAGCGGCCCGCCGGTGGCGCCCGTTGCCGTGCCGTGCACGCCGAGTTCGGCGGCACGATCCTCGTCCTCGGAAAACGGCTGCGGATCGATGAAGTGCAGGAGAATCTTGCCGTTGGAGCGTGCCGCGAGCTCCTGCAGAAATTCGCGCACACGGCCGCCGTAGGTCTTCAGCACCGGCAGTTGCGAGGCGCTCTTCTCGGTAAAGAAGAAATACAGGTTGATGGGCTCGTGCAGACTCTTCAGGATCTTTTCGGTGCCGGGGGCGGTTGAATACAGCCGATTTTGCGTCAGGTCGAGCCGCCAGCCGTGCAAGTCATGGTCAAAGAGGATCGTCAGACCGACGAACAGGAGTGCGAGCGCGAGGAGGGCGCCGCCGCCAAGTGTCGAGCGTTTCATCATAGCTTGGGGCCTTTCCTCTACTCGGCTTTGCGCACGTCGAGCGCGATGACGGTCGCGAGCAGGAAGAAGCCGATCAGCATCGCGAAGTACAGAAAGTCGCGCACATCGATAACGCCCTTGGAGATCGACTCGAAGTGCGTAAGGAACGAAAGCGACGCAATCGCGTCCACCAATGCCTGCGGCGCCCAGCTGCGAAACACGTCGAGAACGAGCGGAAAGCCCGCGAGCAGAAACGCGAAACAGGCGACGACCCCCAGGATGAAGGCGATCACCTGGTTGCGCGTGAGCGCCGACATGCACGAGCCGATCGCGAGGAACCCTCCGGCGAGGAGCAGGCTGCCGACGTAGCCTGCGAGGATCGCGCCGTTGTCGGGACTGCCCAGATAGTTGACCGTGATCCAGATCGGAAACGTCAATGCCAGCGCGAGTGCCGCAAAGATCCAGGCGGCAAGGAACTTGCCGAGCACCGCTTCCCACAGCGTCACGGGTTGTGTGAGGAGCAGCTCGATGCTGCCGCTTTTGCGCTCCTCGGCCCACAGACGCATCGCGAGCGCCGGAATCAGGAACAGGTACAGCCAGGGGTGGAAGTTGAAGAACGGCGCAAGATCCGCCTGGCCGCGCTCGAAGAAGCCGCCGAGATAAAATGTGAAGGAGTTCGCGAGCACGAGAAAAATGAGGATGAACACGTAGGCAAGCGGAGTTGCGAAATAACTTCCGAGCTCGCGCCGCATAATAACGCCCGTGTTATGCATGAGTCTTCCTTCGCTTCAGGCGGTTATCGTGCGAAACACTTCATCGAGGCGGCCGGACTCCAGCTGCAGCTCTTTGAGCTGCAGGTTCTGGCGGGCCGCAAGCTCGCTGATTTGCGCGAGGATCTGCGCGCCGGCCTGCGGCAAAGCCGTCAGGCGCGCATCGCGTTCGCCGACTTCAACCGCTGCAACGAGCGGCAGCGCGGCGATCGCCGCGCGCGCCGCCTCGAGATCCTGCCGACGCTCGAGCTGCAGCGACACCGCGTTGTGGTAGCGCGATCTTGCCGCGAGTCCCTGCGGGGTGTCATCGGCGACGATGCGTCCGCGCGCAATCACGATCGCGCGCGTGCACACCGCGTCGACCTCTTCCAGAAGATGCGTCGAAATGACGATGATCTTCTCACTCGACATCTCATTGATGAGCGCGCGCACTTCGTGCTTCTGATTGGGGTCGAGGCCGTCGGTGGGCTCATCGAGGATGAGGACCGGGGGATCCTGCATCAGCGCCTGCGCAAGGCCGACGCGGCGGCGAAATCCCTTCGACAGCGTCTCGATCGTCTGCTCGAGCACCGTCGCAAGCTGCAGCCGCCCGATCGTATAATCAAGCCGCGAGACGCGCTGGGCACCGCTGAGCCCGCGCAGGTCGGCGATGAATTCAAGGAAGCTCTTGACCGTCATCTCACCGTAGAGCGGTGCGCCCTCTGGCAGATAGCCGAGCGAGCGTTTGGCTGCGAGCGCGTCGGTCTCGGTGTCATGGCCGCAGATGCTCGCCGTACCGCTCGTCGGGCTGATGAAACCTGCGAGCATGCGCATCGTCGTCGTCTTGCCGGCGCCGTTCGGCCCTAAGAAGCCCAGCACTTCGCCCGGTCGGACTTCAAAGCTCACATCATCGACCGCCGTCAGCGACTCGTAGCGTTTGCTCAGATGTTCAGTTTTGATCATAGATTTGGCAGGGGGTAGATGTTGGTGAGACGGAAAAGTTCCCTTTCGGGCACCCTGTCTCGGCGCGCGATTCTGAACGCGCGGGTGACTGGATTCAAGGGGTGCGCGCGCGCCGGGATAATCTCCAATACAGAATCACCAGCGCACCGCCCAGCATGCCGCCCAGGTGGGCAAAATGTGCAACCCCCGCCTCGGTATTCGTCACGCCCAGCACCAATTCGAGCGCGCCGTAGAGCGTCACGAACAGCCACGCAGGCATCGGTATGGGAGGGAACAGCAGCGTAATGCGCTGCCGCGGAAAGTACATGGCGAACGCCAGCAGGAGGCCAAACACGCCTCCGGATGCACCGATCGTTGCCTCAGCGGAACCCGATAGGGATGACATCCACAGCTGCGTCAGACCCGCGGCGATGACGCACGCAACGTAGAAGACGACGAAGCGGCGGCTGCCCCAGAAATACTCGAGCGCGCGGCCGAACATGAACAAAGCAAACATGTTAAAAAAGATGTGGGCAACGCTGCCGTGCAGGAAGGCGTAGGTGATGAGCTGCCAGGGCTGAAAGCCCGCGCCGATCGGCCACAGCGCAAACAGCTGCACCAGAGTGTCCCCGCTGAACGACTGCAGCAGGTACACGACCACGTTTGCCGCAATGATTGCGCGGGTGGCCGGCGGCAGGGAATTGAACATGGCGAGAGTCTAGCGTAAGAGGTGCTTGGGCGATGAGCGAAGCTTTTATCTGCGATGCGGTGCGAACGCCGATCGGCCGCTACGGCGGCGCGCTCGCGCAGCTGCGCACCGATGATCTTGCCGCGTTGCCGCTCGCGGCACTCCTGGCCCGCAATCCGTCTTTGCCGCCGGGCAATATCGACGAGGTGATCCTCGGCTGCGCCAACCAGGCGGGGGAGGACAATCGCAACGTGGCACGCATGGCGGCGCTCCTGGCGACCTTGCCGGTCGAAGTGCCCGGTGTGACGGTCAATCGGCTCTGCGGCTCGGGCCTGGATGCGGTCGCGATGGCGGCGCGTGCAGTGAAGTCGAATGAGGCGCAGCTTGTGCTCGCAGGCGGGGTCGAATCTATGTCGCGCGCGCCGTTCGTCATGGCAAAGGCGGACAGCGCATTCAGCCGCGAGGCGAAGATCTACGATACGACGATCGGCTGGCGCTTCGTCAATCCGCGCATGCAGCGCGAGTACGGGATCGATTCGATGCCGGAGACGGGGGAGAACGTTGCCGCAGAATTTAGGATCAGTCGGGAGGATCAGGACAGTTTCGCGCTGCGGAGCCAGGAGCGCACGGCGGCAGCTTATACGCGCGGCTTCTTCCAAGCCGAATTGATGAGCGTCGAGATCGCACAGCGCAAGGGCACTGCCGTCGTGGTTGCGAAGGATGAGCATCCGCGCGCCGACACGACGCTTGCGATGCTCGCGAAATTGCCGACTCCCTTCCGGACGAACGGCACGGTGACCGCGGGTAACGCCTCGGGCGTCAATGACGGTGCCTGTGCGCTCATCGTCGCGAGCGAGGCGGCCGCCAGGCGTTTTGGCCTGACGCCGCGGGCGCGCATCGTCGCGGCGGCAACCGCCGGGGTAGCACCACGCATCATGGGCATGGGCCCGGTGCCGGCGACGCGGCGCGTATTGGCGCTTGCGGGTCTTGATATCGCAAAGATGGATGTGATCGAGCTCAACGAGGCGTTTGCCGCACAGGCGCTTGCGGTTCTAAGAGAGCTCGGCGTCGCAGATGATGCTGCGCACGTCAATCCCAACGGCGGTGCAATTGCGCTCGGTCATCCGCTCGGAATGTCGGGCGCGCGCCTTGCGACGACCGCGGCGAACCAGCTCACGGCAACGCGCGCGCGCTACGCGCTGTGCACGATGTGCATCGGGGTCGGGCAGGGCATCGCGATGATTCTCGAGCGCGTTTGAAGCTGCCGGTCAACTGATCGAGGCCTTGCGACCCGCCGCTTGCCGCTCGAGCATCCAGCCGGGGTATTCAGGCGGCAGCGCGGATGCAGCGTCGAGCGCGCCGAGCTCTTCAGCGGCAAGCGTCAATTTTGCGGCGCCTAGATTATCGATCAGCTGCTCGCGGGTCTTCGCGCCGATGATGACCGAGGTCACCGCGCTTTGGTGCAGGAGCCAGGCGAGCGCGACGCGCGCAACCGAGGAGGAGTGCGCCTGAGCGATCGGACGCATCACGTCAATGATGCGAAATGTGCGCTCGCGATCGACCGGCGGGAAATCAAAGCTTGCGCGGCGCGCATCCGCAGGGCCGCCATCGCGCGAGAACTTGCCGGACAAAATGCCGCCGGCAAGCGGGCTCCACGGCAGGATCGCAAGATGCTGATCGACGGCGAGCGGCACGATCTCGCGTTCAATATCGCGGCCGGCGATCGAGTAGTAGACCTGCGCGCTGTGGAAGCGCGCCAGCGCGCGTCGCTCGGAAATGCCGAGCGCCTTCGCAACCTCCCAGGCGGCGAGGTTGCACAGCCCGATATAGCGTACCTTGCCGGCGCGCACGCAGGCATCGAGCGCATCGAGCGTCTCCTCGAGCGGCGTCAATGGATCGCGGCCGTGTATCTGATAGAGGTCTATGTAATCGAGCTGCAGACGCGTAAGGCTTGCATCCACCGCATGCAGAATATGCGCCCGCGACAGCCCGACCTGATTGACGCCGGGTCCCATGCGGCCGAGCACCTTGGTTGCGAGCACGAACTGGTCGCGCGGCAATCCCAGGCTCTTAAGGGCGCTGCCGGTCACCGTCTCGGAGAGCCCGTCGGAATACACATCCGCGGTGTCAAGAAAGTTGACCCCGTGGTCGAAGGCGCTCTGCACGATAGCGTTCGCGCTCGCCTGGTCGGTTGCGCCGATTGCGGCCCAAAATCCCTCGCCATTGCCGAAAGTCATCGTGCCGAGGCAAATTTCTGAAACGACGAGGCCCGTGCCACCCAGCTTTTTCATTCGCACCGTGGAACTCCTTCTGATATGACAACTCGGGCGCGGCGTACCCTTGGATTTAACTGCAGATGCTTGTGCACAGCGCGGCCGGGCCCGCGGCCCTCATCTAGATCGGAGGCTCGGCGGACATGATTGAATTACTGACTGCGGCGACGCCGAACGGACACAAGGTTTCGATCGCGCTGGAAGAGATGAGCCTGCCCTACCGCCACCGCCACATCAAGCTCCCGGAGGGCGAGCAGAAGGAGCCCTGGTATCTGGCATTGAACCCGAACGGCCGGATCCCGACCATCATCGATCATGACGACTCTGACTTCGTCGTGTTCGAGTCGGGCGCGATCCTCGTGTACCTCGCGGAGAAGAGCGGTAAGTTCCTGCCGCCCGATCGCCAGGGGCGCTCGCTGGTCATGCAGTGGCTGATGTTCCAGATGAGTGGAATCGGACCCATGATGGGACAGGCAAACGTGTTCTTCCGCTATGCCCCGGAGAAGATCCCCTACGCGATTGAGCGTTACCAGCGCGAGGTGCGGCGGCTCTTCGGGGTACTTGATCGCAGGCTCGCCGGCCATACATACCTTGCTGGGGATTATTCGGTTGCGGATATCGCCAACTGGAGCTGGGTGCAACGCCACGACTGGTCGGGCGTGAGCCTGGAGGGGCTCCCCCACCTTAAGCGCTGGCTCGATCTCATCGCCGCGCGTCCGGCGGTCGTCCGTGGCATGGCGGTGCCGGCTGCGGATGCGCGTGAGGATGAAGACAAGATGAGGATCGAAGGCGCTCGCAAGTTCCTGATCTAGTAACGGACGCGGCGCAATGGTCTAGCCTTGGCTTCGGTCCCGTGAGTGTGACGCGCACGGCGCACTTCATCGCCTGCGCTCGGGGATTGAGTTTCATCGCATGAACGTTCGCGGTACATTCCCGCCCCGGGGAAAGCGCCGCTCGTTGAATCTTTGGAGGCCTCGTCGATCATGAAAACAAAAGCAGCCATCGCCTTTGCGGCAGGCAAACCCCTGGAAATAGTGACGCTGGACCTTGCCGGTCCCAAGGACGGTGAAGTTCTGGTCGAAATCAAGGCGAGCGGCGTCTGCCACACGGACGAGTTCACGCGTTCCGGGTCTGATCCGGAAGGTCTTTTCCCGGTAATTCTCGGCCACGAGGGCGCAGGAGTCGTCGTCGACGTCGGCCGTGGTGTCACGACGCTCAAGAAGGGCGATCACGTGATCCCGCTCTATACGCCCGAATGCCGGCAGTGCAAGTCCTGCACGTCGCATAAGACCAATCTGTGCACCGCCATTCGCGCGACCCAAGGCAAGGGCGTCATGCCCGACGGCACGAGCCGCTTTTCGCTCGATGGCAAGATGGTGCACCACTACATGGGCTGCTCGACGTTTTCGAACTACACCGTGCTGCCGGAAATCGCGCTGGCGAAGATCCGCGACGATGCGCCATTCGAGAAGGTGTGCTACATCGGCTGTGGCGTCTCGACCGGGGTGGGGGTGGTCCTCAACACCGCGAAGGTTGAGGCCGGCGCCAATGTCGTCATTTTTGGCCTGGGCGGCATCGGGCTCAACGTCATTCAGGGCGCGCACATGGTGGGCGCCAACAAGATCATCGGCGTCGACGTCAATCCGAGGAGAAAAGCGCTCGCCGAGAAGTTCGGCATGACGCACTTCGTCAATCCGAAGGAAGTTCAGGGCGATCTCGTCGCGCACCTGGTTGCGCTCACCGACGGTGGCGCCGACTACAGCTTCGAGTGCGTCGGCAATGTGGATCTCATGCGTCAGGCGCTCGAGTGCACGCATCGCGGCTGGGGAGTATCGGTGATTGTCGGTGTCGCCGGCGCCGGGCAGGAGATCAAGACGCGACCGTTCCAGCTCGTCACCGGACGGGTGTGGAAGGGTACGGCGTTCGGCGGCGTGCGCGGCCGCACGCAGGTTCCGGGAATTGTCGACTGGTACATGGATGGCAAGATCAACATCGACGACCTCATTACCCACGTGATGCCGGTCGAGAAGATCAACGATGCCTTCGATCTCATGCACAAGGGTGAATCGATCCGCAGCGTCGTGACGTTTTAACGCTTTGTAAAAGGGCTAGCCGCCGTCGGCAGAACTCCTGCCGGCGAGTGCGGGTTCAATCTACGTAATAATCGTTTATAGACAGAGGGGTTCATCATGGCTGTTTCAATTCATCCGTCCGTTGATCAGGGAGTAAAGCAGGGCACGTCGAATTTCGCCGGCGGCACACTCACCTGCAAGTGTTCACAAAACCCGGTGACCGTCAGCATCAAAGGCGACGTCGCCTTCAATCACGCCTGCGGCTGCACCAAATGCTGGAAGCCCTCTGGCGCCACGTTCTCCGTCGTGGGTGTCGTCAAGCGTGATGATCTCAAGGTCACGGCGAATGAGAACAAGCTGAAGGTTGTCGATCCGTCCGCGGCCATTCAGCGCCATGCCTGCAGCGTCTGCGGCGTGCATATGTACGGGCGCATCGAGAACAAGGCGCATCCGCTCTACGGCTTCGACTTCATTCACGTCGAGCTGTCGAAGGAAAAAGGCTGGTCCGCTCCGCAGTTCGCGGCCTTTGTGTCCTCCGTCATCGAGTCCGGTGTGAAGCCCGAGCAGATGGGCGCTATCCGCGCGCGTTTGAAGGAACTGGGCCTTGAGCCGTACGACTGCCTGTCGCCGCCTTTGATGGATCTGTTGGCAACCGATGCCGCCAAGAAGAAAGGCACGCTCGCGGCCTAACGCGACCCATGGCTGGCACACCATTCGAAGTCGTCAGTCAGCACCGCTCGTTTGGCGGCGTCGTTGGCTTTTATCGCCACGACGCCGCCACAACGGCATGCCCGATGAAGTTTGCGGTGTTCACGCCTCCGCAAGCCGAGAAGGGCCGGGTTCCGGTGCTGTATTACCTGGCAGGGCTCACCTGCACTGAAGAGACCATGATGATAAAGGGCGGTGCGCAGCGCATTGCCGCGGAGCTGGGTGTGATGCTCGTTACGCCGGACACAAGTCCGCGCGGCGTGAAGCTCCCGGGGGATTCTGACAGCTGGGACTTTGGCGTCGGGGCGGGCTTCTACCTCGATGCAACCCAGGAGCCCTGGTCCAAGCATTACCGCATGTATTCGTACGTCACCTCGGAGCTGCCCGCGCTCATCGATGCCAACTTTGCGACCGATCAGGCCCGGCAGGGAGTCTTCGGTCACTCCATGGGGGGTCACGGCGCGCTCACCATCGCGCTGAAGAATCCCAAACGTTACCGTTCCGTTTCGGCGTTTGCGCCCATCGCCGCGCCCAAAACCTGTCCCTGGGGGCAGAAGGCGTTCACGGGATACCTGGGGCCGGACCACGGCCAATGGAACCAGTACGACGCGACGGAACTCGTCGCGGGCGTCAAAGACGCTGCCAGCCGTCCGCTGATCCTCATCGATCAGGGCAGCAGTGATCAGTTTCTCGAGCGCGAGCTGCATCCGAAGCTTTTTGAGGCCGCCTGCCAGAAGGTCGGCTATCCCCTCACGCTACGTCTGCAGCAGGGCTATGACCACAGTTATTATTTCATGTCGACCTTCATGGAAGAGCACCTGCGCCACCACGCGCGAACGCTTGGCAGGTAAGCGCTCACTCGCACCAGGCACGACTGACGCCGCGGTGACCGGCGGCACAAAATCCGCAGCATTTTAAAGGCGTCGGGATGAATTCCGGCCTAGACTGATCGTCCATGAAAGCATTGTCAGCGAGCGAACAGGCAGTCGTTTTGAGCGTCGTGGCGGAGCACAAATCCCGCCCCGGGCCGCTCATTGAAATTCTCCGCGCCGTGCAGGCAAGCCTCGGCTTCGTGCCCGCCGCGGCGGTGCCGCTCATTGCCCAGGGTTTGAACCTGTCGCGCGCCGAAGTCCACGGCGTGGTCACGTTCTACCATTTCTTCCGCGACCAGCCTGCCGGGCGCCACATCGTGCGGCTCTGCCAGGCCGAGTCCTGCAAGGCGATGGGCGCGGACGCACTCGCCGGGCACGCGAAGAAGCGCCTCGGCATCGATTTTCATGAGACCACCGCGAATGGCGACATCAGTCTCGAGCCTGTGTATTGCCTCGGAAATTGCGCCTGTTCGCCGGCCTTGATGATTGACAGTGATGACCTGCGTGGCCGGGTCACGGCGCAGGGGTTTGATGAGATCGTGACGGCGCTCGGGCATCGCACATGACGACCGATGTATACGTGCCGCGCGATGCGAGCGCACTGTCGCTCGGCGCCGAGGCGGTTGCCCGGGCGATTGATGCCGAGGCGCGCGCGCGGCGGATTGACTTGCGTGTCATCCGTAACGGCTCGCGCGGTCTTTATTGGCTTGAGCCGCTGATCGAGGTCGCAACTCCCGCAGGCCGCATGGCCTACGGGGCCGCCCAGGCAGCCGACGTCGCGAGCCTCTTTGCCGCCGACTTCCTGCACGGTGGCGCCCATCCGCTCTCGCAGGGGCTGACCGAGGAGATTCCGTACCTTAAAAGCCAGCAGCGCCTGACAGCCGCGCGGGTCGGGATCATCGACCCGACGAGCGTTGCGGATTACGTCGCGCACAGCGGCTACGAGGGACTGCGCAAGGCTCTTGCGATGCAGCCCGCGGATATCGTGCAGGCCATCACCGATTCGGGGCTGCGTGGCCGTGGCGGGGCGGCTTTTCCAACCGGCATCAAATGGAAGACGGTGCACGACCAGAAGGCGGCGCAGAAATACGTCACCTGCAACGCCGATGAGGGCGATTCGGGAACGTTCTCGGATCGGATGCTGATGGAGGGCGATCCGTTGACGCTCATCGAGGGCATGACTATCGCGGGCATCGCCGTTGGCGCAACGCAGGGCTACATCTATCTGCGTTTTGAATATCCGCATGCCTGCGCCGCGTTGCGCCAGGCGATCAATGCCGCCCGCCAGGCGGGCTACCTCGGCGCCGATATCATGGGCAGCGGACGCTCGTTCGAGGTTGAGGTTCGGGTTGGCGCGGGCGCCTATATCTGCGGAGAAGAGACCTCGATGCTCGAGAGCCTCGAGGGCAAGCGGGGCGAGATTCGTGTGCGTCCGCCGCTGCCGGCGATCAAGGGTCTTTTTGGCCAGCCCACCGTGGTGAACAATGTCGTGACCCTCGCGACCGTGCCGATCATTTTGGCGCGTGGGGCGCAGTTCTACCGCGAATACGGCACCGGCAAGTCGCGCGGCACCTTGCCGCTGCAGCTCGCCGGCAACGTGCGCCGCGGCGGACTCATCGAACGCGCCTTCGGGCTCAGCCTGCGCGAGCTTCTGTACGACTACGGCCAAGGCTCGGCCAGCGGTCGGCCGATCCGGGCCGTTCAGGTCGGAGGCCCTCTGGGGGCCTACATTCCCGCCTCGCAGTTCGACACCGCGATTGATTACGAGGCACTCTCCGGGATCGGGGCACTCCTGGGCCACGGCGGGGTCGTAGTATTTGACGATACGGTCGATATGGCCCACATGGCACGTTATGCCATGGAGTTCTGCGCCATAGAGTCCTGCGGCAAGTGCACGCCGTGCCGCATCGGTTCAACCCGCGGTGTCGAGGTCATCGACCGGATCATCGGCGGGGTGGAGCGGGAGCGCAACCTTGGCCTTCTGGAGGACCTTTGTGAGACGATGCTGCAGGGTTCACTTTGCGGCCTGGGAGGCATGACGCCATTCCCGGTCCAGAGCATACTCAAGTACTTCCGCGAGGACTTTCACGCCCAGCCGCGGCATTGAGGCAGCCTTAAGCTTCCTCAGGGAGATTTTCGATGTTTGCCATTGATTACAAAGACCATGGGACCCCGGCGAGCGACAGCGCCGCTGCCGTGACGCTCGAAATCGATGGCCGCTCGGTGACCGTCCCGGAAGGCACCTCGGTCATGCGCGCCGCCATGTACGCGGACGTGCAGGTGCCCAAGCTGTGCGCGACCGACACCCTGAAGGCCTTTGGCTCCTGCCGCCTGTGCCTCGTGGAGATCGAGGGCAGGAAGGGCTACCCCGCCTCCTGCACGACCACGGTCGCGGCCGGTATGAAGGTCTCGACCCAATCGCCGAAATTGCGGCAGCTGCGCCACGGCGTGCTCGATCTGTACATCTCGGATCATCCGCTTGACTGCGCGACCTGTCCCGCCAACGGCCACTGCGAGCTGCAGGACATGGCGGCCGATGCGGGCATCACGGAGACCTCTTACGGCGACAGCGGCGCGAAACACCGCCCGGCGGTGCAGGACACGAGTAACCCGTATTTCACTTTCGATCCGGAGCTGTGCATCGTCTGTTCGCGCTGCGTGCGCGCCTGCGATGAGCAGCAAGGCACGTTCGCCCTGACGATCCAGGGGCGTGGCTTTGACTCCAAGGTTTCGGCGAGTCAGAGCGAGTCCTTCATGGAATCCGAATGCGTCTCCTGCGGGGCGTGCGTGGAGGCCTGTCCGACGGCCGCACTGACCGAGAAATCCGTGATTGCCCAGGGCATCGCCGAGCGCGCCGCCAAGACGACCTGTGCCTACTGCGGCGTCGGCTGCTCGTTCAAGGCGGAAACCCGCGGTACGGGCGCCGACGTGCAGATCGTGCGCATGGCGCCGGATCGCACCGGGGATGCGAATCACGGTCACGCCTGCATCAAGGGGCGTTTTGCTTACGGCTACGCGACGCATACGGACCGGGTGACGCAGCCGATGGTGCGCGCCAAGATCACAGACCCCTGGCGCGAAGTCTCCTGGGACGAGGCGATCGGGCACGCGGCGGCTGAGTTTCGCCGCATCCAGGCGAAGTACGGCAAGGATTCCGTCGGCGGCATCACCTCCTCGCGCTGCACCAACGAGGAGACTTTCCTCGTGCAGAAGCTCGTGCGCGCGGCCTTCGGCAACAACAACGTCGACACCTGCGCGCGCGTGTGCCATTCCCCCACGGGC
>Ga0302326_10019656_pt1 | contig 13936 bp, 12 predicted proteins | sample Palsa_T0_3_FD_202264 | JGI IMG/M metagenome (GOLD analysis project Ga0302326, IMG submission 202264) | Peat permafrost microbial communities from Stordalen Mire near Abisko, Sweden - Palsa_T0_3 | ecosystem: Environmental > Terrestrial > Soil > Palsa > Peat permafrost | place: Sweden: Abisko... | reverse complement strand
TGAAAATCGTTGGGAAACGGGCCTGTCGCCGGATTGGTCGGATCCCACTGCACCGTAACGCCGCTGGCGAGTAGCGCGGGCGCCAGTAGAAAGACTGCGAGAGCTGGAGCAATTCGAAGCATGGTGTATAGAATACACCACCACCCTGAGGGGTGTGCCTGAAGGGTGTGCTTCAGAATTCGCTGAGAATCGGAAAGGGCTCTGGCGTAATCGTTTCCGACAGCCGCTCCAATAGGCGCGGGTCAAGTAGCCGGCTGGTATCCACATTGCCCATAGCCGAAAGCATGGTCTCTTTGATGTGCGGATACTCTTTTTCGAGCTCGGCGAACAGCCCCCGCAGCGACCGCCTTACCGTGCCCGTGCGCTCGGAGCAGGCACACGGCACCACCGGCACGCCGCGCGCTTCGGCGTACGCCCGGGTGATGTCCTCGGTCACGAATACCAGGGGCCGGATCAGCCGGAATTGCCGGTCGCGCGACTGTGTCACGGGCGGCAGCGCGCTCAGCCGGCCGGTGAACAGCGTATTGCGCAGCAGCGCTTCGCAAAAATCGTCGGCGGTGTGCCCGAAGGCGATCACGTTGGCGCCCAGCGTGGAGCAGATCTGGTAGACGGCCCGCCGGCGGTAGCGGCTGCAAAGGTCGCAGCCATGGTCCGGCTGTTCTTTGAGCAGACGCAGCGAGGGATTGTCGCGATAGCACGTCCAGGCCACGCCGCGCTCTTTCAGGTACTCACCCAGTGGCTCGATGGGCCGCAGGAATTTCCCTTGCTCCACGGTGAACGCGCAGACCGAGAACTCGATGGGCGCGCGCTCGGCCAGCAGCAGCAAAGCCTCCAAGAGCGTGGCCGAGTCTTTGCCGCCGGAAAGCGCCACGGCTACGCGGTCGCCCTCGCGGATCATTTTGAAGCGGTGGATAGCTTCTCCGACTTTGCGCAGCAGTGTCTTTTCGAGTTCCACTTCACTTGATTATAACTGCGCGCGTTAAATTTAAAGGATGTCTCCGGCGCGCATTGTGGCTTTCGAAATCCTGCTGGCCGTCGAGCGCGGCGGCTACGCTTCCGATCTGCTGGTCGCCCGCACAGCGGATCTCGCATCGCGCGACGCCGGCCTGGCTTCGGAAATCGTCTTCGGCGTGCTGCGTTATCAGGCCCAGCTCGACTACCTGATTGAGCATTACTCCGGCAAATCCGCGGCGCGCCTCGACCAGCCGGTGCGGGCGGCCCTGCGCATGGGCATCTATCAGCTCCGCTATCTCGATCGCATCCCGCCGCATGCGGCCGTCTCGGAAAGCGTCGATCTGATCAAGCGCGCGCGCAAATGGTCCGCTGTCGGTTTTGCCAACGCCGTCTTGCGCAAGACCGATCGCACCCCGGTGGCGTGGCCCGGCCAGCCCGTGGAGCTCTCCCATCCTGCCTGGATGCTGGAGCGTTGGGAGCGCCAATACGGCCCCGAGACCGCCGCGGCGATCGCGCGTGCCAACCTGCACACGCCCGAAACGTACGTGAACCCGGCCACCGGCCGCATACAAGACATAGGGTCGCAGGCCATTGTGCCGCTGCTGCGGCTCGAGCCCGGGCAGTCCTTCCTGGATCTCTGCGCCGCGCCCGGCAACAAGACCGCGCAGGCGCTCGCATGCGGGGTGCGCGCCGTGGCTTGCGACATACACCCCCGCCGGCTTGCCTTGCTAAAGACTCTCGGCATTGACTTAGTGGTGCTGGACGGCACACGGCCCTTGCCCTTCAATCGCCGGTTCGACCGGATCCTGGTGGATGCGCCTTGCTCCGGCACCGGCACCCTGGCCCGCAATCCCGAGATCAAGTGGCGCTTGCGGCCTGCCGATCTGGCGGGTCTCTACGCCGGCCAGGCCGCCTTGCTCGAGCGGGCGCGCGAGGTTCTGGCGCCCGGCGGCCTGCTGGTCTATGCCACCTGCTCACTCGAATGCGAAGAGAACGAAGACGTGGTTGCCACCGTGCCGGCCGCGCTGGTGATCGACACCCTGCAACGCATTCCCGGACGCGACGAGGGCGACGGTTTCTTCGCCGCTGTGATAAAATCGGAAGATCCCGCAAATGGTTGAAATCATTCCGTCAATTCTGGCCGCGGATTTCGCGCGACTGGGCGAGCAGATCGCCCAAGTGGAGCGGGGCGGCGCCACCATGCTGCACCTGGACGTGATGGACGGCCACTTCGTTCAGAACCTCACCATCGGCCCGCCGGTGGTGGCGTCCATCCGTAAAATTACGCGCCTCACGCTGGACATACACCTGATGATTACCGACCCGGACAAGTACGCGCCCCTGTTCATCGATGCGGGGGCCGACCAGGTGCTGGTGCATCAGGAAGCCTGCAAACATCTGGACGGCACGCTGCGCGAGATCCAGCGGACGGGTGCGCGGGCGGGCGTGGTGATCAATCCGGCTACCCCGCTGTCGGCGATCGACGAGGTGCTGGGGCTCGTCGATTATGTGCTGATTATGAGCGTCAACCCCGGATTCGGCGGGCAGGAGTTTATCCCCTACGCGCTCGATAAGGTGCGGCGGCTGGATGCCATCCGGCGCGAGCGGCGGCTGGCCTTCCCCATCGAGATCGACGGAGGCATAACCAAAGATAATGTGGGCGAGGTAGTGCGGGCAGGCTGTGATTGGATCGTCACAGGGTCCTCAGTATTTCACACCCCGGACCCGGCCGCCGCGCTCGCCGAATTGCGGCAGGCGGCCATGCAGGCCACCACTGTGCGCTGTTGACTGGCTCCCCAAGATGGGGATGCAATTGCTATTCTAGTCTGAAGCGAAAAAAAGGGCATCATGACGTTTCGACGTATTGTTTATCATCTGACCGTGCTGGCCACCCTTGCGGGGGCGCTGAGTTCCTGCGGCATTCGCCGTCATAAGTACGACGATCCCATCGCCAAGAATACCCAGCAACCCGACAAGGTGCTCTTCGACAGGGCCATCAACGATATCGAACACAGCCGCTTTGAGATCGCGCGGCTCACGCTGCAGACCCTCATCAATACCTACGACGCGAGCGAGTACCTGGCCAAGGCCAAGCTGGCCATCGCCGACAGTTGGTATCGCGAGGGCGGCGCCCATGGTCTGGCGCAGGCCGAAGCCGAGTACAAGGACTTCATCCTGTTTTACCCCGCCATGGAAGAGGCCGCCGAGGCGCAGGAAAGAGTCTGCGATATCCATTACAAGCAGATGGAAAAGGCCGAGCGCGACCCGCTGCATGCCATTCGCGCCGAGGATGAGTGCCGCCAGTTGGTGCTGCAGTTCCCCAATAGCAAGTTCGCTCCGGAAGTTCAGCAGAAGCTGCGGAATATTCAGGAAGTGCTGGCCGCCCACGAATATGCGGCCGCGGTTTTCTATCATCACAAGGGCAGCTTCCCGGCCGCGGCCAATCGTTTCACGAGCCTGGTGGAGCAGTATCCGCTCTTCAGCCAGGCCGATGAATCCCTCTGGATGCTTGGCGATTCTTATTCGCACATGGGGGATCGTTTCGAAGATAGAGCGGCTGACGCGTACACCCGCATTGTGAAGGATTATCCGCTGAGCGATCACGCCGCGGCCGCCAAGGACAAACTCGAGGCCATGAAGAGGCCGGTGCCGCAGGCCGACCCGGTAGCCTATGCGCGCATGAAGTACGAGCTGGAAAACCGGACCACCGTCAAGCTCCCCAGCCGGGTTTTTGGGGTCCTCAAGAAGAACCCGGATATGAGTCTGGCGGCGAAATCCGGCACACCCACTATGACGGGTCCGAGGCCCACGATTCCGGCCAGCGTGCCGCAACCTTCGGGCGGTGTCTCCGGTTCGGATGTCACCCTGACGAATGTCACCGATTCCAGGGAATTGGACAATCGGCCTGACGCGCGCCAGAATCCGCCCGCGCCCCCTGCAGCCGCTGCAGCCACCGCCGCTGCCGCTACGGGCGCACCCGCTGCCGCGGCCGCCGCGCCTGGCGGGGGTATTGCTACACCGGCCGCTGCCGGACAGGCGGCCAAACCGGCCGAGGCCACCCCTCAACAGCAGCCCTTTGCCACCAACCATCCGCTGAAACCGAAGAAGAAGAAGGCCACCAAGAAGAAGGCTGACGACCAGACGGCCACGCCGCAGCCGCAACCGTCCGCGACGCCGGCCCAAACGCCGGCGGCACAGCCTCAGACGCCGCAAGCCCCGACGCCGCAGAAATGACGCGTATCCTGCTCGCCGACGACAGCCCCCACGCGCAACGCATGGGCGAGCAGATCCTGAGCGAGGAGGGTTTCGAGGTGGTGACCGTCAGCGACGGCGACTCCGCCCTGCTGCGTCTCGAAGATGTGGATCCCGATCTGGTGCTGGCCGATGTGGACATGCCGCACCGCTCCGGCTACGAGATTTGCCAGTACGTCAAGATCAGCCCGCGGCACCGGCACGCCCGGGTGCTGCTGACGGCCGGAGTCAGGGACCAGGTCGATGAAGCCGAAGTGCGCCGCGTGCAGGCCGATGGCATCGTGCAAAAGCCGTTTGAGGCATCCATTCTGCTGGCCACGGTGAAGGCGCTGGTCGAGTTAGCCGTCAAAGAGAGGAGCCCGGACAGGCCCGCCTCCCGCGCACTGAAGCGTCCCCTGTCACAGGTTCCCGTGGTAGCCCTGATCGACCCGGAGCGCGTGCGCGCCGCAGTGACCGTGGCCATGGACGCCGCTATGCCCGCAATGATCGATGAGATCACCGAAAAGGTGCTCGTGGCGCTCAGCACCCGATAAGACTTATGCCCGATAACAGCTTCGACGTCGTATCCAAAATCGAACTGCCGGAAGTCAGCAACGCCATTCAGCAGGCGTTGAAGGACATTAACAACCGGTACGACCTGAAAGACTCCAAGTCCTCGATCGAGCTGAACGAGAAGGACCATAAAATCCTGCTGGCCAGCCAGGACGAGTACAAGCTGAAAGCCGTCATTGAGGTGCTGGAAGGCAAGCTGGTGAAGCGCAAAGTTCCGCTCAAAGGACTCACCTACGGGACCCTGATTCCGGCGGCCGGTTCCAGCGTAAAGCAGGAAATCACCATGCAGCAGGGCATCCCCATCGAGAAAGCCCGCGAAATCGTGCGCAAGATCAAGGACAGCAAGCTCAAAGTGCAGACAGCCATCCAGGGCGACCTGGTACGAGTGAGCAGCCGCGATCGCGATACCCTGCAATCCGTCATCAAGCTGCTGAACGCCGGCGATTTCGGCATCGATATGCAGTTCACCAATTACCGGACCTTTTAGTGCCCCGCCGTATCGAAACCCACCTGTTGAATGGTCCGGCGGGCAAGCTGGAAGCCCTGCTGGAGCCGCCCGAGCATGGCGAACCGCGCGCCGCCGCCCTGGTCTGCCACCCCCACCCGCTATACGGCGGCACTATGCACAACAAGGTGGTACACCGGACGGCGCGCGCCCTGCGGAATTCCGGCTGCGTGGTGCTGCGCTTCAACTTCCGCGGCGTGGGGAAAAGCCAGGGCGAGCATGCCGATGGCGTTGGCGAGATCGAAGACGCGCGCGCCGCGCTGGGCTGGCTGCGAGCGCGCTATCCCGGACTGCCCTACACGCTGGCGGGCTTCTCCTTCGGATCGCGCGTGATCCTGAGCCTGGGCTGCGCCCTGCCGGACGCGGTGCGCCTGATCGCGCTGGGCTTTCCCGCCAAACGCGAGCGGGTGGATTTCCTGGCGAGCTGCACGACGCCCAAGATCTTCATCCAAAGCACCCACGACGAGTATGGGCCGCCGGCCGAGATGGAGGCTTTTTACGCGCAGGTGTCCGAACCCAAGCGATTAATCTGGGTGGAAGCCGGCGATCATTTTTTCGCCGGGGGCCTGGATCGCCTGGAGGCGGCCATCGGTCAGATCGCCGATTAGTCCGGCCGGGCTGGCGCACGAGTATAGGGCATACCCGATCCCAGCGTAGAGCATCGTGACCGTGGATGGCATCGGGATGGTTCCGGCGTGTGGGCCTGCCTCTGGCGGTTTTTGTGCCTTTTCAGCATCCTGCTAGACTGAGGAAAATGGACACATTCTCCCCCACCGCTCGCACCCAGGTGAAGCGCCTGGCGAAGCGCGCCGTCTACGACAAAGCTCAGGTCCACGCGATCCTCGACGAAGGCTTCGTTTGCCATGTGGGCTTCGCGGTGGACGGGCAGCCCTACGTCATTCCCACCGGCTACGCGCGCTCCGGCGATCGCATCTACATACACGGTTCCGCGGCCAGCCGTATGCTGCGCTCGCTCGGCGACGGCGCCAGGCTTTGCGTCACGGTCACTCTGATCGACGGATTCGTGCTGGCGCGCTCGGCCTTCCATCATTCCATGAACTATCGTTCGGTGGTGGTGCTGGGCGTGGCCCGCCTGGTGAGCGATCCGGAAGAGAAGCGGGAGGCGCTGCGCTGCTTCACCAATCACATTCTGCCCGGCCGCTGGGAGGAGGTTCGCCAGCCGAACGAGCAGGAGTTGAAGAGCACTACCGTGCTGGCGCTGCCGCTCGACGAGGTATCCGCCAAGGTCCGCACCGGTCCGCCCATCGACGATGAGGAGGACTATGCGCTGCCGGTCTGGGCCGGCGTGGTTCCCATGCGCGCGCGACTGGGCGAGCCGCTGCCGGATGCGCGCGCCCTGCCGGATGTCCCCGGCGTCGATACCCAGCGATTCACTTTGTTTCATACTTGAAAACATGCGACTCACTATCGTTCCCGGCATGGCCCTCTTGCTGGCTTGCTCCGGAATTGTGCGGGCGGAGGACACGCCTCCCACTCTGGCCATCGGCGCCGCGGCGCCGGATTTCAACCTGCCGGCAGTCGGCGGAAAAACTTATCGCTTGCAGGACTTCGCCTCCAGCAAAGTGCTGGTCATCGTCTTCACCTGCGTACACTGTCCCACGGCCCAGCTTTACGAAGGCAGGATCCAAAAGCTGGCCGCGGATTATCGCGATCGCGGCGTCGCCCTGGTAGCCATACAGCCCAATAATCCGAAAGCCGTGCGCCTCGATGAGCTCGGCTATACCGATCTGGCCGACTCTCTTCCCGAGATGGAAATCCGGGCCGCGTACAGGCATTTCGATTTTCCGTTTCTGTATGACGGCCAGACGCAAGCGGTGGCGCGGGGCTACGGACCGACCGCCACGCCGCACGTGTTTGTGTTTGACGCCGCGCGCAAGCTGCGCTACCAGGGGCGCGTGGATTCGAGTCAGCGGGAGGCTCTGGCCAAGCGTCAGGATGCCCGTCTCGCCATCGACGCGGTGCTGGCCGGCCAGCCCGTGGCCGTGGAAAAAACGCCCACGGTGGGCTGCTCCATCAAGTGGGCCTACAAGCAGGCTAGCGGTGAGGAGGAGATGGCCGATATCGATAAGGAGCCCGTGGGAGTCGAGCTGGCCGGGCTCGACGAATTGAAAGCGCTGCGCAAGAATGCCACCGGCAAGGTCGTGCTGGTGAATTTCTGGGCGACCTGGTGCGGCCCGTGTACCGCCGAGTTTCCCGAGCTTCAGAAGATGTACCGCATGTATCGAAAGCGGGCCTTCGATCTGGTCACGGTCAGCGCCAATTTCCCCGACGAGAAGAAGGGCGTCCTGAAGTTCCTCCTGGAACAGCATGCCTCCACCAGGAATTTGCTCTTCGGCACCGACCAGACCTACGACCAAATGGCGGCCTTCGATCCCGAATGGAACGCCGGGGTGCCGTATACCATGCTGATCGGGATCGACGGGCAGGCGATCTACAAGAAGCAAGGTGAAATCGACCCGCTGGAGGTTCGCCGCCTGATCCTCGCCAATCTGCCGGACGACGATTATATCGGCCAGCAGGCCTATTGGAGATCCCGCTAAGATCGCTCGCTCACGCGCGCGGCCCGGTTCAGCGGATGCGCAATATGAAAATTGATGTTCTGGTTGTGGGTGCAGGTCCGGTAGGGCTGACTATGGCGGCTGAATTGGCGCGCTATGGTCTTTCTGTGCGGATAGTTGACAAGGCTCCGGAGCGGACAGATAAGTCCAAGGCACTGGTGATTTGGAGCCGCACGCTGGAGTTGATGGATCGCATGGGCTGCAGCGACGCGTTTCTTTCGAGTGGATTCAAGATGTCGGCGGTGAACATTTTCGCCGGTGGCAGGCTGGTTGGGCACATATCGCTGGATGGCGTAGCAACTCCGCATCCTTACGCGCTGATGTTGCCGCAATACGATACCGAACGGCTGCTCGACGAACATTTGAATCGGTTCGGAGTGCGAGTGGAGCGAAGCTCGGAGCTGACCAAGTTTGTCGAAGCGGGCGATCGCCTGGTTTCGACGATCCGGCGCATGGACGGGAGTGAGGAGACCATCGAGTCATCCTGGCTGGTCGGAAGCGATGGCCCACACAGCGCGGTGCGGCATCAATTGGGACTGGAATTTCATGGCGACACGCTGGTGAGCGACTGGATCCTGGCCGATGTTCAACTGGAAGGCGCACGAAAGCCGGAGGCGATCGAGATCCACTGGCATGCGGATGGCGTCTTAGCGATCTTTCCGATTACTAAGGATCGTTTTCGTGTAATCGCGGATTTTGGAGTCGCCAAGGGCGCCGCCAATCGACCGGATCCAACGCTCGAAGAGGTCCAGGGAGTGCTCGATCGCCGCGGACCGGGAAGTATCCAGGTGTCGGCGCCGGTGTGGCTCGCGTCGTTCCGCATTAATGAGCGGAAGGTAATGCAGTATCGCGTGGGCCGCGCATTTCTCGCGGGAGATGCGGCGCACATACACAGTCCGGCGGGCGGCCAGGGGATGAACACAGGTATGCAGGACGCATTTAATCTCGCCTGGAAACTGGCGCTGGTGTGTCGTGGCGAAGGCCGGGAGGAACCGCTGCTGGCGAGCTATAGCCCAGAGCGCAGCGCGGTGGGCGATGACGTATTGAAGACGACCGGTGTACTTACCGCAGTCGCGATGATGCGCGGGGAAATTAAGCAAGCGGTACGCAATCGCGTGGCGTCGTGGGTGTTCGGCCTGTCAGCGGTTCGCGAAAAAATGGCAGACGCGGTGACCGAGATTTCGATCGGATATCCGAACAGCCCGCTGCACGGTAAGGGTTCGCATACAGGGGAGCGAGTTCCCATTCGCCAGGGGGAGATACCGGTGGGCGCCGGCCGTGAGCCGCGGTTCGTCCTGTTTGGGGAGGATTCCGGGTTGGTGAAGCAATATCCGCAGTTACTGAATCCGGAGCTGCGGAAACCTCTTAGCGAGGGGCAAATGTGGCTGGTCCGGCCGGACGGGTATGTGGCGGCGGCGAGTTCGGATAGAAGAGACATTGGTGCGTTTCTGGAGGGTATTGCGGAGCTCCAGGCGGACCGGGCAGCGGGAGTGACAAGTCATCCAAGTTGAAGATTTTTGCGCTTTTCGCGCACTCGTTTCACGCACCATCGCGCATGCCTGTTGGAGTATGCTTCTAGAATGCGTTCGTTGCTGCTGCTCTGGATATCCGCAGCATGTTTAGCAGCCCAGGAGCATCCCCGCGGAAACGATGCGAAGGCGCTGCTTCTACAGGTTCGCAAGAAGGTGATGCTCACGGTAGACCGGCTGCCGAAATATATGTGTACGGAAACGATCGACCGGTCTGCGTTCCGCCCCGAAGCGAGGGTGTCTGGCCGTTCCTGCGACGATTTAGCCAGCCGCAGAAAGAAAACGAGCTGGAGGGTACACAAGTACGAGTCCGACCGGTTACGCCTCGATGTGGCGATATCGGGTGGCGGCGAGATGTATTCCTGGGCGGGCGAAGATCGCTTTCAGGATCGCAGCCTGGCCGATCTGGTTCAGGCCGGAGCTACGTCGACGGGCGCCTTTGCCGATTTCCTTAACTCCATCTTCGGAACCAACGCGGCCAACTTTACTTACAACGGGGAGGTTACCGCCGATGGCCGCGCACTCACTGAATTCGGTTTTCGCGTGGCGCTCGAAAAGAGCAGCTATCGGATTGAGACCAAAGTGCATGGCGCTGTCGTGGCCTATGATGGCACGTTTCTGGTGGACGCGACGACTTTTGACCTGGTTCGCCTGACCGTGCGCGCCGATCAACTTCCGGCGGAACTCAATGCTTGTGAAGATATTACTACTCTCGACTACGGCAGCGTACGACTCAATAATTCCGAGTTTCTTCTTCCGAAGGAAGTCCGTTTGAATGTCAGTAAGATGGATGGCAGTGAGTTGGAGAACCGCACCGTATTTTCGGGCTGCCACGAGTTTCTTGGTGAGTCGTCGCTGAGCTTCGGCGACGCGACCCAGATCGAGCAGGTAGCGGCTCAGAAAGCAGGCTTGCCAGCTCTGGCACTGCCCCCGGGACTGACATTCAGGCTCGCCCTTACGCACGCGATCGATACGGCCACCGCCGCCGCGGGCGATCCCTTTAAGGCTAAGTTGACGACTCCGATCAGACAGGCGCATAACGGCGTTTTAGTTCCGAAGGGCGCGGCCATCACCGGGCGAATCGTCCAGATTAAACGGTCTTATGGGCCAGTATCCCAATCGTTGACGCTGGCCTTGAAGCTGGAAACTATAGAAGCCGGCGGCGTGCAACGGCCGTTCAGCGCAAAACCGGAGTCGCTGGTGGAAAGGATGGTAGCCTCCCCTGGTGCTTTGGCGGTACGCCAGAATCTAGGATCGTTCGATCAGATGTTCGATGCGGACGACCCCAGCGTCGGCGTCCTCGAAATCCAGGGAGTGACCGAGAACTATGTTATCAAACCGAGTGTGGAGCTAGACGGTATTACGACGGTACAGAAATGACCTCGTGAATCCGAAATCGCAATCGAAAAACGAGGGGCAGCCCTGGAGGCCACCCCTCGCATCTGTCTATCTCACGAATACCTGGATAACCACGCTGACAGGTCCGCCTGGGCCATAAGCAGTCAAAGTGTAATCCGAGTTAGTGGTCGGATACACGGTGACGTTGCCATTGACCGCGACGCCTCCGGAGGGCACGCCCGTACCCGTGATGACTACGGAGGTAGCGTTCTGGGTCGTCCAGGACAACACCACAGGCGAGCCGGAAACCGGTGAGAACGCCGGATTGGAGCTGAACGACAGGATCTGCACGCCTCCCACGGACACTGTCACGCTGGCCTGGGTCGGGCCGGCGGCGTTGGTGGCCGTCAAGGTATAAGTGGTGGTTTGCGTCGGCGAGATGGTGGCGCAAGCGGTACTTTGCACCGTGCCGAGGCCAGGCGAGATACTGACCGACGTGGCGTTAGACACGTTCCAGCAGAGCTGCGCCGTTCCACCGGGACTGACGTTAGTGGGCGAAACCGTGAAGCTATTGACTATGGGCACCTGGCTTCCCGAAATAGTGACCACGACCTGGGCAGTGACAGTGGTTTTGCCGTCCGCGCCGAGGGCCGTCAAGGTGTAAGTGGTGGTTTGCGTCGGCGAGACACTCTGGCTGCCATTGGCCGCCAGGGTACCGCCGATGCCGCTGATAGTGACGCTGGTGACACCGGTGGTGGCCCAGGACAGAGTAGAAGACTGGCCGACCGCGATGGTGGCCGGCGCCGCCGTGAAGCGGACGATGGACGGCGTGGATGCGCCGACCGTAATCGTCAGGCTCTGAGTGACCTGCTGGCCGCCCGGGCCGGTGGCAGTCAAAGTATAGCTAGTGGTCTGGAGCGGAGTTACCGTGGCCGTACCCGACGGGTTCACCGAGCCGATGGTCGGCGAGATACTGACGGTGGTGGCTTGGGGCACGTTCCAGGAAATGATGGAGTGCTGTCCGGCATTGATCTGACTCGGCGTGGCCGAGAAATTCACGATACGGAGACCCGCCTTGGTAGTAACAGTGGTGGTAGCGGAGGATTGCAGACCGCTCACCTGGCCGGTGACCGTCAGGCGGAAGGAGTAAATCTGTCCGGGCGCCGCGTTGAATGTGGCGGTGGCGGCGTTGGCGCCGGACAAAGCCACGCTGGGGCCGGAAATCTGGCTCCAGGAATAGTTGAGAGCCTCCCCGTCGGGACTGTAAGAACCGGTGCCGTTAAGCGTAATGGTGCCCGCGGGCACGCCGATCTGGTTGGGACCCGCGTCGGCGACCGGTGCGCTGTGGCCTACCTGGCGCGTGAGCAGCTCATAGCGGATGCGTGGAACATCCATGGGGATCGGGTGGGTAAACGTCATGAATTCTTTGGGCCGCATGAAGTTGCCGAATTGCAGCCCGAAGGTGACCTCGCCGGTGTTCCTGTTAGCGGTTATCAGCGTCGGGTTCAGGCCCGCGGCCACCGTGAATGCCAGTTCCCGGCTGACAGGCTGGACCAGTTTAACCTCGCCGCCCATCCGGCTCGCATCCGAGGTGTGGCTATGTATGTAGCCGACATTGCCCTCGATCCAGGAATCGCCCCAAGCGCCGATCTGGAAGGTAGCACCCGCCTGGTTCAGCGGACGCGCGTAAGTTTCGATGAAGGAAGTGGGGCCCAATGCCGTCGTCGCCAGGGCGCCGGTGTTCTTGAAGCCCTCGGTTCCGTAAAAACCGATTTTGCCGCTGCTGAAGACGTAGTCGAGCAGGAAAGCGCCCTGCCCCATACTGCCGCCGCTCTCGTCGTTGAGGCGGATGTATTTGAAGCTGGAGAACAAGCCGGCCTGCAGATGGTCCCAGCGGTTGACCAGACCGATATCGAACTGGCCTTCCTGCTGGCCCGGATAGTACATATATTCGCCCTGAGCCTGTACGGCGTGGGTGCCGTCGCCGCCAAACGGGGAGAAGAACTGGCCGCGTCCGGAGAAGGTCACATCGCCGGTCGACCGGTAACCCACGGTCGGGCCGACATTGAGTCCCAGCAGGGAGAATTTCTTATTGTTCTGCTGGGCCTGTTGGAGAGCATCGTCGCCCTCCTTCTTGGCGATCGCGGTGGTCTGCTCCGCGGAAAGCGGCTTGGGCAGGCCGTTGACCTTGTCCTCGAGCGCTTTTTCGGCGTTCTGGAGCTCGGCCACCTGGCCCTTCAGTCGATCGTTTTCGCCCTTGAGATCGCGCAAGGCGGCCAGGATGTCGTCGAGTTTGTCGAGCCTCTTCAAAATCTTGTCGCAACACTCTTCCTGCTTTTTAAGCAGGTCGGCCAAGGTGGGCATCACTTCGGTAACGCCGCCATCGGCGACGACCTTGCCTTGTCCGTCGGTGACGGTCATGATCACGCGGCGGTTCATGAAGCGGCCTTCCTTGGTCTTGTTGTTGACTTCGGGGTCGCTCTTGCCATCGCCGGCGACCGAGATCTGGGCGGCGTTAGCGCCGTACTTCACCAGGAAGTCACGGACGGTTTCGGCGCGGCGCACGGCCAGGCGATCATTGTAGCGCGCGGAACCGACGAAGTCGGTATTCCCGGTCAACTTGACGTGATAATCGCGGTGCTGGCTCAGGATGTCGGCCAATCGCAGGAGACTTGGATAGCCGTCGGAAAGGATGGAGGAATTGAACTCGAAGTTGATCTCTTCCCATTGATCCTTGGCTTGATTCGTGGTCAACCCCTGCGCGAAAAGGCCAGTCGAAAACATTCCGAGGGCGCCTATTATCGCCATACGTTTTTTGATCATGAAAATCTCCCTTACAATGTTTTTGGCCGTGCGAGAATCTCCAAAAACCTCAGCAATTATGTAGTTGTTATCAGCATACACCGATCGTTTTCCATATCTTCCATATTTTTGAGGAACTTTAATCCACGGAATGAGCGTTACTTCACACAACTTCACCCGGCATGGGATAATGGCCGCTGTAGCCTGCCGGATGGGCAGCCACCTGGAAACGGGAGGAAAGTCCGGTCTCCGCAGGGCAGCGTGCCGGCTAACGGCCGGGAGGGGTTCTGGCGACGGAGCCTCTACGGAAAGTGCCACAGAAAATATACCGCCCGGAAACGGGTAAGGGTGAAAAGGTGCGGTAAGAGCGCACCGCGGCGGGAGCAATCCGGCCGGCAGGGCAAACCCCACGTGGAGCAAGACCA
>Ga0302326_10019654_pt1 | contig 13936 bp, 13 predicted proteins | sample Palsa_T0_3_FD_202264 | JGI IMG/M metagenome (GOLD analysis project Ga0302326, IMG submission 202264) | Peat permafrost microbial communities from Stordalen Mire near Abisko, Sweden - Palsa_T0_3 | ecosystem: Environmental > Terrestrial > Soil > Palsa > Peat permafrost | place: Sweden: Abisko... | reverse complement strand
CGTCCGAGCAACGCGGACGGTCGTCCGAGCAACGCGGACGGTCGTCCGAGCAACGCGGACGGTCGTCCGAGCAACGCGGACGGTCGTCCGAGCGACGCGGACGGTCGTCCGAGCGACGCGGACGGTCGTCCGAGCGACGCGGACGGTCGTCCGAGCGACGCGGACGGCCATCCGACTCCGGCTCCGACGCCGACTCCGGCTCCGACGCCGACTCCGGCTCCCGGCTCCGGCTCCGACTCCGGCTCCGGCGCCGACTCCGAGGTGCTATAGACCCCCGGCGCGATGGCCGACCAAGACCCGGGCTTCTTCCGCAAGCACGCGGGGCGCTTCATTGGGTCGGCGGTGCTCACCGTGTGCGTCATCTGGGGGCTTCGGCACTCGGGGCTCGAGCTCGTGCCGGCCTGGTCGCAGTTCGCGCATGTGCGCTGGTGGACGCTTGGGGTCTACGTCGTCCTCTGGGCGGCGGTGACGTGGTTTCGCGCGGTGCGCTGGCGGTTTCTTCTCCGCAAAGTGGCGCCCGACGTGACGAAGACGCGCCTGCTCGCGATTTCGTGCGTGGGGTTCGCCGCGATTCTGATCTTGCCGTTTCGACTCGGGGAGTTCGTCAGGCCGGGGATGCTGCACGAGAAGGGCAAGGTGTCCTTCACCGCGGCGACGGGGAGCATCATCGGCGAGCGCGTCGTCGATCTCCTTTACCTGAGCACCGTCCTCGCCGTGGCGCTCCTCGTCGTGCCGACGATTCAGCCGATGCCCGAGCACGTCGTCGGTCTGCCCGTGACGGTGGCGCAGGTGCGCGGGTACGCGTTCTTCATGGTGGCCGGCGCCGCGGGCGTCTTCACCATCATGGCGGCGTATTTCTTCGCGCGCGACTTCGCGAAGCGCGCGACGCTCGCGATCGTCGGGCTCGTCTCGCGCCCCCTCGCCGAGAAGCTCGCGGACCAAGCCGATCGGCTGGCGCACGGTCTCGATTTTCTCCGCGACGGCCGAGCAGCCGCGGGCTTCATGTTCGAGACCACGATGTACTGGGTCATCAACGCCGCGAGCATGTGGGTGCTCGCGTGGGGTGCTGGCCTCGTCCACGCCGACGGCAGCGCCCCCACGTTCGGCGAAGCATTCGCGCTCATGGGCATGCTGGGCGTCACGATCCTCATCCCTGGCCCCCCCGGAATGCTCGGCATCTTCCAGGCCGGCCTCTTCTGCGGCATGACGATGTACTACCCCGCAGACCTCGTAAAAGATCGCGGCGCTGTCTACGCATGTCTCCTCTTCTTGATCCAGGTGATCTGGACAGTAGGCGCGGGGGCAATCGCGTTCTTCTCGGGCCACACGACGCTCAAGTCGATCGCAGCCGAAGATGAAAGCGAAGCTCTCAGCGTCGCCCGCCGAGATCTCGGCCCTTGAGGTGTTTCTTCTCTGCGCCGAGAACTTGGCCCGTTGGCCGGCGCTTCGATAAGCGTGGCTGACATGAGCCGAATGCATTCGTTCGTGTCGGTGTTGTCGGGGCTCGTGTGTGGGCTTGGGGTCGCGGCGGCGATCGTGACGAGCTCGCCGGCGTCGGCGCGCGCGGGGTACGACTCGAGCTACGGGTACGAGCGGACGTGGAACTCCGTGCTGCGGATGGTGCGCGTCGACATGAACCTCAAGGTCACCGAGAAGGACGCGGACAACGGCTACCTCCTCTTCGAGTACCGCTCACCCGAGAACCACAACGCGACGCCTGGCTCCATCGAGCTCGTGCGGTCGAAGGATCCCGAGGTCCCCGTGCGCGTCGTCGTCCAGCTCGTCCAGATGCCGCGCTACCACGAGCAGCTCATGGTCGACGCCCTCGCCAAAAAGATGCGCCAGGAATACGGCGACCCCCCAACCCTCCACCCGGCCCCCCGAGTCGAGCTCCCCGAAGCCGGCCCCGACGCCGAGTAGTGGATCAGCCGCCAAGACGCCAAGACGCCAAGAGAGAAGATTGGTTCTGAGCCCTCTCTCTTCTTCTGGCGTCTTGGCGTCTTGGCGGCGTTTCTTCTTCGCCTACTGCGGCACCGGGAGGACGACGACTTCGTTGATGGAGGCGAGGTTGCCGCCTGCGGGGTAGCCGTAGGATGCGGCGCTGTCTTCGCCCCAGACGGTGATGCCGAAGGGACCCTTGCTCGATGCGGAGTGCGGCCCGTTCAAGCAGTTCATGTGCTGCGAGGTGCCGCCGATGAGGATGTCGACCCACGCGTACTCGTAGGTGTCGGCGCTGTTGACCGGGGTCCAGCCCGTGACCGTGCCGACGCAATCGACGGTCACGTCTTGGAAGCCGCTGCTCGTCTTGTTCCGGACGATGGTGAAGTTCGTGTAGCTGTAGGTCACGTCCGAATAGAACACGTAGCTCGGGAGGAACTGCGCGGGCGGGACCATCTGCACGTAGTCCTCGTCGCCGATGTCGTCGGTGCCGTCGCAGCCAGGCATCATCAGCGCCACGTGGAACGGGTGGTTCGCGTCCTGGCTCGAGACGACGAAGATCTTCGTCGATTCGAACTGCACCATCTGCCCGAGCGAGAGCGTCGTCGGTAGCGTCGGTTGCGGCGGATCGTAGGTGAGGGTCGTGCCGTTCGCGACGCCCGTGAACCGGTAGATGACCGACTCGGGGTTCGACGCGGTGTACGGCGAGCGCGGTTCGTACGGGACGATCGCGTAGGTGGAGCCGAGCGCCTGAATGGGGGCGATCTGCTCGTGATCGGAGTCGCAGCCTCCGCCGCTCGACGTGGCCGATCCGAGGCAGAGGTACCCGTTGCCGCTGTTGAACGCGATGGGGTTATTCGACGAGATGATCGAGCCCGACATGTCCATCGGCGTGAGCTCCGCGGGGCTCGCGCCGTACGTGTAACCGGGCTGCCACTGGATGAAGTCGCCGGCGTTGAGCGTGTATGTGGTCTTCACGTTCTGCGGCGCGGCCGAGACACCCGTCCCGGATGGGAGCGCGACGGTCGGCACGATGTCGACGGACGTGCCGTCTTCGAACGCGACGATCTGACCCCAGTGCGGCCCGCCGGCTTGCGCCTGCCCGCCGCTCCCGAGCTGCGGGAGCGCGGCGATGTAGTTCGTGCCCCACGCCGTCGTCGGATAGAGGAGCGTCGCGCCAGGCAGGTAGGAGCTGGCGCCGCCGAACGGGAGGATGTCGTAGGCGCTGACGGGGTAGCTCGTCGTGATGTGCCACGCGGTTCCAGTGCCGGTGCCTTGCACGGCGGTGCCTTGGAGCAGCGCGGGGCCCGTGGGGCACTTGAAGTTGCTCGAGGGATCGCTCTCCATGAAGAGCACGCCGACCTCGCCCTGACCGACGCCCGTCGAAGGGATCGCCGCCCACGACGCGGGCGCCACCGTGCTCGACGAGATGCGGCCGAACGTCGGGATGCTGTACGTGGTGCCGCCGCGATCGACCGAGACCACCGTGTCCTCGCCCCAGTTATTGGCGATGAAGATGGTGAAGCACGGCGAGAAGTACGACGGGTAGAGCCCGGCGAAGAACGAGGGCGTCGCCACCATGAAGTCGCACCCGATGCTGCCCTTCGCGGCGGCCGCAGCCTGACACGCGGGGACGCACGCTCCTCCCGCGCACCCCTCGGTGGGCGGGCAAGTCATGATCACGTTGCCGCTCAAGTCGAGGATGGAGTGGAGATCGGGCGAGCACGTGGAGTTGGGCATGCCGCCGTCGTTGCCTCCCGAATCAATCCCGCAGAAGCTGCACGGTACGTCGGCGCCGGAGTCCGCGATGCTCGCGTCGCCGCCGTCCGGGTTGTCGAAGCCGCTCCCTTTGCCGCCGCACGCGACGATGCCCGTGACCGAAAGCGCGATGAATCCAAGCAAGAGCTCGCGTCGCATGTGCCCGTCCTCGTAAGGGGTGAGGCGGCAAGGATAGCGCTCTATCCGAGCGTACGCTCAGCTTCCGGCGATGTTCTCGTGACGCGCGGAGACGACGGGATGCGTCGCGTCGGCCCCGTCGGAGCAGCAGCGGAAGCCGATTTGGTAGAACGCGAAGTTCTCGTCATGGGCCGTGGTGACGGGACGGCAACGGTCACGCACCGGTCCCCAGTAGCCGCCCTTCAGGCCGCTCTTGTGGGGGTGCCCAGTTTCGTTCACGACCCACTCGTCCACGTTGCCGGTCATGTCGTAGGCGCCAAAGGGGCTGACGCAGGCGTCGTTGGCTCCGGAAGGCTCGCGCTGGTCGAGGCGGGCGACCTCGGCGTCGCGTGTGCGGGGATCGGCGATGAGCTGTTCGTTCGGATTCGGGTGGGGTCGGTCGATGTTGCAGGCCTCGGCGTTGCGAGCGTAGCCGTAAGGGTAAGGGAGGCGCTCGGCGCCCTCACACGCGAGCGTCCACTCGGACTCCCCGCAGAGACGCTTGCCTTCGCCGGAGCACACCTTCGCGGCCTGGTTCCAAGTCACCATCACCTCCGGCTTTGCCCCGGGCGTGTTGGGGTACTCGTACTGGTCGATACAGAAGTGTTTGTGGGCGGTGTGAACGGAACACTCCGATGTGGGGCTGAACTCCGCGCAACGCATCTTGGTTTCGGGGTCGAGCCAGCGGAGACATTTCTGCTCCACGTAGGGGCAGAAGTCACCTTCCACTTCGACCATGCCTTGTGCACACGGGCTCGACGTCAGGGGCACGGCGTTCGTCGCGATCTTGATGCCGGCGTTCGCGAGGACGGCTTCATCACTCGCGGGAGCTCCGAGGTTGGCAGCGGCGGGCGTAGGATCGCTACCGACTCCGACGAGGAAGAACCCCACCCCGAGCAAACCCCCAAACCCGACCACTCTCGCAACGTGTTTTACTGCTGACCGCCACATTGATCTCTGCTCCACCGCACCCGATACCTTTGCAATTGCCTCGCCAACGTCAGCGCCCGCGAACGGCGATTCGCGGTGCGACGGCGTTCGCGCCCGAACCCACGGATCGTATGGTGCCACTGCACGCGCCGCCAACTTCGGAACGATTTGCAGACTGAATGCGAACGACTTTCGTGTTTGAACGCACACACCGTATGGACGGGTGAGCACGCCTTCGCGCGACGAGCCGTTCGCGCAAAAACACGTTTACGGAGGCGTGACCCCGCTGTCATGGACGAGACGATCCACTCGACACATGATGCTCGTGGCGACGGAGATGTCGACGCTCACGCTCTCGAGCGTCTCGTCTTCTTGGACGCAACCGAACGCGCAGACGGCGACGGGCACGCCTGGATTCGCCTTGGGGCACGCGTAGATGGTCCCGTGACGGCAGAGGAAGCGCTCGCCTTCGTTCGGGCACTCGATCGAGCCCGCGTCCGCCATCGGGGGTTGGCTCGCGTGCTTGTCGGCCTTGCAGAGCGAGCGGGCGGCGGAAGGCTCCCGCACGAGCTCGACGCCTTCGAGGACGCAGCCTTGCTCGCACACCTCGAGGCGCTGCCACGCGCAAGGGCAGCCAGTGCAGCTTGGGTGGCCTGCGGTCACCTCGACGGCTCCCCCGACGCATCGCGCCATGCCCGTCGGGCAGTCCTGCTTGACCGCCATCGCCGACATCGTCTCGGTGCCGCTCGACATCGCGGTCGATAGGCATCCACGCTCGCAGCCGGACGAGGCAAGCGCGACCAAGGCGATGTATAAGAGAGGCATGCGCTTTTCCACGTTCGAGGAATTCTGGCCTTTCTACGTCCGCGAGCACTCGAAGAAGTCGACGCGGACCATCCACTTCGTCGGGACGACGGCGGTGATGGGTCTCGTCGCGTATGCCGCTGCGCGTCGCAAGATGTGGCCGCTCCTCGTAGCACCGGTCGTCGGGTACGGCCCAGCGTGGTTTTCCCACTACTTCATCGAGGGCAACAAGCCGGCGACGTTCAAGTATCCCCTCTGGTCGCTCCGCGCCGACTTCGTCATGTGGTCGAAGATCGCCCGCGGCACCATGGACGCGGAGATCGAGCGCATCACGCATGACGAAGCCGCCCGGACCAACGGGGACGCAGCCCACGCACCGAGCTGAACCGTCCCCCTAGACAGGTGGACGAAGCCCAGCGATCCTCCCGGTTCACTTTCAAGAGGAGGATCGCGATGGGGTTTCTCGACTCGCTGAAGAACATGTTCGGGGGTGCAGCGAAGGCCGCGCAAGATGCAGCCACCGCAGTGCAGCAGCAAGGTCAGCCGCAGCAGCAACAAGCAGCGCCTCCGCCTCCCGCAGCGCCGGCCCACGAGGAGCATCACGAAGAGCCGGAATCGGACGACGGTGACAGGCGCGACTACGCCATGGAAGCCAAGGACGACGCGGCTGGCTTCGATCTCGCGAACGATCTCCCCACGTACTACACGGCCGAGTTTCGCATCGAGCAGGCCTGGGAGGACGAGGCCGGGCGCGCGAAGATCTTCGCCGAGTACAAGGTTCGCAACGTGCAGCACTATCGGCAGGTGAAGGCCACGGTCGAGCGCTTCATCCAGACGCCGCAGGCGCAAGCCAAGTACGGCGACGTCAACGACATCATGCACGTCAAGATGAAGGCGACGCAGGACTACATGATGAAGGGCATGCAGGCGCAGATGGGCGCCGGCGGCAAGCTCGCGGGTGAGGTGGAGCCCGTCGAAGGGGTCTCGCTCGAGCTTTGGGCCGAGCAAATGGTGCGCGTCGCGAGCGGCGCAACGATCGACGACGTCTGCAAGGCCGTCGGTTGCGACAAGGCCAAGTGGGACCGCGTGAGCGCGGAGTGGAACGCTCGCATGTCGCGCGACACGACGGCGACCATCGCGATGGCCTACGGCAACGCGTTCACGAAGGCGCAGGCCAAGCCCGGCGTCGGCGGGAGCAAGTACGCCCAGGCCGCGCAGACGCCCGGCAAGGGCGAGCCGCCCATCACGTTCGACCGCTACGTCGAGGTCATGGAGGCGCAATCCGCGCTCACCGCGCAGGGTCAGGATGCCCAAGCCGTGCTGAAGAAGCTCGACATGACCGTCCTCGACTGGTCCAACGTCGGCGCGTGGTTCTCGGCCTACATGAGCGAGAACGCGATGCGCAACAACGGGGCGGTCCTCAACGAGTTCAATCGCCTCTCGGCCCTCTACAAGGCCAAGTACGCGACCGCGAAGTCCGACGCGGACATCTCGTTCTAGGGCGTTGACGAATGGCGGTGCTCGCCCACCTTCGAGGGTTGTCCTCGTGGGTCGATGACCAAGCGGCGCGGGTGCTCGAGGTTGGCAGCACCTGCGCGCTCGGGGGCGACGCCGCATGGGATGCGGTGCTGCGCGATCACGGCATTCAGCCTCTCTCGCAGGCCGAGCGGCAGAAGCACATCACCGAGGGGCCGAAGCGCTCAGGTGGGGCGCTGCCCATCGAGGTGCGCCTCTGCATCACGTCCATCTACGACCGCTCGCGTGAGGCCGTGCGCGCGATGGACATGAAGTCGGAGACGCCCGAAGAGAACGACCTCGTGCGCAAGATCGAACAGCGCCTCGTGCCGCTCATCGAGGAGGTCACGCGGGCTCACCTCCAGCGCGTCACGCCGGCCGCGCCGACGACGTCGAGCATCTTCGCCAATGCCCGCGCGACGACGCCGAGCTACGGCGGCGGCGTGAAGGCCGGCATGAACCAGATGAAGTGCACCGCCTGCGGCGCGCCCCGCAAGACGGAGGACCCGAGCGTCGGTCCCTGCGTCTTCTGCGGCGGCAAGATGGCCTAGAACAAGGAGACTTCGATGAGCGAAGCACTCGTACAGCGTTGGGACGGCTTCCTGAAGAACATCCGCGAGCGCTTCGATCAGATCATGCAGGAGTCCCGCGACGGGTGCGCGCAGCTCCTCGCCGAGAGCAACTACGATCCCATTCCCATGGGTAACGCGTGGGGAGCGATGGAGCGCCGCGCCAAGGATCTCTCGACGAAGGTCGACGAGACGTGGCGCCAGCAGGTCGAGCCCAAGTTCGAGGAGGCCGGCGCTCCACGGCCGCTCATCGCGGAGCAATCCCGCAAAGGCGACGCGTTCCGCGATTGGATGGAGCTCGAGATCGAGAAGGTGCGCATCGAGATCTACTGCAAGCTCGCGCGCGACGTGGCCGAGCTCGACAAGCGCGAGAAGCAAGGCGGCTACCCGTGCAAGCAGTGCGGCGCTCCCCTCGCGGTCCCCCACACGTTTCGCGTGCTCAACGTCGCTTGCGCGCACTGCCGCACGGTCAACGAGTATGAGCCGGGCACGCGCACGCGGTACGTCGAGGCGAGCTGCGTGCACTCGCTCTGCCAAGAGGCCGCGTGGAACGAATTCGTCGGGATGCACCAAGCGGAGGACGCCTACAAGCGCGCGCGCCCGCACACCATCCATCACATCCAGGCGTGGGAGGCCGCGCAGATCGCCTACCACCGCAAGTATCTGACGACCCGCCTGCAGTACCTCCCCGACCAGGCCGCGGCCTTCGCGAAGGATCTCGCGGGGCGCATGGAGCACTTCTACGTTTACACAATCCCGAACGACGGCGAGTGGGTCAAGGCCGGTCGCCCCCGCGCCCCGCTCTGAACGCCTTGACGAGCATGGCCCCGAAGCGAGCGAAGAAACCTCGTTTACGCGGACGGGCGGGTAGAAACACGCGGACGCGCGCCGCAGGCTGAGGCTCGGCGAGGAAGCGCTCGACGTCAGTCGCGAAGCGCTCCGGGACCTCGAGGTGGGGGAAGTGCCCGACTCCGTCGTAGCGCGTTAGCACAGCCCCTTCGAGACGCCTTTGCGCGCGTAGCGCTTGATGGATGGGCAAGATCGGATCGCGATCGCCCCAGAAGAGCGACAACGGCGGCAAGTCGATCTCCCCGATGCGCTCCCACGTCTGAACGCGCTGCCCGAACAAATCGATGACGCCAGCGACCGTGCGATGAAAGGCCATCCCGCTCCCTGGCGCGCCGTTCATCCACGCCGCGCGCGCGATCTCGTGCTCTGACCACACGCCGGCGGTCAGGCGCATGATCAGCTGCGTTCCGATGCCCATGAGCGGTTGCGCGAGGAGACGCCCGAGCACGGGCATCGACGCGAGCCGCAAACCCACGCTCACTTCGTGGCCGAGCCCACCGGCAGCGACGAGCACGAGGCGGTCGACCCGGGCACGCCCGTTGAGCAACATCCACTGCGCAACACCGCCCCCGAACGAGTGACCGACGACGTGGGCCCGCTCGACGTTCGCCGCATCGAGCCAGGCACCGAGCGTATGGGCGTACCAATCGAGCGTGTAGGGCGCATCCGGCCTTCCCGACAGCCCGTGACCAGGGAGATCAGGCATGAGGACGCGGAACCGCGACGCCAATTGCGGCGCGACCGCGCGCCACGTCCGATGGGAGTCCGCCAATCCGTGGAGGAGCACGAGCGGTGGGCCGCTTCCGACTTCAGTCCAGGCGATGCTCGTCCCATCGACGTCCGTCACCCGTGGCGTTCCGAGCATCTCCATGTGATACACGCGTGATACGTCGTGCTACATGGTTCCGCAAGGTGTGGAGACGCCGAAAGCTCAGGTCTCGATGAACGGCTTGAGCTGCTTGCTGCGCGACGGGTGGCGGAGCTTGCGGAGCGCCTTGGCCTCGATCTGACGGATGCGCTCGCGGGTGACCTCGAAGTCCTGACCGACTTCTTCGAGCGTGTGATCGCTCTTCTCGCCGATGCCGAAGCGCATGCGGAGGACCTTCTCCTCGCGCGGCGTTAGCGTCTTCAAGACGCGGCGTGTCTGCTCGGCGAGGTTCATGTTGATGACGGCCTCGGCGGGCGACACGACGCTCTTGTCCTCGATGAAGTCACCGAGGTGGGAGTCTTCCTCCTCACCGATCGGCGTCTCGAGCGAGATGGGCTCCTTGGCGATCTTGAGGACCTTGCGGACCTTGTCGAGCGGCAGCTCCATCTTCTCGGCGATCTCTTCGGGCGTCGGCTCACGGCCGTACTCCTGGACGAGGTAGCGCGAGGTGCGAATGAGCTTGTTGATCGTCTCGATCATGTGCACCGGAATACGGATGGTGCGGGCCTGATCGGCGATGGCGCGCGTGATGGCCTGACGGATCCACCACGTGGCGTACGTGCTGAACTTGTAGCCGCGCTTGTACTCGAACTTGTCGACGGCCTTCATGAGACCGATGTTCCCCTCCTGGATGAGGTCGAGGAACTGCAAGCCGCGGTTCGTGTACTTCTTCGCGATCGACACGACGAGGCGCAGGTTGGCCTCGACGAGCTCGGCCTTGGCCCGCTCGGCCACGCGTTCGCCCGTGCGGATCTCGTCGTAGGTCTGGCGGAGCGACTTGATGTCGAGCTGGAGCTCCTCTTCGACCTTCTTGAGGTTCTTCTGCGCCGCCGAGTGGCTCGCGAGGACCTCCTCGTTCGTGATGCCGTACTTGCGCTTGAACTTGCGCTCCTCGCCGACGTCACCGCGACCCGACCGGGCCTCTTTGCGGAGGACGTCGATCTCGATCCCGACGCGGCGGGCGATGTCGGTCGACGATGACTCGGCGCGCTCGATCTTCTGGATCAGCGTGCGGAGCTTGGCGACGACGCGGTCGATCGTCTTCTTGTTGAGGCGCATCTCCTCGAGCGTCTCCACCATCTTCTGGCGGACGCTCCAGAGCTCGGCCTCGACGTTCTTCTTGCGCGACTGCGCGCATGTCTCGAGCTGCTCGCCGAGATCCTGCGCGACCTTGTCGAGGTGCTTGACCTTGTCGATCAGGCGAAGGATGCGGCGGTCGGCCTCTTCCTCGTCGAACTCGCGGTCTTCTTCCTCGACGTCGCGGATGATCTCCTTGACGCGGATCTTCCGCTTCCGAAGCTTGTCCCCGAGATCGATGATCTCGCGCACGGCGACTGGCGAGTTGAGGATGGCCCCGAGGATGGCGTGCTCGCCCTGCTCGATGCGCTTGGCGATCTCGACCTCGCCCTCGCGCGTGAGGAGCGAGACGCTCCCCATCTTGCGGAGGTACATGCGAACGGGGTCATTCGACTTGGAATAGTAGCCGTCGGCGTCCTCTTCCTTGGCCGTGCCTTGCGACCCGATGTTGGTGCGCTCGATGGCCTTGTTCTTCTCGACCTCTTCTTCGACGATGCGCTTCGGGGCGATCTTCACCTGCGTGGCGGCGTCGACGATCTCGATGTCCTCGTCGCCCAGCATACCGAGCGCGTCATCCATTTGATCGGCCACGACCGGGTCGGCGGGGACCGCGTCGTTCACTTCGTCGTAGGTGAGAAAGCCCTTCGCCTTACCTTGTTCGATCAGAGCCTGGAGCTTGGCGTTGTCCTTCGCGCCAGAGCTGCGCCCGTTCTTCCCTTCCGCTTCCCTCTTCGAGGGTCGGTCGGACTCCATCGCCTTCTTGCTCGGACGGTCAGCGGCCTGTGCGCTTCGCTTCTTCGCCTGTGCTTTGCCGTTCTTGCTCTGGCCATTCATATGCTTCGTGCCCATGCCGCCTCGTTGTTTCCGTTGTGCTGCGAGCTAGTCTTGCCCCTGCCCGTCGAGTCCCCGTGCGTGCTTCTGCCTGCGAGCCGCTTCATCCACCAACGCGAGCTCCGTTTCGAAATCCCGTTCTCCTGCGCTTGGTTGACGAAGCTCTTGTGAGAGCTCTTTCGTTTCACGCTGCAACATCATGCTTCTGAGCTTCTCTGCATTCGAGAGGACGACTTGCTTCGCCTCATCCTTGCTCTCGAGGCGCGGGGACGCGAGCCTTTGTGCCGCAAAGGCATGGATCGCGGGAGGCATTTGCGCAAGAAACTCCGTGGTGTAAAGCGTTTTTTCCCCATTTGGTGAAGTTTTCATCCAAGTGGCTAAAGCTGCCACGATGCGTGCCGACTCGTTCTCGAGCAGATCGCACACACGCTCGACGTCGGGATCCCCAAGTAGCTCGGGGTGCTCGATGAGGGCCCCGACGATCTCCCGACGCGCCATCCGCCCAGGTTCCTGCGGCCTTTCGCGGTGTTTCGGGGCTTTTTGGGGTTGGGTTTGCTGAGCCTTTCGGAGCTCCTGTTCCATGAGCGACGACAGCATGCGGAAGGCTTCAGGCGAATGATTGCCCCGCGCGTGATCGTCTCGGCGGAGCAGGTCGAGCCGACCCGCCACCTCGTCCGCATGGGTCTTGAGGAGGCTTCGAACGAGAGGGTCCTCCTCTTCGCCGAGCAGCTTCGCCACGGCCCTCACACGCGCGGAACGCTCGAATGCATCCGCTGCCGAGAACGATGGATCGAGGGCGTCGTCGATGAGGAAGCGCAAGAGCTCGTGGGCCTGCGCGATGGCGTCCTTCACCGCCTCGATGCCCTTGTCGCGCGCAACGGAGTCTGGGTCTCCTCCCGGTGGCATGGCTGCGACGCGCGCCGAGAGACCGGCGACGCGGCAAGGCTCGCGTGAAGCCCGTGTGGCCTTGCGACCTGCAGCGTCGCCATCGAAGCAGAGGACGACGCGATTGGTGTACCGCCGAAGGAGCTTGGCTTGCTCGTCGGTGAACGCCGTCCCAAGCGGCGCGACGACGTTCGAGAGGCCCCGCGCATGGAGCGACACGACGTCGAAGTTCCCTTCGACGACGATCGCCACCTCGTCGTGCCGTATGGTGTGCCGTGCCTGAAAGAGCCCAAAGAGCAGATTCCCCTTGGTGTAGATGGGACTCTCCGGCGAGTTCACGTACTTGGGTGGCGGGTCTTTGAGCGCGCTCTCTGCGCCTTTGATCTCTTGCAGAGCGCGGCCGCTGAAGGCGACGACCCTGCCCTGCGTGTCCGACACGGCGAACATGAGGCGATGGCGGAAGCGATCGTAGTGACCGCTCGACCCGGCGCGTGGCACGAGCAACCCGACCTGCTCCGCGAGCGACGGTGACAGGCCCTGCGCTTTCAAGTGGAGCGCAAGCGCGTCCCATGCTGCGGGGGCGTAGCCGATGCGGAACTGCTGAATGACTTCATGGCCAGGTTCAAGGCCTCGCTTGGCAAGCTCGCCCTGCGCGTACTGGCGGTCTTCGTGGTCGTGGAGCTTCTGCTCGTAGAACGTCGCAGCGACGTTCATGACGGCGTAGAGATCCTCGCGGTGCTTCTTTTGCCGGTCGACCTCGGTCGTGTCGCGCTTCTGATCCTCTTGCACTTCGATGCCGCACCGCTCGGCAAGGGTGCGCACTGCCTCCGGGAAGGTGAGCCCGTCATGCTTCATCAAAAAGTCGATGGCGCTGCCGCTTTCGTGACAACCGAAGCAATGAAAGAAGCCGCGGTCGGGATTGACGTGAAAGCTCGGTGTTTTTTCCTTGTGAAACGGACAAAGGCCGACCCACGAACGGCCGCGCCGCTTGAGTGATGGCACGCTCTCCTGGATCACCGTCACGATGTTCGTTCGCTCGCGAACGAGCGCGATGGTGTCCGGTGCGATCATGGGGATGCTTTTCGGCGTGTGCAACGCACGGGACCCTGTGTCAAGGTCTGCCTCATGAGGATGCCTCTTATCCTAATGGTCATGTGCGGGGTTTCGTGGGGATGCTCCAACAGCGGCAACGGCGGCGATGCGTCGACCGATGGCAACGGCGACGCGCCACCGGTCACGTGCGCCGGTGACTACGATTGTCCGAGCGCTTCGTACTGCTTCTTCGTGATCGACGGGGGGTGCAGCATCAACGGGGTGAACGGTGTTTGCCTCTTCTACACGGCACCTCAAAACTGCACTCCGAACGTCGCTTGCGGCTGCGATGGGACGACGATCAGCGTGTGTTCCCCCGCCGGCTACACGAACCGCCAGTCGAACTACGCCGGCCCCTGCCCCTATGTGGATGCAGGCTCTGACGCCGATGACGGTGCAACCGACGGCGGCACCGACGCCCTACCAGAATGACACGTCGGCGGTGAACCGCGCTCGTAGGCCCGCGACTTGGCCAAACTGCTCGGACGTGAATGGCAGCATGTAGCCAGCCTTCAACCCGATTTCGACGTTACGGCTCGAGTACAAGTGAACGCCACCGAATGCGGTGACGAAGCCCAGCGTG
>Ga0302326_10019652_pt1 | contig 13936 bp, 13 predicted proteins | sample Palsa_T0_3_FD_202264 | JGI IMG/M metagenome (GOLD analysis project Ga0302326, IMG submission 202264) | Peat permafrost microbial communities from Stordalen Mire near Abisko, Sweden - Palsa_T0_3 | ecosystem: Environmental > Terrestrial > Soil > Palsa > Peat permafrost | place: Sweden: Abisko... | reverse complement strand
AGATCTGCGCCGAGTCCCCACCGCTGATCTGCGCGATGCACTTCTGCACGTTGGGGTAGTTCACGCCGGGCGACGGGACCGTCGCACCCAAGCGATAGAGCACAACGACGCCCAGGGTGAACAGGATCTTCCGTCTCAGGTCGACTGTTCGCAGTGATGAGATGAAAGCCGAAAGCACTCTTCCTCCTGCGCAGCCGGTCTCTGGTCGCGGCATGCCTACTGGCTGGCGTATCCAGCACCTGAACTGTCCTGCATGGTCCTGCGTCGCGCGCCGAGCACATGCAGGCCACGACGTGTTCAGGCGCGCGTCAGACAGTCTACGAGACTAACAGCGCACGCAGCGCCGTCCTGCGAACGGGTGGGCTGAGCGCCAGCCGGCCCACAGCAACGAGGCGTAAGGTTTCATTGGCTCTTTACCTTGGCTAAATATCAAAGGACTACAGCTGGGTGTTGACGGAAGGGTGATTATGACGCGCAGTGATACCGACAGTTGGGATCTGGCCTCGAGCGTGGGCGCCACGGCCACGATGGTCGCGGCGGCCCGGGCGCTGGCCTCCGAGGACACCGACCCGATCATTAGTGATCCGTTCGCCGCTCCCCTGGTACGGGCGGTGGGCATTGATTTCTTCACCCGGGTTGTCGACGGGGAGATCTCGCCGGCCGACGCCGGGGAGAACGACGCTACGGAACTGCAGACCGAAACCGACTCGATAGCGGTTCGCACCCGGTTCTTCGACGAGTTCTTCGTCAATGCCGCTGCGGCGGGCATTCATCAGGCCGTGATCCTGGCCGCCGGCCTGGACTCCAGGGCCTACCGGCTGAACTGGCCGGCCGGCAGCGTCGTCTACGAAGTCGATCAACCTCAGGTCGTGATGTTCAAAACCGAGACCATGGCAGAACTGGGGGCCGAACCGACGGCACAACGCCGCACGGTCAGCATCGACCTGCGCGAGGATTGGCCGACGGCGTTGCGCGACAGCGGTTTTGACGACACCAAGCCGTCGGCCTGGAGCGCCGAGGGGCTGTTGATGTACCTGCCACCGGAAGCGCAAGACCGGCTGTTCGACCACATTACGGCGCTCAGCGCCCAGGGCAGTCAGATCGCCACCGAGTACCACCCGGACAGCGGTCCGACGATGGCCGAGCGCGGCCAGGCGATGAGCGACCGATGGGCCAGCATCGGCTGCGATGTCGACTTGTCGGGGTTGTTCTACGAGGGCGAGCGCAACAACGTCGCGGACTATCTCACCGAACGCGGCTGGGACGTGTCCTCCCGCACTCGTCGAGACCTTTTCGGTGAGTACGGTCGCATCTTCCCCGGCGACGACGCACTGGCCGCATTCCGAAACATCGTCTCCGTCATCGCAACTCGCAGATAGGAGGTCACCAGATGACCGCAAGCGACACCGGACGCCACGACGGCGACAGCTGGGACCTGGCGTCCAGCGTGGGCGCCACCGCTACCGCCGTAGCCGCGCGACGCGCGATGGCGTCCAAAGGCCCCAACCCCCTGATCGACGACCCCTTCGCCGAGCCATTGGTCAACGCGGTCGGCGTCGAAGCCTTTATCAAGATGATGAACGGTGACATCGAGCTCACCGACGACGATCCGGCCTTCACCTCACAGCGGCTCGCCGAGGGGATGGCGGTTCGAACCCGGTTCTTCGACAACTTTTTCACCGACGCCTCCAAAGCCGGTGTGCGCCAAGCCGTCATCCTGGCCGCCGGGCTCGACACACGCGCCTACCGACTGCCGTGGCCGTCGGGAACGGTGGTCTACGAGATCGACCAGCCGCAGGTAATCGAATTCAAGACGCGCACACTGGCCGATCTTGGGGCGGCTCCGACCGCCGACCGCAAAGCGGTGGCCGTCGACCTGCGCGACGACTGGGTAGGAGCATTGAGCAACATCGGGTTCAGCACCGAACGGCCGACTGCCTGGATCGCCGAAGGACTGTTGGGTTACTTGCCGCCGGACGCGCAGGATCGGTTGTTCGACACCATCACCACGCTCAGTTTCAGCGGCAGCAGAATCGGCACCGGCTATGTTCCAGACATCAGCGATCGAATCGCCAAGCGTGGCGACGAGATCAGCGAACGCTGGCGTCGCCTCGGACTGAACGTCAACTGGGCCGATCTGGTGTACGACGGCGAACGCAACGACGCCGCGGAGTACCTGGCCGACCGCGGCTGGCAGACGACCGTGCACACCACGCCAGAGCTGTACGCCGCCAATGGTTTTGAATTCCCAGATGCTCCCTCGATGGTCGCGTTCGGGGATATCAGGTACGTCGCGGCGGAGCTACCGTAACGACGCCAGTTCGATAAACCGGCGGTAGCGCTCGGCCACCGGGCCGGCCCACGCCGGGCTCGGTTCGACCACCCGCTCGACGGCAGCCCATCGGGCGGCGTCGGTGAGCGCCGACTCCGCACCCACCGCCATCCGGGCCAGGAACGCCGCGCCCAGCGCCGCGCCTTCGGCCACTCCGGACACCTGCACAGGCCGGCCGGTGGCGTCGGCGATGGCCTGCATCCAGGGTTGGACCCGGGTACCGCCACCGGCGGCCACGATCCGCGACACGTTCGCTCCGCTCAGCTCGATGATCTGGCGGACGACGAAGCCGGACGCCTCGTAGGCGGCCCGTCGCAGCGCCGCCGCGTCGTGAGTGAGGTCGAGGCCGTCGAGCATCCCGCGACGGTCCGGGTCGTGAAAGGGTGTGCGTTCGCCGCGCAGATACGGCGACCACACCGGCACTCGCCGAGGGTCGGCCGCCGCAGGGTCGCCCGGTCCCAGGACGCGATCGACCCAGCCGAGAAACAGCCCGCCGGCATTGCTCGCTCCACCGATCTGGCTCTTGCCGGTCATGGTCGGGATGGTCCACAGGCCCGGCACCTCGCGCGCCTCCGGGACAGTCACCCAGACGATCAGCGTGGTGCCACACAGCACCAGCACGTCGCCGTCCTCATCAGCGCCGGACACCATCTGCTCGCACAGCGCGTCGATGGCTCCGATCGCCAGCACCGCGTCGCCTACCCGTCCGACCGCGACGCCCGGAGCTTCGACCCGGGGCATCCGATCGACCGTCGCACCGCGCTGCGCACACTCCTCGGCGTTCCAACCGGTGCCGTCGAACAGCGGCAACCCCGTGTAGGCGGTGGGAAAGTCAATGATCGCCTCGCCCGCCAGCGCGTAGTTGGCCACCGCCGGAGCCGGCCAGTAACCGGCCGCGTCCGGCGCTTGGGCGGCCGTCCAGCGCAGGAATCCGGCGGTCTCGCCCACCGGGGACGGGCCATCGGTATCAGCATCGGCCACCCGACCCCGGCCGTCGCCGTACAGCAGCCCGGGTGTGATCGGCCGGCCGCCGGCGTCGACGGCAGTCAGCGACGGAACCATCGCGGACACCGCGACCGCGAGCGCATCCGGGCGCGCCAATTGGTTCAGCGCCGTCAGGGGGCCCTGCCGCCAGGCCTCGTCCGCGTTGTGCTCCAGCCGGTCCGGCGCCGGCACCCGCAACTCGTGCGGAATCCGTGCCCGCGCGACCACCCGGCCATCCTCATCGGCGGCAACCGCTTTGACGGCGGTGGTGCCGATATCGATGCCGATTGTGACCTCTTTGCGTGACACGGGCGTCACCGTACGCCAGCATTGGCACTCGTGACCCGTGCTTTGGTGACGGCCCCGCTGCGTGGCGAAGGATTCGAAAAGCTGCGGCAGTTGGTCGATGTCGTCTACGACCCGTGGATCGACCAGACTCCGCTGCGCATCTATTCCGGCGAACAGCTCGCCGAGCGTATCTCGGCCGCAGGAGCCGATATCGTTGTGGTGGAGAGTGATTCGGTTAGCGGGCCGGTTCTCGACCTGGGCTTACGGGCTATCGCGTCCACCCGCGGTGACCCCAATAACGTCGACGTTGCAGGCGCGACCGCGGCCGGCATCCCGGTGTTGAATACGCCGGGGCGCAACGCGGATGCGGTCGCCGAGATGACGCTGGCCCTGCTCTTCGCCGCCACCCGTCAGGTGTTGGCCGCCGACGCCGACGTGCGGGCCGGAGAGGTGTTCCGCGACGGCAGCATTCCGTATCAGCGCTTCCGCGCGTGGGAGGTGGCCGGCCGAACGGCCGGGCTGATCGGCCTCGGCGCGGTGGGGCGCGCGGTCCAGTGGCGGCTGTCCGGCCTCGGCATGCGGGTTATCGCTTACGACCCCTACAACGACGAGGCCACACACAGCCTGGACGAGCTGCTGGCCGAGGCCGATATCGTCTCGCTGCACGCGCCGGTCACCGCCGACACCACCGGGCTGATCGGCACCGAGCAGTTCGCGGCCATGCGCGACGGCGTCGTCTTCCTCAACAGCGCCCGCGCTCAGCTGCACGACACGGACGCCCTCGTCGAGGCGCTGCGCAGCGGCAAGGTCGCCGCCGCGGGTCTGGACCACTTCGTCGGCGAATGGCTGCCGACCGATCACCCACTGGTTGGGATGCCCAATGTTGTGCTCACGCCCCACATCGGCGGGGCCACGTGGAACACTGAGGCGCGGCAGGCCCAGATGGTGGCCGACGACCTGGAAGCGCTGCTATCCGGCAGGAAGCCCGCCCATATCGTCAACCCGGAGGTGCTAGGACCATGACATCCGTGAGATCCGTGGTCAATCCCGAGGCCGCGGTGCTGGCCGCGGCCAAGGACATGCTGCGCCGCGGGCTGGTCGAGGGAACCGCGGGCAACATCTCGGCCCGACGCGAAGACGGCAATCTGGTCATCACCCCGTCGTCGGTCGATTACTCCGACATGACGCTGGACGATCTGGTGCTGGTCGATCCGGATGGCGGCGTGCTGCATGCCGCCGAGGGGCGGTCGCCGTCGTCGGAGATGAAGCTGCACCTGGCCTGTTACCAGGCGTTCGACGACATCGGCAGCGTCATCCACAGCCATCCGGTGTGGGCCACCATGTTCGCCATCGCGCATCAGCCGATTCCGGCGTGCATCGACGAATTCGCCGTCTACTGCGGCGGCGACATCCGCTGCAGCGACTACGCCGCGTCGGCCACACCCGAGGTCGGCAGCAACGCGGTGAAGGCCCTGGAAGGGCGGGCGGCCGCGCTGATCGCCAACCACGGCCTGGTGGCGGTCGGTCCCCGGCCGGACAAGGTGCTCCATGTCACCGCCCTGGTCGAGCGCACAGCCCAAATCGCTTGGGGAGCCAGAGCTCTCGGCGGCCCGGTCCCCATCCCGGACGACGTTAACGCCAACTTCGCCGGGGTCTACACGTATCTGCGCGCCAACCCGATGTAGTGGTTCCGCCACCATAAGGAGACGACACGATGACTTCCTTGGAACTAACCAGCAGTGGGACAGCAGAATTCGATGAGGGCGAAGTGTATTTCATCGGTAACGCCACCACGTTGATCCGTTTTGGCGGCCTGACGATCCTGACCGATCCCGCTTTCCTGCACAAGGGCGAACACGTCTATCTGGGTCATGGCATATGGGCCCGGCGGGAGGTTGAGCCGGCTTGCCAGATCGCCGATCTGCCACCGATTGATCTGATCGTCTTGTCGCACTACCACGGCGACCATTTCGATGACGTCGCCGCGCAAGAGCTCGACAAGAAGCTGCCTATCGTTTCAACGGCTGACGCGGTCGGCAAGCTCAGCGGTCTCGGCTTCGAGCGGGGGTATCCCCTCGACACCTGGGAATCCCTCGAAGTGCGCAAAGGCGAAGCGGCACTGAAGATCACCGCGATGCCGGCCAAGCACGCCACTGAAGAAGCAGTCAACGAGCTCCTCATGCCCGTCAATGGGCACCTGCTCGACTTCAGTCGCAACGGAGATCAGCTCTATCGGCTCTATATCACCGGAGACACGATGCTCGTCGACAGTCTGGAGGACATCCCGCGCCGATACCCCGACATCGACCTGGGTCTGATTCACACCGGCGGCACAACCTTTCTCGTCACCGTCGTCACGATGACCGGCGAGCAGGGAGTCAGGGCCGTCGAGATCACCAAGCCTCACACCGCCATCCCGATCCACTACAACGACTTCTCGGTATTCCTATCTGGACTCGACGACTTCAAGAAAGCCGCCCAGACCTCGACCGCCAGTACGAAGTTCGTCTACCTCGCTCACGGCGAGACCTACACATTCACGCCACGGTGATCGCCACACCTCAGCCGGGCTAACGCTGGTCGAAGGCCACCTTCACGGCACCGCTGTCGCCCTGGTTGGCGATGGCCAGGAAGGCGTCGCGCCAGTGCTCCAGCGGGAAGGTGTGCGTCAACATGGGACGCAGGTCGATGTGACCGTCCACCACCAGGTCGAGGTAGTGCGCGATCGCGTGCCGGCGATGCCCGTCGACTTCCTCGACGCCAAATGCATTGCTGCCGACCCAGTTGATTTCCTTGAAGTACAACGGGCTCCACTCCCACCGGCCGGGGGCGTGTACGCCGGCCTTCACCAGCGTCCCCCGCGCGGCCAGGACCCGGACGCCGACCTCAAACGTCTCCGGCTTCCCGACGGTGTCATAGACAACGTCCACAGCGCCCGGGTACGCCATCGGCAGCCCTTGCAGCGGCTGCCACAATCGGCCGCCGCCCCACGCCACCAGCTCTTCGATGACGGCCAGCCGCGGCTCGTGCGCCAGCACGATCGAGGCGCCGAATCGGCGTGCCAGCTCGGCCTGGGCTTCGAACCGGGCCACCACCGCGACGGCCACGTCCGGATAGAGCGCCCGCAGGATCGCCAACGCGCACAACCCCAATGATCCGGCGCCGTAGACCAAAACCCGGCCTGAGCGCGGCGGCGGATGGCGGGTGATGGCGTGCAGCGACACCGAAAACGGGTCGGCGAACACCGCCAACTCGTCGGGCACCGAATCGGGCACTGGGAACAACATGCTGTCGTGCGCCGGCATCAACTCGGCGTAGCCACCGGTCACATCGGCCGAGACGCCGGTGTGGATCCCCGGTTTGATGTCGCCGTCGCAGAAGCTCCAGCACAGGCTGTAGTCCCCGTTTTCACAGGCAGGGCAGGCCGGTTCGATGCCGCGCGGCCCGCAGGACAGCCACGGGTTGAGCACCACCCGCTGGCCCACCTCGAGACCGCGGGCTTTCGGCCCCAACTGCACCACGTCGGCGACCACCTCGTGGCCCATGACTTGAGGGAACGAGCAGAAGGCGGCCATCGCGTTGTCGGCGTCGCCCTCGCCGAAGTCCAACAGGATCTGCTTGGAGTCCGAGCCGCAGATACCGGTCAGCCGGGGTCGGGTGATGACCCAATCATCGTGCAGCAGAGCAGGATCAGGTACCTGGCGCAGTGCAACCGGGCTATGAGTCAGTGCGTCGTCGGGTCCGTCCAATGGCTCAGGCGAGACACCGAACACCAGCGCTTTCATCGAGGTGCCATGGCGGCCGCGCCGGCTATATAGGCGTCGATGTCGGCGTTCTTGGCGTCGACGACCGGTTTCATGTCCGGCAGGTAATGCTCGAAACGGTCGCCGCCCAGCGCCGCGATGATGCCGTCGGCCACGTCCCCGGCCGGCACCTTGGGCCCTTGATAGAGCGGTTCCTCGCTGCCGGGCTGGTCCCAGATCTCGGTGTCAACGGGTCCCGGCTGAATCAACTTTACCGAGACGCCAGTGCCGTACAGGTCGACGGCCATCGACTCACTCCACCCACAGAGTGCGAATTTGCTTGCACAGTATGCGGTTTCGTGCACGATACCCAGCCGACCACCAACGCTGGACACGTTGACGATGACGCCGTGCCCGCGCTGGAGCATCCGGGGCAGAATCGCCAGCGTCAGCCGCATCGGGGCGAAGAAGTTGACCCGCATGATCGCCTCGACGTCGGCGGGATCCAGCGCCTCGACCACACGACGCTTCGGCATCGCGGCGTTGTTGACCAAAACGTCGATGCCGCCCAGGTCGTCCCAGACGCGCAACCCGAACCGGTCGACCGCGTCGGTATCGCCCAGATCGGCCACCCACATCGCCGACTTCGGCGAGGTTCGACGGCAGTCAGCCAGCACCTCCGCCAGACGCTCCGAGCGGCGGGCGACCAACCCCACCACCGCGCCGTGGCCGGCCAGCCGCCGGGCCAGCGCGGCACCGATACCCGACGACGCCCCGGTGATCAGCACCCGTTTGCCCGCCACCTCGAACGCCATGGCCAAAGCGTTGCGCTAAAGGCTCCGCATGACACGGGTTTCGGCAATATGCCTGCATAAAGGGCCATTCGGCGACATGGTACGCTCGTTATATTGGCTAAGTAATCACTCAGTTTGCTGCAGGGGGTAGCGATGGCACGCACCGACGACGACACCTGGGACCTCGCATCGAGCGTCGGCGCAACCGCCACGATGGTCGCCGCAGCCCGCGCTATGGCCAGCAAGGCCGAACAGCCACTGATCAACGACCCCTATGCGGAGCCGTTGGTTCGGGCGGTGGGATTGGACCTCTTCACGCGGCTGGCCACCGGTGAGCTGAACCCCGCCGACATCGAGGACGACAGCGACGGCGCCCCGGCGGGCGTGCAGCGGATGACCGACAACATGGCGGTTCGCACCAAGTTCTTCGACGAGTTCTTCCTCGACGCGACCAACGCGGGCATCAGGCAGGCGGTGATCCTGGCGTCGGGGCTGGATGCACGCGCGTACCGGCTGCCCTGGCCCGACGGCACCACGGTGTACGAGATCGACCAACAGCAGGTCATCGAATTCAAATCCCGCACGCTGGCCGAGCTGGGCGCTCAGCCCACCGCCCGCCGGCGCGCGGTCGCCATCGACCTGCGCGACGACTGGCCGGCCGCGCTGAAGGCGGCGGGCTTCGACCCCGAGCAGCCCAGCGCGTGGAGCGCAGAGGGCCTGCTGGGCTACCTGCCGCCCGACGCGCAGGATCGCTTGCTGGACAACATCACTGAGCTCAGCGCACCGGGCAGCCGGATCGCCACCGAGAGCGGGCCCACCCGCGAGCCGGGGCACGAGAAGCGGATCAAAGAACGCATGCGGAAGGTGTCCGAGCGCTGGAGTAAACACGGGCTCGACCTCGACATGACCGAGCTGGTCTACTTCGGCGACCGCAACGAAGCAGCGGTATACCTGTCCGATCACGGATGGCAGATGGGCGGCAGCACCATCCGGGAGATGTTCGCAGCCAACGGACTTCCGCCGATCGAAGAGGACGACCTGCCGTTCGCCGACCGTCTCTACGTCAGCGGAACGCTTACCGACAAGAAATAGGAGCCATTCGATGCCACGTACCCACGACGACAGCTGGGATCTGGCCTCCAGCGTGGGCGCCACCGCGACCATGGTGGCGACTTCGCGCGCGTTGGCCTCGCGGGGACCGGAGCCGCTGCTCGACGATCCCTTCGCCGAGCCACTGGTGCGCGCGGTTGGTCTTGCGCCATTCGTACGGATCCTGGACGGGGAGGTCAGCCTCGAAGATGACCCGATGATGAATCGCAAGACGCGCACGGAGCAAATGGCCGTGCGCACAAGATTTTTCGACGACTTCTTCACCACCGCCGCCCAGACGGGCGTGCGACAGGCGGTGATCCTGGCGTCGGGTTTGGACACTCGGGCCTACCGGCTGCCCTGGCCCGACGGCACCACGGTGTACGAGATCGATCAGCCTGAGGTGATCGAATTCAAATCCAGCACGCTGGCCGGTCTCGGCGCCACACCGACCGCGGAACTTCGCACGATCGCCATCGACCTGCGCGACGACTGGCCGGCCGCGTTGCGAGCCGGCGGTTTCAACGTCGATCAGCCGACCGCGTGGAGCGCCGAGGGATTGTTGCCCTACCTGCCGCCCGACGCCCAGGACCGGTTGTTCGACAACATCACTGCGCTCAGCGCACCGGGCAGCCAGCTGGCCACCGAGCACATCTCCGATCCAGATGCCTTCTCCGAGGAAAGCGTGCAGCGCATCAGTGAGCGGTGGCGCCGCGCCGGTTTCGACCTCGACGCGGCTGATCTGTTCTATCGAGGCGAACGCAGTGTCGTGACCGACTACCTCACCGGTCACGACTGGCAGGTAACCGCCTACCCTGCCCCAGAGCTATACCAGCGCAATGGATTTATCTTCCCGGACGACGAGGCGATGGCTATGTTCCGGAAGATGAGCTACGTCGCCGCGACGCTGAAGAAATAGGGCAGCGATGTCGCGCACTGATGACGACAGTTGGGACCTGGCCTCCAGCGTGGGCGCCACCGCGACCATGGTCGCGGCGGGTCGCGCGATGGCGACCAAGGATCCCAAGGGACTGATCAACGATCCGTACGCCGACCCGCTGGTTCGTGCTGTCGGGCTGGACTTCTTCACCAAGATGATGGACGGTGAACTCGACTTCTCGCTGCTTCCGAACTCCTCGCCGGACCGGACGCAGGCGATCGTCGACGGGATGGGTATTCGTACCAAGTACTTTGACGAGTATCTGCTCGCCGCCGTGCAGGCGGGCGTACGGCAAGTGGTGATCCTGGCGTCAGGCCTGGACTCCCGCGCCTACCGGTTGCCCTGGCCCGATGGCACCACGATGTACGAGATCGATCAGCCTGCGGTAATCGAGTTCAAGACAAGCACATTGGCTGATCTGGGCGCCGAGCCGACCACGAACAGACGCACTGTCCCGATCGACTTGCGTGCCGACTGGCCGGCCGCGTTGGCGGCCGCCGGCCTGGATACCGGCGCACCGACAGCCTGGCTGGCCGAGGGTCTGCTGATCTACCTGCCGTCCGAAGCCCAGGATCGGTTGTTCGACAACATCACCGCACTGAGCGCACCGGGCAGCGCGATAGCAACCGAATACGTGCCCGGCTTGAAGGACATCGACTTCGAACGGGTTCGCGAGCAGAGCGCCCAGCTTCGCGAGCACGGTCTCGACATCGACATGCCGTCGCTGGTCTATGCCGGCGAGCGCAGCCACGTGATCGATTACCTGCGCGGCAAAGGCTGGAATGTTACCGGTACCTCGCGGACGGATCTGTTCGTCAGCAACGGGCTTCAGATCCCCTCTCCCGACAACGACGATCCGCTCGGCGAGATCATCTACGTCAGCGGGCCGCTCGGAAGTTAGAAGCGCGACTCCCCCACCCAGAGCGCGCTGGCACCGGTAAACGAACGCTCGGCCTGTTCGATGATCCCGACCACCGACTGGGTGATCAACGCGGCCAACGCATCCGGCAGCGAGGCCGCCGCGGGCTGCGAAGAAGGTTGTGGCCGCAGGAAGTCCCACACCGACGAACCCGGATAGCCGATCAATCGGACCTTGGCGTCTTCGTCCAAGCCGGCCAGCACCTTAGCCCGGCGCACCGCGGCCCGCAGACCGCCGAGCTCGTCGACCAAGCCATGGTCGAGGGCGTCCGCGCCAGTCCAGATCCGGCCTCGGGCCACCGCCTCGACCGCTTCGATGCTCAGGTGGCGACCCTGGGCGACCCGCTGCACGAAGTCGTCGTAGACCAGGTCCGCCTCGGCCTCGACCTGGGCATGCTGCTCGGGCGTGAACGGCGCGTTGACCGACCAGGCGTCGGCATTGGCGTTGGTACGCACCGCATCTGACCCGACACCGAGCCGGTCTTTGAGATCCCGGGCGACCAACTTGCCCGTCAGCACACCGATCGAACCCGTGATGGTGCCGGGGTTGGCCACGATCGCATCAGCGCCCATCGAAACGTAGTAGCCGCCGGAGGCGGCCACCGCACCCATGGACGCCACCACCGGCTTGCCGCGCTCGCGGGCCTTCTTCACCTCCCGCCAGATGGTTTCCGACGCGCTGACCGAACCGCCCGGCGAGTCGACCCGCAGCACGATCGCCGACACCGAATCATCGTGCGCCGCTTCGCGAAGCCCTGCGGCGATGGTGTCAGCGCCGGCGTTGGACGAGCCGAACGGCAATCGCGAACCGCCGCGGCCGCTGACGATCGAGCCGGCGACAGTGACGACGGCGATCGTCGACTTGGGCCCGCGCCCGGGTATGGACGGACGAGCCGGTCCGCCGGGACCGGTGGCCCGCGCGTAGCGGCTCAGATACAGCCGCGGCGGGCCGTCGTCACCGTCGGCGTCACCGGATTCCGGTGAAATACCCTTGGCGCCAACCAGTTCCGCGATCCGCGCATACGCCTCGTCGCGGAAGCCGACGCGGTCGATCAGACCTGATTCCACCGCGATGTCGCGCAGCAGCGGCGCACGATCGGCCAACCCGTCGAGGGCGTCCTGGCCGATGTTGCGCGAGTCGGCGATCGCCAGCCACACCTGCGCACGCAGGCTCTCCAGCAGCCGGGTGTCGGCTTCGCGATGAGCATCGGTGTAGCGGTCCTGTGTGAAAAGGTTTACCGCCGACTTGTATTCACCGCGCGCGACGAACTGCGCCTCGATACCGGCCTTGTCCAACGCGTCGCGCAGGAACAGAGCGTTGGTGGCGAAGCCGATCAGCCCGACGGTGCCCGCCGGCTGCATCCACACCTCGCCGAACGCCGACGCCAAGTAGTACGAAAGCGTTCCGGGATAGGTCTCGGCCCAGGCCAGCGACGGCTTGACCGCGGTGAATGCGGCGACGGCCTCCCGTAGCTCCTGAACCGGCCCGGCCGCGGCGGCGGGGAGCTCGACGCGAGCGATCAGGCCGGCGACGCGGGGATCGTCGGCGGCCCGGTGCAGGGCGGACACGGCCTCACGCAGCACCAGCGGACGGCCGCCGCCGGTGATGATCGTCAGCGGATCCAAGCTGCTGGTTTCGGGCGGCGCGACCCGCAGGTCGAGTTCGAGCACACAGCCGTTAGGAACACCGTGGTGGCGGGCGGTATCCACCCGGCGGGCCAAGGCACGGACGTCGTCGATACCCGGCGGGTCGGGCAGGAATGAGAACATGTCACGAGCCTACCGATGACCGGCGAGGGTCCGGATCGTACGGTGATGGGGTGCGGTTCTCCATCGCGATCCATCAATTCGACGAGACCGGCTTCGACTCGGCCGGCTTACGCGATTACCTGAACCGGGCCGAAGAACTGGGGTTCGAAGGCGGCTGGGTGCTCGAACAGGTCATCGGCGAGGCTCGGCTGCTTGCGCCGCTCGAGCTGCTCGCCTGGGCCGCGGGCTGCACCGAACGGCTGCGGCTCGGTGTGGCCGTCCTGGTCTCGTCGTTGCACGATCCGCTCCAGCTCGCGTCGGCGATCACCGCGGTCGATCGGCTCAGCCACGGCAGGCTGGATGTCGGCGTGGCACCGGGCGGCGGCCGCCGCAGGTTCGCCGCCTTCGGCGTGGACGACGCCACCTTCATCAGTAGTTTCACCGAGGGCCTGCAGCTGATGAAGGCGGCCTGGTCCGACGAACCGCGGGTGACGTTCGACGGCCGGTTCCGCCAGGTCGATGATCTGCCGATCCAGCCGAAACCCGTGCAGCGGCCGCATCCGCCGGTCTGGTTCGGCGGGCAGGCCCCCAAGGCGCTGGCCCGCGCGGTGCGGCACGGCGATGCGTTCCTCGGTGCGGGTTCGTCGACCACCGCGAAGTTCGCCGAGGCGGTGTCGATCGTGCGGCGCGAGCTTGCCGAGCAGGGCAAGGATCCCACGCATTTCCCGATCGGCAAGCGGGTCTATCTGATGATCGACAACGACCCGGTCAAGGCGCGCCAAGGCGTGCTCGACGGGCTGCATCGGATCTACGGTGGGATGCCCGGCATCGACGACGTTCCGCTGTCCGGCACCGTCAACGATGTCGTCGGCGGTCTGCGCGAAGTCATCGACGCGGGCGCCCAGACGATCCTGCTCAATCCGGTCGGCCGCGATGTCGCCGAGGACCGCGAGCAGATGGAACGCCTTGCCTCAGAAGTTATTCCGCAGCTGCGCTGACCGTCGCGCCGAGCCACCGCGATCCGTCACCGACGATCGAGTTCGATCAAGACGCCGATTCTGAAGGGTCGGTCGCGATATAACCACTCAATGGTCCTGAA
>Ga0302326_10019650_pt1 | contig 13938 bp, 14 predicted proteins | sample Palsa_T0_3_FD_202264 | JGI IMG/M metagenome (GOLD analysis project Ga0302326, IMG submission 202264) | Peat permafrost microbial communities from Stordalen Mire near Abisko, Sweden - Palsa_T0_3 | ecosystem: Environmental > Terrestrial > Soil > Palsa > Peat permafrost | place: Sweden: Abisko... | reverse complement strand
TTCTCCGTCGTCGCCGAGAAATTCATCCGCGATCTCAAGCTCGACCGCGATAAGGTGAATGTGAATGGCGGCGCCATGGCACTGGGCCATCCCATCGGCGCCACGGGATCGATCCTGATCGGAACGATTCTGGACGAGCTCGAACGGCGCGATTTGAAACGCGGCCTCGTCACCATGTGTGCCGCCGGCGGCATGGCGCCGGCCATCATCATCGAGCGGATGAACTGACGCCCAGCTTTACGAACCGTGCATAAACGACAGCACCGGCGCCCACCAGCGGGCGTCGGGGTTGTCATACAATGCGTTGTGGCCGAAGCCGTGGAGCGTCAGGCGCTGTGCGCCATTCGGAGCGGATGCGTCCAGACGCGCGGCGAAGGCGCGCGGGATCGTTGTGTCGGCGTCGCCGTGCACGACCATCAACGGCGCGGTGACGGCCTTGATGGCCTTCGTATTGTCCCACACGCCGGACAGAAACGCGGCCAGCGGCCCGGGCGCACCGCCCGCAAGCGCCATGTCCTGGACCGAGCTGAAAGCGTTGGCCACAACGACGCAATCGGGTCCGGACCGAAACGACGGATAGGCATGGAGCATCGGCGCATTGCCCATCGAATGCCCGAGCACGCAACGCCTCCATCCGGCCGGGAATCTCTCCACGAAGGTCCGATAGGCCGCGACGGCATCTTCGTCCGCGGTTGCAATATGGGCGGGCGGCGCGCTGTTGCCGAAGCCGGAATAGTCGAACACCATTGACGATACGCAGTTCGTGGCGAGGAACGCCTGAGCTTTCGCCCAGCTGGAGACGGCCTCGCCGCGGCCATGGAAGATCAGCAGCGCCAGACGATCGCGGCAAGAAGCCGGCGCCGTCACCTGATAGGCCTCGAGTTTGCGCCCCCCGCTTTCGAACCAGAACGGCGTGTAAGCCGCGCCGTACTGCGACGGCGTCGCGGTGCCGTTCTTGTGCGGATCGAGAAGATTTCTTTCGGCGGCCGCAAACACGATCGACCGCAATCCGTAGAAACTGCCGACAATCACGAGCAGCAACACGGTGGTGGCAATTGCGATGGTGCGAAATCTCATGGTCAGCGCCCTTTGAACTCGGGCGCGCGCTTTTCGAGAAAACTCGCTACGCCTTCGCGATGATCTTCCGTCTGCATCAGCCTGTAGATCGTCTCGATGGCCCAGCGGCCGATTTCGTGCGGATCGCCGTAGGCCGTGCGCCGCAGGCCCGCTTTCAGGGCACGCACGGCCAGCGGCGGATTGGCCGCAATCTTTTGCGCCAAATCGTTTGCGCGCGTCATCATCATTGCATGCGGCAGGACTTCGCTCACCAGACCGATGCGCAAGGCCTCGTCCGCATCGATGACGTCGCCCGTGAACAGCAATTCGGACGCCTTTGCCGGCCCTACGATGGCCGGCAGCCGATAGAAGCCGCCCACATCGCTGACGAGCCCGCGCTTCACGAACATCTCGGCAAATTTCGCATTTTCCGATGCAATCCTGATATCGGCGAAAAGGGCGAGTTCCATGCCCCAGCCGATGGCCGCACCGTTGATCGCGGCGATGACGGGACATTCGCATTCGAGCGCCGCCATGGCGGCAGGCGTGGGCTTGGGCGTCGCCCGACGCTCGGTCCTGCTGACGGAATTCGGACCCGCCATGATCTCGCGCACATCGTCGCCCGAACAAAACGCCGGATCTGCGCCCGTTACCACGACGCATCGTACAGCCGGGTCGCGCGACGCCAGGCGGAATGACGCTTCAAGCTCGTCATACGCGCGATAGTTGAGCGCGTTTCTCCGCTCCGGCCGCTCGAGTGTAATCGTCACCACACCGGCCGCCGTCTGGTAGCGCGTGTGAACAAACGCGGCGGCGGAAAGATTGGGCTTCTCGGTCATCTCTTGCTCTCCGGTAAAGTGTTGGCCTGCGCTTGACCGGACCAGTCGTCACGTCCGGACAATCCGCATAGGGTTGAATGCTGCGACGCATTCGTCGGGTCCTCGACATTTCGAACAAATGGCACGACGCGCGCAACAATCCCCATTTCGGGGCACGTCGCCCTTCGGACACTGTCACGGATGTGATACAGTTCACTTCGGTTGTCAGGGCGGGTTTTGTACTCCATGAAAGATCATAACGCGCAGATTCGCGCGACGCTTGAGCGTTTGCGTGTGACGACCGATTGGCCCGAACCGGCCATCGAGGAGTTGTGTGCCGACGCCGAGGTTAGCGTTTTTGGCGAAGGCGAACGGGCAATGTCGGCGGGCGACATCGTCGACTCCGTTTGGATCGTGACGGAGGGATCGTTCCTGCTCTCCAAATCCTGGCCGAACGGGCGCCGCTTTCTGTATTCCTATCTGAGACCCGGCCAGAATTCGGGCATTCAGCCGGTTTTCGACGGCATGCCGGCTGCCTTCGATGTCACGGCACGCGGCGACGCGGCGACGATTGTGGTTTCCGGCAAGTTCCTGCGCGCGATCACCGTTCGCTATCCCGAGGTTGCGCTGCAGATGATTGCCGATCTTTGCCGGAACATGCGCACCGGTTACGAAGCGATCGAACTGCACGCCATGAACTCGGTGCGGTGCCGGATCGCCAAGGCGATTTTGTGGATTGCCCAGGGACAGAGCCGGACATCTGGCAGCGAGATCGTCGTCGATTCGCGAATTTCCCAGGAGGATCTCGCCGATACCGTCTGCGCGGCCCGCCAGAGCGTGAACCGGGAGCTTCGCCGGATGATGAAGGACGGCATTCTGAAGCAGCGTTACCGTACCCTCGTGATCCTGGACCGCGAACGCCTCGCGCGGGTGGCGGAGGAAGACGAAGCCCTCGCTCCTGTGGCACACAGAAGCCGGAATACGACGTCCTATCATCTCCACCCGACAACGGATTGAGGGATCGCTCTGCAATGGCATGATCGAGCCCTAGTCCTTTCGTGAATCCGAAAACCAGCGCCGGCATGCGCGGCTGAAGCTGGTCGGGTCGTGGTAGCCGAGTTTTTCCGCCATATCCGGACGGGACATCGATCCCGATATCAGCATGCGTTGCGCGCGCTGTTTTAGTTCCAGGTCGAGAAGCTCGCGGAAGCTCACTTCGGCCTCCTTGAGGCGACGGGCCAGCGTGCGGCGCGAAACGCCGAGAGCGCGCGCGGCGGCGGTTGCGTCGAGGCGGCCCGTGGGCATCGTGCGCAGCAGACGTTCAACCTGCGCCGGGAAGTTCGTCGGGAATTCGAGGCGCGCCAGAACGTCCTCCAACTCGGCCGTCGCACGCGCGAGCAACGGCGCGTCGGCATGGGCAGACGTGATCGTGCGCCACGCGTTCGGGATCGAAATGAAGTTTTCGCGCGAACCGAATTCGACTCTGCTCCCGAAAACGTTGCGAAGGCGCTGCGCATAGGCCGGTTCGCCGCCGACGAAATGATAGGCCATTTCGATCGGCGCGCGGCCCAGCACGGTGCCGGCCATCGCGCGGACGGCGAGGAACGCAATTTCCATCATCGGTCGCCACTGTTCGACCTCGAGCGGGACCGTCAATCCGAATGCGATGCGGGTGGTGCGGGCGACCGGCCGCACGGCAATACGGAACCAGGGCGAGCGCACATGCCCGTAGCGCCTCAGGACATGCAAACTGTCCTCAACCGTCGGCGCCGATACCACCGCCACGCCGAGGGCGCCGTGGGCGGGAAGATTCCAGAGCTCGGGTCGGGAGATCGCCCAACCCGGACCGAAAATCCGCGACGCATTTTCGATCTGACGGACCTGCTGGAAAACGCCGATGTCGGCGGCGGGATCATGCAGAAGGTCATCGGTGACGCCCGTGCCCTCCAGAAGGCCTGCGCGCCGGTCATCCGTATCGCCGAAGCAGCGCAGGATGAGGCGGAAATAGCCCACCGTCATGGGCAACCGTTCGCGCGTGGGCAGAACGCTCATGTGGCACAAAATGCCACATCTTTGGCCGGATGTGTACTCGCGCAGGCCAGCGGAACCCGTATGATCGCTGGGGAAAAATCAGGGACGGCGTCCAGGACCGCCCTGTCGGGAGGAAAACGCCATGTCTTTCAAAGACTTATATACGCTCGGGACCGAAGGTTCCACGTGGAGCGTGAAGCAGGATTTCGACGCGGTTTTCAATTGGGACTATGACGACGGCCGCGCCGGCATGATGGGTCTCTATGCCAAGGGCAAAGAGATGCAGTGGGATGCGGCGAGCCGCATCGACTGGAGTCAGGAGCTCGGCGAAGACAATCCGGAAGGCATGCCCGAAGAATCGCTGCCGATTCACATGGCCGATTGCTACCTGAGAATGTCCGAGAAGGAGAAGGGCGTCGTCCGCTGCCATTTTCAGGCCTGGCAGCTTTCGCAATTCATGCAGGGCGAACAGGGCGCGCTGATTTGCGCCGCCAAGATCGTGACACAGGTTCCCGACGTCGATTCAAAATTCTATGCGGCGACGCAGACCATCGACGAGGCGCGCCACGTCGAGGCCTATCGCAGACTGCTGACGAAATTCAAGGTCGCCTATCCGATGACGAAGCCGCTCAAGGAGCTGATCGATCAGACCCTGCGCGACAGCCGCTGGGACATGACCTATCTCGGTATGCAGGTGGTCATCGAAGGCCTGGCGCTCGCGGCCTTCGGACAGATCCGCGACAATGCGCAGAACGAGCTTTGCGCGCAGGTCAACGCCTATGTGATGCAGGATGAGTCGCGCCACGTCGCGTTCGGCCGCCTGGCGTTGCGCGATTACTATCCGCAACTGACGCAAAAGGAACGCGACGAGCGCGAGGAATTCCTGCTCGAAGCATCCTATCTCATGCGCGACCGCTTCGACGCGGTGGAGTTGTGGCAGAATCTCGGTCTGCCGATCGAGGAATGCGCGACCGCGATGTACGAGAGCGGCTTCATGGAGAAGTTTCGCAACTCGCTGTTCACGCGCATCGTTCCGATCGTCAAGGATATCGGGCTGTGGGGCGACACCATCCGCAAAGGCTATGAAGAGATGGGCGTCATCGAATATGCCAAGGCCGACGTGCAGGCCCTGCAGGACGAGGACGATTTCATTGCCCGCAAATTCGATGCGCGTCGCGCCGAGATCAAGCGGGTCATCGATCGGGCCCAGGCCGCCGAATAGGGATGGCCGAATTCGCCACGCGCTCGCGCCGTAGAAGGCTTCGCTTCTACGGCTGGGGCTATGCCGACGAGGCGCTGACGCCGGACGAAGCGGCGCGCGTGCGCGGCTCGCTCAAGCGGTTCGGCGTTGCGTCTCCCACGGAGATCGCAGAACCGCGCGAGGCGGATTTTGCATTGCGCGCGCCGCGCGTCGCCATCCCCCAGGCTCTTTCCGACATCATATCGACCACGCAATACGACCGGCTCGTGCACTCTCTCGGCAAATCCTTTGCCGATATCGCGCGGATGTTCATGCGCGACGTCCGCCATCCGCCGGATCTCGTTGCCTTCCCGAAAGACGAAAGCGATGTTGCCGAAATTCTCGACTGAGCCTCGCGCGCCAATGTCGCGGTCATTCCCTTCGGAGGCGGTTCGAGCGTTGCGGGCGGTGTCGAGCCCGATGTCGGCGATTCCTATGCCGGCACGCTCTCGCTCGACCTGCAATATCTTCACAAAGTCGTCGAGATCGATCGCACAAGTCGCGCGGCGCGGATTCAGGCGGGCGCACTCGGACCGGAACTGGAAGACCAGCTGAAGCCGCACGGCCTGACGCTCAGGCATTTCCCGCAGAGCCTTCAACTCTCGACACTCGGCGGCTGGACCGCGACGCGCAGCGGCGGCCATTACGCATCGCTCTACACCCATATCGACGACTTCGTGGAAGCGACGCGGACGGTCACCCCGGTGGGCATTCTCGAAACGCGCAGACTTCCCGGATCCGGCGCCGGGCCGTCGCCGGATCGCATGATCATCGGCTCGGAGGGAATTCTGGGCGTGATCGTGGAGGCGTGGATGCGCCTGCAGGATCGCCCCACATTCCAGGCTTCCGCGAGCGTTGCCTTCACCACCATGCGCGATGCCGTCGCTTCCGTGCGTGCGCTCTCGCAATCGGGCCTGTTTCCTTCCAATTGCCGCCTCCTCGATCCCGCCGAAGCACGCAACAACGGCGTGGGAGACGGCAATACGGCAATCCTCGTGCTGGGTTTCGAATCGGCGGATCACCCGCTCGACGCCTGGATGACGCGCGCGCTCGAACTCGTTAGTGATCATCATGGCGTGTTCGATCGCGAAGCGGTTGCGCGTTCGCTGGCGCCGAAAGGCGGCGCGGGCGAACATCGCCAGGGCGCCGCCGGCCAGTGGCGCAATGCCTTCATCCGCATGCCTTATTATCGCGATCTTTCCGTGGCGCTCGGGATCATCTCCGACACCTTCGAGACCGCTATCACGTGGGATCGTTTCGAGACGCTCTACGAGGGCGTGCGCGAACAAACGCAGCGCGCGCTTCGCGAGATCTGCGGGCATGAGGCGGCCGTGTCGTGCCGCTTCACGCATATCTATCCCGACGGACCGGCGCCCTATTTTTCCTATTCCGCGCTCGGAACGGCAACAGGAAATCTTGCCGACTCGCTTGCCAAATGGCGCGAGATCAAGCGCGCCACCAACGAGATCGTGGTCGGCCTCGGCGGCACCGTCACGCATCACCATGCCGTCGGCCGCGATCACAGGAGCGGTTACGAAGCGCAGTCATCGCCCCTGTTCCGCGCCGCACTTGCGCACGCCAAGAAGTCGCTCGACGGCGCGGGCATCCTCAATCCCGGTGTGCTGATCGATCCCTTGAATCGCACGGTCGGACTGCGCGGGCCTTTGGGATTCGCGTAATAGAGCCCGAGTTCCGCCCAGGAACCTTTCTCCGGTTGCACGGTTATCGTTCCGCAATGAGGAGATAGGCCTATGCTCGGTTGGGCTCTGACGTTCTTCATTCTCGCGCTGCTCGCGGGATTGCTCGGATTTTTCGCACTCGCAGGACTCGTGGCGGAAATCGCGAAAATATTGTTGTTCGCATTCCTCGTGCTGCTGCTCATCAGCGTGCTGTCGAATGCCCTGCGCGGACGTGCGCCGCCGGTGTGATAGGTGGATATCTCACAGACGCGGAATAAACAGAACGTACACCATGGCAGGCCACCGGGCCTGCCATCCAGCCACTGCGCGTCGGCGCAGTGAATGACTCACCGCTCGCTGGTCCCCCCATACGCGGGGATCGCGACTGGCTGGCAGGCTCAAGGCCTGCCATGGTGTGTAGAGAGGGCCGTCCAATCCGAAGCCAGCCTCAATGCGCGCGGCGTTTGCGCGTGGCGGCGGCCTTTTTCGCCGATGCCGAGCGGGCTGCAGCCGGGCGGCTCGCAGACGCTTTCCCGCCGAGTTTTCCGCCCTTGCGTGAAGGTGCCGTGTTCATCGGCAGGCCGCGACCGCTGCCGCTTTTCTTGCCGCCACCGGTTTCCTTGTTCACGGTTGCCCAAGCACGGCGCTCCGCTTCTTTTTCGCCGGTGCCGCGATTCTCATATCCTTCTTCGATATGACGGGCCTGTCTTTTCTGTTTGTCGGAATAGCTCGATTTGTCGCCGCGCGGCATGATGCTCCCCAGAGAAAGCAGCCGGGCGCGCCTGTCATTGACGCGCCCGCCGAAACGTTCGCTGCTATTTGTCGTCGCGACGCAGATCGCGGATCGCGTCCTTGGCACCGCCGACAGCGCTCTCGACTTTGCCTTTCAGCTTGTCGGATTTGCCTTCGGCCTGAAGCTTCGGGTCGCCGAGCACCTTGCCGGCTGCGTCTTTCGCCGCACCCTTGGTCTGATCCATCGATCCTTTAACGCGGTCTTTGTCCATGATGAGTCCTCGCTTGGTTCGCGAATCGAACTCTTGAGTCGCAGCTTCGGTTCCCGCGGAACACCCGCAAGTCTCGCGCAACCCGGAACAAGATGAAAATGCAGCCGCTAGTTGTCGTCGTCTTCGTTGACGTGCGAAAACGCACTCACCGGGATCATCGCAAGATAGATGAGCAATGCCGTGGTCATCGTGGCCCACGGCCACAACACCGCCGAACAAAGCAGCAGCCCCACGAAGCCCGCGATGCCGGGGCGCATCGCCTTGGGGATATGCAGGTGCTTGACGGAAAGCGTGGGGATGCGGCTCACCATCAGCAGCGACATCACGCCCATCACGAAGGCGTTCAACAGCGGATTCGCAAAGACCTGCGTGTGAAACTGAAAGCCCATGAGCATGGGCAGGAGAATGAGGCAGGCCGCGGCCGGCGTCGGCAATCCCGTGAAATGCGGATCGGGCGGCGCCAGCGGATCGCGCTCCGCCGCTTCGACGTTGAAGCGCGCAAGACGGATGGCGCAGCAGGCGCAATAGATGAGCGCAACCGCCCAGCCCGCGCTCTGCGCGTGATGCAGCGACCAGAGATAGACGACAAGACCCGGCGCAATGCCGAAGCTGACGAGATCGGCCAGCGAGTCGAGTTGTGCGCCGAAAGCGCTGTCGACATGAAAGAGGCGCGCCACGCGTCCGTCGAGTGCGTCGAACATGGCGGCGAACAGAATGGCGATGACGGCCGCCTTCCACTGTCCGGCGAAGGCGAAGGGAATCGCCGTCGTGCCGGAGCAGAGCCCGAGCAGCGTCAACCCGTTGGGCAGAAATTTTCCGAAGGGAAAGTCTTCGCGCAGGGCCGCGGCCGTGCGGCCGAAATTCTTTTTTCCAAGACCGCCCATTCTTGCCACGAATTTTTGGGCCATCAGTTCGGGAAATCGGCGAGCACCGTCTCGCCCGCTTTGACGCTCTGCCCGGCGTTCGCCAAGACGCGCGCGCCGTCCGGCAAATAGACGTCGACCCTGCTGCCGAAACGGATTATGCCAAAACGAACGCCCCGGCATACGGTCTGTCCTTCCACAAGATTGCAAACGATCCGCCGCGCCACGAGCCCGGCGACCTGCACCACACCAATCTCCTGCCCGCCTTCTGTCCTGACGGCGATGGCCATGCGTTCGTTCTCGGTACTCGCCTTGTCGAAGGAGGCGTTGAAGAACTTGCCGGGCCGGTAAGCAAGGGATGTGACGGTTCCATTACACGGAATCCGGTTAACATGCACGTTGAAAACATTCATGAAAATGCTGAGGCGAAGGCGCGGCGCCGGGCCGAGGCCGAGTTCCGTCGGCGGGCTGGCGCGGACAATGGGCAAAAGGCGGCCATCTGCCGGGCAAATCACGAGGTTTCCGCCATCCGGAACCCGACGTTCGGGGTCGCGAAAGAAGGCGATTACCCAAATTGCCACAGGCAGAAATACCCACCCCGCCCAGGGCGCGCCCAGGAACAGCAGCAGGTCGAACAGGCAGGCCGCGGCGATGAAGGGCCAGCCTTCGCGGTGGATGGGAATCCGCAATACGTGCACCTCGTCCAAAGGGGGTCGGGGGTTAAGCGGGTCGGACCGAGCCGTCAAGTGTCCGTATCGTTCACTGTGGGGCAATTCCCTGGGATCAGGGATTTTATCAGGGGGCGCAAAAATTGCGCGACGCACGCCATCGCGAATGCCTTACGCGCACGCGGGTTTCCTGCGTGCAGGTGCTCGGGCTTGATGACGTTATCAGGGAATAACACGGAATTTTTCGTCCGTGTACGGTGTATCGTGCTGCTTGAATCGGTGATCGGTTGGTGAACGCGAACAGCGTACCTGGAAAAATGCCCGCGAAACGTTGACGGCGCGCGCCGTTCGTGCCCGAAATTCGGCAGCTTCCGGAACGTTAGAAGATTACCGCAGACGATTGATCAGATCAACGCAAAAGGGCGCGACAAACGTTCGAGGATGGCGTCTCCGACATCGAATTTCGGCAACGGATGGTGCACGTCGATGCAGATGGGTGCGCGCTGCCGGCGTCGCGCCGAACCGCCATAGTCGCATCAGATGGAGGCACCCCCTCTCCCTGACCGCGCCGTACGCTGCCGCTACGGCGCCCCCCGTTGGGTGAGAGGGGAAAAGATAAACGATCCACTTCCCCTCGCCCCCAACGGGGTCAGGGAGAGGGGGTGTTTCAGCCCGGGAAAATGTTCCTCAAAAAGCCTTTGTCAGTCCCACGAAGAATCCGCGCCTCGGGCCCCATTGCGGCGCGAAGACGCCGACGCCGCTGCCGCTGCGGATCTGGTAGTGCACGTCGAACACATTGATCACATCGAAGCGCGCCGTCAGGCCGGCAACGCTGAAGACGCTGAAATCCTGCGTCATGCCGGTGTTGACCTGTGCATAGGCCGGCGTGTGCGTGCCGTTGGGAACGCCGTCGGGAAGGCCCGGAACGGGAGGTGTGTCTTCGCGCAAGCCCGTGCCGAAGATCATGTCCGCATCGAACAGGGTGCTGCCCCATTTGTAGGATGCGCCGGCCGACGCCGAAAACGCCTCCTCGTGATCGAGATGGATATAATTGCCCTGCGTGTAGAGAAACTGGTCGGGAAGAAAGCTGAACTGGCTCGTTTCCCAGCCTTCGCCGACGGCGTGTTCGAGGGAGAGATTGGCATAGGCGTTGAATTTATCGACCGTGTAATCGGCGGTCAGGACGGCGCCGTATTGCTTGCCTTTCACATAATTGAACGGCGTCAAAATGATCGGCGCGCCGAATTGGCCCTCATCGATCATGTTGTGCGACAGCTTGTAATAGCTGTCGAATCCGACCGTCAGTCCCTCGAAAATCTTTTGCTCCAGGCCGCCGTCGAAATAATTGGCGCGTTCGGCTACGGGTGTCGTGTCTTGCGTGATCTGCGGCGTGGCCGAGGTACCGGCGGCCGGGTTCGCCGGCGTCGGCGAGAATTTGGCCACGGTTTCATTGCCGACGAGCTCGAAGGGCGGCGGCGAGAAATAGCGCGCATAGCCGATATGGACGGTGGTGCTGTCCCACGGCTTGTATACGGCGTTCACGCGCGGGCTGAGCTGATTGCCGCTGCTGTAGGCGGTATAATTGTCGTAGCGCAGGCCGTAGTTGAGCGTGAGCGGTTCCACGATCTTCCATTCGTCCTGGAGATAGAAGCTCTCCTCCCACTGCGTCTTGCCGCCATTGTCGACGATGATTTCGGGTACGTTGTATCCCGGCGTGGAACTCGGATAGGGCGCGCAGCTGTACGGATTTGCCGGCGAACCCGGGTCCGTGGGCGACGCCGTTATACAATCCTCCGGGAGCACCGACGACGTCGTTTCGCTTTTCAGGCGATCCGTCTCGACGATGATGCCGCCGCGGATGGTGTGCGAATCGCCCAGATGCCAGGCGCCTTCGGCCTGTTCGCCGAGCGCCACGTCCTGCTTGTAGGCGGATTGGGCGATGCCGTTATAGAGCAGATCGCCGATCTGGTCCGGCGCGAAATCAAGGCTCGAATAGCGGCCGAAGGCGGAGACCTGGAAGTCGAACGATCCCACGCTGTGCAGATAGCTCAAGATCGCATAGTGCGTGATCTCGCGCTGGGTCTCGTTTTCGAGCGCGCTGGGATAGGTAGTGCCGCCGCCGTAAGGGTCGTTGACGTCGGCGAGACCGAGCGCGGGCGCCAGGCCCGGCGTGTCCGGAATCTGAAAATGTTCGTGGGAGGTGCCGAGAATTGCCGTGAGGCTGCTGTTGCCGTCGAGAATGTCCTCCAGATAGGCGAAGCCGTGAAATTCCTGCGTACGGTCGTGCAGCGGCGTAGACGCCCCGTCGGGCGATTCGATGCCGAGCGAATTGGCCATGTAGTCGCCCGAGACGAAATAATTCAGCGAACCGGTTGAACCGCCGTAATCGAAGCTCGGCTCGATCTCGTTGTGGCTGCCGCCATAGATCGAAATTTGTCCGCCCGCGTCGAACAGACCCGTCTTGGGCTTGATGTCGACGATGCCGCCGGTGGCAAGCCCGTATTCGGCCGGGAGTGCGCCCGTGATGAGTTCGACGGATTGCGCGAGGCGCGGATCGAGCGTCTGGCCGAAGACGCTGATGCCTTCCGGCAGCGTGATGCCGTCGAGACGGTATTGCAGCGCGTTATGTTCGCCGCGGATATGGAACTGGCCGTAGGAATCCTGCGCCACGGCCGGCATCTGCAGAATGACCTGGTTGAGCAGTGTGTTGTCGCCGCCCGGCGTATCCGCGATGGCCTGTTCGGTGACGGTATAGGTGGACGCGCCGATCTGGGTCTGGATGCCGGAGCGCGCATCGCTGAGGCGCCTGGCGGTGACGACGACGGTTTCGGTGGAGTCGCCGGATGTCTGTGCGAAGGCAGCACCCGAAAGAATAGCGGAACCGGCGACGCCGGCGAGCAACAAATTGCGAAGCATTGTGAGAACCCCTGATGCTCCGGTCGCGGTTCCCTCATGGAAGGACGCGCCGGAATCGATGCCGGATGCTTCGCGCAATACGGCCGTAACCGCGCACGAAGCGACGCAATGGACGATCGATCAGGAGTGGGGAGGAGCGCGCCCGCGCCAGCTATGCGATGGGGCCGCTACGACCGGCAGCGGTTGGTCGACGAGCGCAATGGTCGAGACGGCTAGCGTCGGCAGCAGGAGCGCCGCCGCCGCGGGCGTAACGAAGTGGCCGCTGTGAAGGATTTCCTGGCAGATCGGGCAATTGGCCGGATCGTCATTGGCAGGATATCTGTCGTGCTGCGGAGCGTTCTTTGCCGCGGCGTCGCCTGCGAGCAGAGCGAGGTCTGCCGGCGCAAAGTGAATATGTGTCTGGACGATATAGGACTGCAGCACGAAGGCGGTGAGCACCATGAAAACCAGCGCGCGGCGCCAACCCGCGAGGGTCGGGGCCGAATACCGGTTCCGTGCTTTCGCTTTCGCCATCGTTGCGGGACGCAGGACTCAGGGATCGCTGGGGAAGCCTAGCCCCGATTGGTGCGGCGCGTCATCTCCCATTTCTGTGAACCGGGCGGATTGGTGAATTCCGTGCTATGGCGTGAGTTTCTGGCTCCCGCCCGAGGCTTGGTTGCATCCGTTCCTGAAATGGTCCCTCGCTGCCGCCGGACTGGCCGTCGCATTGGCGGCGCTGGTGCCGGCGCTCGTCTGGCTCCAATCGGAGGCCGTGATCGAACGGCGCTATCCGCTTCCTTCAGCAACCGTGGCAGCACTCGCCACGCCGAAGGCCGTCGCCCGCGGCGTCCATCTGGTGGCGATTGTGGGCTGCTCGGATTGCCACGGCCGCAATCTCGAAGGCCGGCCTCTCGGGTGGGAGAGCGTACTGCCCATCTGGTCCTCGAATTTGCGCCGCGATGCGCACGCACTCTCCGACGCCGATTTCGAGCGCGCCATCCGCGCCGGAATCGGACCCGACGCCAGAAGCAACTGGGTGATGCCGGCGATGGACTACACCTATATGAGCGAAGACGACGTCGTCGCCATCGTCTCGTATCTGCGCACGCTGAAAGTCCTCGGTCCGCCCGTCCCCGAGACGCGCTTCGACATGGAAGCGCGCTTTGCCGTCGCCGAGGGCGATCTCGAACCCGTTGCGACGCGCGCGCCCGAAAGCCCGGCTTCGCTCGATCTCGGCCCGCGCTACGACGGCGGACGCTACCTTGCCCGCATTGCCTGCAGCGATTGTCACGGCACGGATCTCGCGGGCGCGCACACAGAATCCGGCGATGCGCCCGATCTTGCCGCCGTTGCGCGCTACAGCCGCAGCGGCTTCTTTGCGCTGCTGCGCGGCGGGCGCACGCCGGACGGGAAATGGCTGGCCGCCATGTCGCGCCTGCGTTTTCATGCGCTCTACGACTACGAGATCGATGCGCTCTACGATTATCTCGCGGCGCGGGGGAAGGCGTTGGGTAGGAAATGATTGCGGGCGCAAGCAGGTTCGGTTTCCCACCCCCCCCTTGAGGGAGGGTCGAAATTTGCGAAGCAAATTTCGGGGAGGGGCGAGCCACGGGACATGCAGTGAAGCGGGAAACCGCGCTCTCGATAGATCTCGGAACCAGGTAGGGTATGCCTGAGACAATCC
>Ga0302326_10019648_pt1 | contig 13938 bp, 9 predicted proteins | sample Palsa_T0_3_FD_202264 | JGI IMG/M metagenome (GOLD analysis project Ga0302326, IMG submission 202264) | Peat permafrost microbial communities from Stordalen Mire near Abisko, Sweden - Palsa_T0_3 | ecosystem: Environmental > Terrestrial > Soil > Palsa > Peat permafrost | place: Sweden: Abisko... | reverse complement strand
AAACGAAAGCCGGGGCACTGCTCGCCATCGCCCCATGTTGGCGTTAACTGACACTGGTTTTTTCAGAGGCTATCCGAGACAATAACGATGTGGCTGATGAACCGAAAGGATTCGGAGATGTTATGGCTTCTCTAGGGGATGCGCTTACGTCGCCAGCAAAACTTGCCTTCGCCGGATACGTGATTCTGGTTTACAAGGGCGCTATTTGCGGTGTTTCGCTCTGCCGGTTCCTCGTCGTCGCCGCACTGTTTATTGTCGTCCAAGTCATGCACGACGACTGGGGCAGAATCTTGCTAAACCGATGGGCCTACGCCATAGCGGCACGGCGCAAGTGGCCCAAGGATTGATCGTTAGGCAGACCAACGGCTAAACAGTTTGCTGAGAAACCCGGAAAAGCAGATCCCTCGCCGACTGAAGTCGGCTCGTGATGACAAGAATAAAGAACTCAGGACGGCGCAGCTAAAGCTGCGCCCTTTCAAGACAGCGTATTAGCCATTCTCACAGAATACAATGGCTTCTTCTATGACGGTCGCGGACAATCTCGCCGCTATCCGGGAGCGCGTTGGGCGCGCGGCTCGACGCGCGGGTAGAGATCCCGAAGAGGTTGCGCTGATGGCGGTGACGAAGACGCAGCCTGGCGAGCGGATTGTCGAGGCCTATGCCGCTGGGCAGCGGCTGTTTGGCGAGAACCGGGTGCAGGAGTTCGCGGAGAAAGTCGGCGCTCTGGCTGACTTGCACGACGCCGAGTTCCACATGATCGGACATTTGCAATCGAACAAAGTGACGAAGGCGGCAGAGATATTCGGTGCGGTGGACTCGGTGGACTCGGCGAAACTCGGGGAGCGGTTGAATGCGGCGGCGGAGAGAGCCGGTAAGACGCTGGGCGTGCTCATCGAGATCAATGCCGGCGGCGAGGCGGCGAAGAGCGGCGTCGCATCGGATTCGGCGGAGCTGGAGCGCATTCTGGCCGCCGCGCCTAGTTGGCCGCGGCTGCGGATTCGCGGACTGATGACGGTGCCGCCGTTCACAGATGATCCCGAGGGCGCGCGTCCGTACTTTCGGCAAGTGCGCGAGCTGCGGGAGCGATTGGCTGAGGCGCCTTTCACCAGTATTGATGTGCTTTCGATGGGAATGTCGCACGACTTTGAAGTGGCGATCGAGGAGGGTTCGACCTGCGTGAGGATTGGGACGGGGATTTTTGGGGAGCGGGTGAAGGGGTAGTAGAGAGGTTCCGGTGATTATAGGGGTCCTTCGACTGCGGTTCGCGCAAAAGCGGCGCGACCCTCCGCTCAGGATGACACACAAACAACGACAAAGTCGCATTGGCACCCGGCTTAGTGCTATCAACTTCTACTGAGCGGGCAGGTGGGTGTCGTCGTAATCTACCGTCAGAGATTGCAGGAAGGCGACGAGGTTGCTCACGTCAGTTTGATCGATGGACATGCTCTGAAATTGCGGCGGAGGGTTGCGCAGGTTTCCCTGGCGCGCCAGCTGTGAATTGAAGACATAAAAGTTGACCACATCCTGCAAGGTGAGCTTGCTGCCGTTGTGGAAGTAGGGATTGGAGTCGGCAAGGTCGCGCAGGTTAGGCGTCTTGAACTGGGCAATGGTGCTGGCCAGTCCCCGATCAACGGAGCAGTCGTTACCGGGGGCGCACACTACGCCGGCCAGAGTCTGTTGCGGGTTGGGCATATCCGGATTCAGGTAGACATTCCACATGCCAAGATCGGCGAACTGAGGCTGTCCGGCCACGGCGATGTGGCGGAAAGCCTCGGTGGCGGAAGGATGATTGAGCGTCATGGGAAGGTATTGGTTGTAATTGGCGTTGCGTTGGGCAAGCGAAGGGACGGCCAGATTCATGAATGAACCGGTGCCGTTGGCTGCGTCGTATTCTTCCTGGGAAACGCCGGTGCAATGAAAAACGAAGTCGGTGAAGTTCGGGGCGGCGTGGCATGAGGCGCAATTGCCGGCATGCTGCGAGCCGTCGTTGGCCCCCACCGCGCTGCTAAGGAAGATCTTCAAGCCTGCCAGTTCATTGGTACCAAACTGAAATGTTTGCGAGTGATATTTGAACGACCCATTCAGCTTGGACACGAATTTCGTATGTTTCAGCGCTATAACGCTTTGCAGCAAACGCTGGTTATAGGCGGCAATGGTCTCACCCGGATTGGGCTGCCGAGGTAAGTCGTTCAGCTGGAGAAAGACATCGTAGGGCGTTCCAAAGTACACACCAGCGGCATTTTGTTCGAAGAGCAACGCCGCCATGTAGGCCTGGATGAGCTTGGCGACCGCGGCGAGCACCTGCTGGTCGGAGGCAGCCTGCAGGTTGAGCCGATAGGCAGTGGGAATGAGGAATTGAGGAGAAATGCTGGAAGAGGTTCCCAGCAACAAGGTGCTGTAGGAGAGTCCGCCGGAGCGGTCGGCGGCCAACTTGCTGGTGCCGTCGTCCTGGCGGATGACTTGCGCAATGTGGGCGATGGCCTGGCTTTGCTCGCTGGGCGACCAGCCGAAGTTGCGTCCGGTGAGCGTGCTCTGCACCAGATCGATGGAGTCGACGAACTCGCCGTCGCCATGAAGAAAGGTCGGGCCGGAGCGCGCCATCAGCGACCCCACCATCTGCTCGGCGTTGCGCGGAGTGTGATCGAAGCCGTTGATGGTGCGAGGCAGCGGACTGCGGGTGGTGAAGTCGGAATAGCTACGGTTTCCCGCCCCGCCTTCGAACTCGGTGACAAAGTGACAGGAGCGACAGTTGATGGAGTGTCCGGCAAAGGGTCCGGGCAATGTGCCGGTCGTGGTTTGGACCACAGCTACGACCGGGTCTCCGGCGCTGAGCGGCTGATTGATGCCGGTCATGTGAGTGGCAAAGAACTGGGCGAAACGCGTTTCCAGAAACAGGCGCTCTCCCAGCGCTACTTCAGGGGCAGGATAAGTAGTGACGTCCTGTGTCGAGGTGTCGCCGCCGGACGAGGAGGTAGAATTCGCGGCGCCACCGCAAGCCTCCATAAGAAATAGCCCAACACAGGTTAGAGTGCCCAACAGCAGCCAGATACCGATCGTGATTCGCGATCCCCGCATAGCCCGTCGTCTCGTCCCTTTGCTTGACATTAAAAGCCAATGTTAGAACGATACATTCGGAGATTAGCGGCTGTCGATAACAAGGTCAGTAACCAGTGGCCTCGCTATAATGAATTGCATTCAGGCGAGCGGGTGAGAGCGGTTGGCGAAGAGAACAAGAACAGCGAGCAAAGCATCGACTCCTCCGCCTCGCAAAGCTGCTTCGCGACCAACGCGAACCTACCTGATCTATCTCGTCCTGCTGGCTGTTGCCGCGGTGGCGACCTACTATCCGGCGAAGAACCATCCCTACATCCACTTTGACGACAGTAAGTATGTGACGGCGAATTCCCAGGTGCAAGCGGGCTTGAGCTGGAGCACGGTGGAGTGGGCGTTCACGACCTATTACGCTTCCAACTGGCATCCGCTGACCTGGCTGTCGCACGCGCTCGATTGCGAGATGTTCGGGCTCGATCCGGTGGGCCCGCACGCGGTGAATATTCTTCTTCACGTGGTCAACGTGCTGTTGCTGTTTTGGGTGCTGGAGCGCGCGACCGGCATGGCAGGACGAAGCGCCATGGTGGCCGGGCTGTTTGCGCTGCACCCCATGAACGTGGAGACAGTGGCCTGGGTTGCCGAGCGCAAGAACCTGCTGAGCATGTTGTTTCTGCTGCTGGCGCTGGCGGCTTATGGCTGGTATGCAAAGCAGCCGCGCGCGGGGCGGTATCTGCTGGTGGCGTTTCTGTTTGTGTTGGGACTGATGGCCAAGCCGCAGGTGATCACCCTGCCGCTTCTTTTGCTGCTTTGGGATTACTGGCCGCTGGAGCGCATGACGCTGAAGACGCAGGCTGACGGTAAGCAAACAGCAGCGCTTTACCGGGCACGGAACTTCTTGCGTCTAGTGGTGGAAAAGCTTCCCCTGTTGGCGATCAGCGCCATCAGTGCCGTCATCACGGTGAAAGCGCAACAGGCGGGCAGCTCAGTGCAGTCGCTGATCAAGTTTCCGTTTTCGCTGCGGCTGGAGAACGCCATCGTTGCTTATGCGCGTTATATCGCGAAGGCATTCTGGCCTGCACCGCTGTCGCCTTTGTATCCGTTTTCGCGAACGGCGCCGCCGGTGTGGCAACTGCTGGCGGCTTTGGCGGTGTTGCTGGCGATCAGCGGCCTGGTGATCGCGGGCAGGAAATATCGATATCTGACGGTGGGCTGGTTGTGGTTTCTGGGAACGCTGGTGCCGATGATCGGGCTGGTGCAGGTGGGAGTGCAGGCGATGGCCGATCGCTACGCTTATTTGTCGTTCATCGGACTGTTTGTGATGTTGTGCTGGGCGGTCGCCGACTTGGCCGAAGCGCGCCATCTTTCGCCGGCGTGGGTGACGGGCGTCAGCGCTGCGCTGCTGCTGATCCTGGCAGGCGTCACTCGTCATCAACTTGCTTATTGGAGCGACGAGGCGAGCTTGTGGACGCACGCGATTCAGACCACGACTGACAATTATGTCGCCGAGGACAATCTGGGTACGACGCTGCTGGAGCGCCACGACATGGGCCAGGCCATTGTGCATTTCCGCCGCGCGACCGCGATTGAGCCGCACAACGGACTCAGCCAGTTGAACATCGGCGTCTACGAGGAAAGGATGCACCACTGGCCTGAGGCAATTGCGGCATACAAGGCGGGCATCGCCGAGATCGAAGAGACGGACGTCCTGGCACGGGCGTACAGCAATCTGGGATATGTGTATAGCTACGCGGGCGACGAGGCCAGCGCCCGCGATAGTTTCCAACAGGCGTTGCGGCTGGCTCCGGATACGGAGCAGGCATTGATCGGATTGGGCGTGCTGGCGCAAAAGTCCGGAGACTTCGCCAACGCGATCCAGATGTACAGCCGTGCCAATCAGATTCGACCGAGTGGGCTGGGATATCTGTTGCTGGCGCGCGCGCTGCATCGCAGCGGCCGCTCAGAGGACGCGGAAGCGGCGCTACAGAGGGCGCGGAATATGCCTGGCTTCGCCGAGACGCAGCATGTGGCGGACGGACTGGTGGGGCGATAGAAGTGTCCGCGGTGGCTGAAACCAGTTCTGGGGGCGACGGATATCGCCGGGCTAAGGCCCGGCGCTTCCACCGTCTCGGGCCGAAGCCCGGCGCTTCCACCGTTACAAAAATTGGACATAGTGTTGACAGTTTGTTGACAAATCGCTGAACGGTCCGAAGTAGTCTCTGTTCATTGGCGCAAAAGAGATCGGCGGATGAGGTCAGGTGTAACTGGACGAGTGACTCCTGGGCTAGTGTTCATCCGCCGATCCGTAAGTTCCGAAAGTACCTGAGCTTTCTGCAAAGATGGATCCGAGGCGTGTTCGCGGTGGCGCAACCGCGCACTCGGTCGCGCCTTGCCGCTCCTTGGCGCGACCGGTCAAGAGGCACGGGAAACTCTCCGTGCCTTTTGGATTATGGAGCGCAAGAACGCGGTCAATAAGCCAGCAGAATGCGCAAGTCGCGAACGTTGTTGCCGGTTGGTCCGGTCATGATGGCATCGCCAATCGCGTGAAAGAGCGGAAAACTATCGAAGCGGATGAGAGCGGCCGCGGTGTCCAATCCTTGTTGCATTGCCCGTTCCAAGGTTGAGCCATCGGCAATGGCACCCGCAGCGGGGCTGTTGCCATCGATTCCGTCCGTACCCGCGCTCAGCACGGTGAGGTTCTCGCCCGCGATCTTCTCCGCGCAGTAGAGGGCGAACTGCTGATTTCGTCCTCCCTGGCCGGATGCTGCTCCCACCTTCACTGTGACCTCGCCGCCGGAAATGAGGCAGGCGCGGGACACTCCGCGGCGCAACTCGCGCAGCCGCTGGAGAAGATGATCGGCCGCCTTCTGGTAGTCCCAGTCGTCGCACGTGTTGTCGACTTCGACGGCGAAGCCTCCCAGCTTGGCGCTCTCAACTGCCGCATTGACAGCGGTTGCGTTCGACAGCACGGTGGCGTAATGCGAGTGGGCGAAGGCGGGATCGCCGGCCTTCGGCGTCTCCTGCAACTGCCGACCGCTGAACAGCGAGCGCACCGAAGGTGGAAAGCGATCGAGTAACTGGTAGCGCTGGGCAATGTCGTAGCATTCTTTCACAGTGGTGGTGTCGGGCATGGCAGGACCCGACGCCAGCGCGTCGAGCGAAGCTTCGGGGACATCGGAGACCAGCACCGATAACTGCCGGGCCGGGGCAGCAGCGAGCGCAAGACGTCCGCCCTTCAGCGCCGAAAGATGCTTGCGGATGGCATTAATCTGGGCGATAGGCGCGCCCGAGTGCACCAGCGCTCTGTACGTCTCGACGACATCTTGCAGCGTGATGGCATCGCTGATGGGCTTTTCGGCGATGGCGGAAGCTCCACCGCTAATGAGGAAGACGGCCAGCGTCTCCGGCGATAGGCCGTACACCAGGCGCAGGATTGCGTCGCCGGCCCGCAGCGACTCGTCATTGGGGAGCGGATGACCGCCGGTGAAATAACGGAAGCCGACGAGCTGCGCGGGCGGCGCGGCAGGAGCCGCAATGATTCCGGTGAGGCCGGTGTCGACGATGTTGGCGAAGGCCTCCGCCATGCTATGTCCAGCTTTGCCGATGGAGACGACCAGAATGCGTTCGAAGTCTCGCAGGTCGTAAGTCTCGTTACCGCATTGCAGACGACGTCCCTGATATTGCAGCTTGCGGCTGAAGGCTTGCGGGATGCCGCACTCGGCGAGAGCGTGGTCGAACATGACGCGCACGCGATCGCGCATCGCGGGGAAGAGGGCGTCAGCAGGGGATTGGGGCATGAGGGGTGATTATAGAATGCCGCGGGGGCGTCGCGGTTGGCCCCGCCCTAGCCAAACCCGGGCTAGAACGGGACACCCGGCGGACGGCAGGTCCCTCCACTCGGGCTGAAGCCCTCGGTCGGGATGACACACTTGTCGGGATGACACACTTGAAGCAAGTGATGCGGCACACGCGACGGAGAGACTTTTTCAGCAGACTGTTCAGCCTGCCAACAACTCCCGCAGCCAACTTTCGACGACGGCTCGCATTTCGCTGAGGTGTCCCAGGAAGAAATGATCTCCGGGAACAAATACTAGTTTTTTCGGCGGCGCGGCTTGCGCGACGACGGCTTCGAGAGCCGCGTGCGGGCCGTACCGATCGCGATCGCCGCTGACGAACAGCTTGGGCTTGGCGCAGTCGCGCAGGAAGGAGTACGAGTACAGGCGGCCATCGGCTTCCACCGGCGTGCCGATCGAAATGAGCGCCTTCACATCGGGATGGGGGCAGGCGGCGCGCAGTCCGGTGGCCGCTCCGAAGGAGAAGCCGGCAAAGACGATGGGCAGCTCGAACTCGCGCTTCAGCCAGGCGAGTGCGGCTTCGACGTCGCCGATCTCACCGCGGCCTTCATCATGTTGGCCGGCACTGAGTCCGGTGCCTCGGAAGTTGAAGCGCAGCACCGGGAAGCCGAAGGCGTTCAATGCCTTCATCACGTGAAAGACGACTTTGTTGTGCATGGTGCCGCCGCCCAGCGGGTGAGGATGACAAACCAGAGCGGCGTGGGTGGCAGAAGGCGTGCCAGCGTTGAGCAGGGCTTCCAGGCGTCCGGCGGGGCCGTCGAGGAAGAACGATTTGATGGTTGGGGGTGAGATGGGCAAGTTAACTCCGGGTTGGATTATTGCACCACGGAGGAGACGGGGGGCACGGAGAATTCACGGAAAGTTTTTCTCAGTGCTGCTGAAACACTCAGAAAAGCAGATCCCTCGCGGGCTAAAGCCCGCTCGTGATGACAAGAATAAAGGGGCGATACGGCGCAGCTGAAGCTGCGCCCCTTCAAGACGGCCCTAAGCGACTATAGGAGTCCTTCGACTGCGGTTCGCGCAAGAGCGGCGCGAACCTCCGCTCAGGATGACACATCGTAAATCGGGTCGGCTCCGCTCAGGATGACACATCGTAAATCGGGCCGGCTTTGCTCAGGATGACACCCTGAAATTAGCCCTCGCCAGTAAATTAGCCCGCGCTAGAAAAACTTTAGCCCCGCGGGCTCGCTATTCACCACGGGGCTTCAGCGTCTGCGGTACGGAGACCACAGAGCAAGAACTAATTTACCTCAATTGGAGGCCTCACGGACGACTTTGGCTAAATGTTGACATATCGCGAGTGCCGTAGCGGGAAGCGCGAGACTTCAAGACGTGGCAAGATCGCGCGAGCCAATCCGCAAAGACGCGGAACTGCGCGGCGACGAGGCAATCCCAGGTTAGCGTCCAAATGGAGTGTCTGTGGTCATAACCGTGTCGCCGCTCTGCGGCTCGGGCTGATTTCAGGCCAGACCGGGGGCTTACGCCCCCGTCTAACTTCATTCCGCCGCGTTGCGGCTAGTTCGGGGCAAATCTCGAAGCGATCATTCCACCACATAATATCGTTCCACCGCATAATTTGGATTCAAGCTGCAGACGCAAAAGAGGGACGCGAAGCTGGGGCGCCATCATTCCGCACCATCACTCCGTGCCTCCGGTTGGCGGAGGATGATGCGGCAGCGCGTCCGGCATCTCGGAAACATTCCACGCCCAGGCAGCCAGCAGGGCCGCGCCTTCGTTGATCTGGTCAGGAATCACTTTGTCGAAAGTGTCGGTCTGGCTGTGGTGGGCTTCACGATAGTGAGCGGGAAGCTGCACGCAGAAATAGGCGGGGATGCCCTGATCGAGGAAGGGCACGTGGTCCGAGGCACCGAAGTAGCGCGTGCTGAGCGGTTGCAGGGCGAAGACCTTTTGCAGCGGCTGGTAGATCTCCTGCATCAGGGGGACGGTCTCGGTCAGGTCCTCCAGTGCGATGCTGAAGACCTTGCCGGTGCCGGTGTCGTGAATGAGGACGGCGTCGATATTGGGGACTTCGGCGGCATGATTGTGGAGAAACAATTCCGCACCGGCTCCGCCTTCTTCTTCGCCGGTGAAGAGGATGAAGGTGACGGTGCGTTTGGGCTTCCAGCCCAGCTTCTTCAAGGCGCGAGCGGCCTCCAGCGTGGCCATTGCGCCGGTGCCGTTGTCCAAAGCGCCCTGTCCCAAGTCCCACGAGTCCAGATGTCCGCCGATGATGACGCGCTGCTCGGGATGCTCGCTGCCCTTGATTTCAGCGACGGTGATGGATGCCGGCACGGATTTGTCGGTGAAGGTGTCCTGCAAATTGAACCTCATCGTTACCGGCCCAGTCTGCAGCAGGCGATAGAGCAAGTCGTAGTCCTCATGCGTGAGGAAGGCGAGCGGAACCTCGGTGGGAGCGTAGCGCGGATAGCCACCGGTCATGTTGAAGAGGCTATCGGTCTTGCCGCTGTCGACCAAGACCAACGCGGGCTGCTCGGCGGTCACCTGCCGCAGCAGCTCTCTGCGCTGGGTGTAAGTCATGTTGCCTGCGGCGTTGGCCTGCGACGGCGGGATCACCGCGTCGTAAGCGTTCTCCGGATTGGGATCGAGCTTCGACATGTCCGCCGGTTTACGCGTCATGACGATGGCGCCCTTCAGCTTCCCCTTGAACGGGTCGAAGTCGGAAGGCTTCTGGATGTCGAGCGCGATGACTTGCGCGCTGACCTCGCCGTCGGTGCCCTTGCTCCAACCAAACGCGTGAATGCCAATGCGCTTCTGGATGGGACTGACGATCTCGGCGGTCTCCAGGCCGCGCGTCCAGCCGTGGTCGATCTGCGTGGTCTCAAGGTGCACATCGATGCCGTAATCCCGGAAGCGCTTGAGGGTCCACTCGCTGGCGGCCTGCATCTGCGGCGAGCCGGTGAGACGGGGGCCAATCTGCGTGGTGAGATATTCCAGGTTCTTGATCAGCTCAGAGTGGGCCGTGACTTCAGCGGCGATTTTCTGATCGGCGCTGTCCATCGCCTTGCGATAGGCTTCACGCTGCTTCGCTGGACGCTGCGAGACAGGTTGAGAAGTCTGGGGATTTTCGGTGCCTTCTTGCGGCTGTGCAAAGAGTAAGCCGGTAGACAGAACTACAGCCAGGGACGCCAGTAGCTGGCGACGAATGCGAATCATTGCGCCTTCCTTGGAGAAATTAAGCAGGGAGAATGATGATAGCGGGTGGGGAAGGATTTGCGCCAGAAGGGGAAGCATCGACGGAGTAATATGCATATCTAAAGATGTTTGACTTGGTATCTTCCGCAGATTTCTACGCGATGCTCGTCGAAGATTTCGATGAGTTCATGGCAGAGCCACACTCAGCTCGAAGGGCACTGCATTGTGCGATAACAGCCTATCACCTGCATGACTGGGTATGGCGCGACTGGATCGAGAACGATCCCGCCGTTCAGGAAACCCTTGACATCCGCAGTAAACGATCGTTCATTCGCTGGATAAACAAGCGTTGCGTGTGGTTCCGCGCGGTCGCCGACCTGGCAAATGGCACGAAGCACTTCATTCGTGATCAAGGCTTTGAAACCGCACGCGTGGCCGCGGCGCCCTTCTCGTTTGATCAGCTCCATGCCGGATTCGACCAAGGTGCCTGGGATGGTCCAGTTCGCTATGTGGCCGGCTCCCTGCCGACCGGGCCACAGGGCAAGGGGTACCTGCTGCTAGATTTTGGTGAGGCTGCAGGAGACCATAGATATCTGACCGCTGCTTGTCTTCTCGAGGTCGTGGTCCGATTATGACGTGATTTTTTCAGGAAATACCAACCCGCGTCGAATCTTCCGGCAAGTCGGCATCATGTGAGCTAAAGGCGCAAGGGCAGGCGAGAGAATATGTTTCCGAGCGCCTGGTGCGCGGCACGATTTGATTCGCGAAGAACTGTGCCGTCCCTACGGGACTCGGATTCTATAAAACGCGTGCCCCGCCCTGAAGGGCGGGGCTATCATCTTTCGCGCCTACGGCGCTCTAGTAACAGCGAAACGAGCGGCGCTCGCTCAGGATGACAGAGCTTGAGGGGCAGATCCTGGTTACTATAGGGGTTCTTCGACTCCGGTTCGCAAAAGCGGCGAACCTCCGCTCAGGATGACACAGCTGAAGTAGAGAGGTTCTCGTTGCTATAGGGGTCCTTCGACTCCGGTTCGCGCAAAAGCAGCGCGAACCTCGGCTCAGGATGACACAGCGTTATGTGGGGTCACCTCGGCTCAGGATCACACGGCTTAACTCGCGAGCTCCTCGTGACTATAGGGGTCCTTCGACTCCGGTTCGCACAAAAGCGGTGCGACCCTTCGCTCAGGATGACACATCGTATGTTGGGCCGCCTCCGCTCAGGATGACACATTCTACCGAACACATCTTACTCAGCGGACAACCCACATTATTCGCGAACGAAACTTACGTCGCCCAGTTGCGCCGGTCCACGAAGGTTGGTGGCTCGTAGGTTTTGCCGCGGGCGAGCTGGCGGTCTTCGCGTCTGGATGTCCAGAGCAGAATTGGTCCGGTTATGGCGCGCACTAAACGGGTGGCGCCGCCGAACTCATGTTCGATCTCGCGGCGCAGTTCGCGAATGCGGAGGGACACGGAGAGGTTCGTCTTCTTGAGGCGCTTCTCCATCGCCCAGAGAGCGGCGTCATAGGTGGTGCGCAGCTTGGCGGCTTCGTTGGCCACGCGCTGGCGCACGCGTAGATCGGGATGATCGTGATAGCGCTTCCAGCCCTGGAAGATGGTGTCGCAGATGCGGAAGAGGCTGGGGCCATTGCGCTCGAAGTCGAAGCGGAAGGCCCAGTCGAGCAGGCGCTTGGAGTCGTCGCGCGAGATGGCGGCGTGCTCGAAGTTGAACTTGAACTGGCCGTGAATGTCGGCGAGGTCGATGCCATCGATCATGCGGCCTTCCTCTTGCATTTGCTGGAAGAGCGGCGTGCCCGGGACCGGCGTATAGAGCATGAACTGATGGAAGTCGGTTCCATGCGCGACCGCAAACTCGATTTCCTGGCGAATGTTCTCCAGCGTGTGATGCTCCAGCCCGACGATGGTTGATCCCAAGAGCTTGATACCGTGCTGGCGCAGCTCGGAAGCCAGCACCTGGGTATCGGTGTTGTGCAATTTCGCGTAGGAAGATTTCGGCGACTCCAGGCCGAGCCAGATCCAGGAGACGCCAAGCTGAACCAGTTCCTCGATGCTGTACTTGCGGATCGCGTTCGCCGAAGAGAACACGTACAGCGACCAGCTCTTGCCGGCTTTCTTCATGCGGTCCAGCAACTGCATTGCCCGCGGACGATTGAGCAGAAAGTTTTCGTCCATCATGAAGAACGAGCTCACCTTCATGGAGTGCTCCATGTGCTCCATCACTTTGAAAAGCTCGTCTCCCGATTCATAGAAGTTGACGCACTTGCCTTTGCCGCCGAAAAAAGCCGAGGTGGTGCAGAAGTTGCATCCCATGGGACATCCGACCGAAGGGATGATGGTGGCCGCAGTGTCGCGCGTCTTGTCGGGAATCTTCATGCCCAGTACCCTCATGCCGAAGCCGGAGAGGATTTCGGGATGAGTGATGGGAGCGGCGGGATCTTCGCCGAGATAGCGGCGCATCCAGGCGATGCCCTCGCCGCGCACAACGTAATCGGCATCAATGAATTTGTCGAGCGCGGGAATAGCAGCCACGTGCCCGCCGACAACGATGGTGGAGTTGGGCGAGAGCTTGCGCACGAGGCGGCACATCTCGCGCACCTTGCCCAGGTTGGGGATGATACCGGAGATGCCGACAACGTCGTACTCGTGCGAAGTAAGCTCGCGCTCGAAGCGCTCCAGGGTGGGGAAGTCGAGCAAGGTGCTGGGCGCAGAAATGTTGCGCTGAATCATCATGAGGCCCCAGGAGCGATGAAACATGCGCAGCGAGAAGCTGCCTTGCGCGCGGGTAACCTGGTTGTGATAGAGCTCCATGGGATTGATGGCGCGGCTGCCGAATTCGTCGTCACGCGCATAGGGCCCGAAGACGGAGCTTAAGAGCACGCGGGCCTGAATCCCCTTGGGGTGCGGAGTAATCGAATCAGAGTTCGCTGTCGAAATCATGAGTCAATGGTAGGAAGAACGGGCGACGGTTTCCGTGATGCGGGACACGTGCGGAACGAAATGACAGAAGTATTACAGAGGGGACGGATTTGGGAGACTCTTCTTCGGAATGGCTGAAGCGGGTGCGAAAGAAGTCAAAAGCAGGTCCCTCCACTCGGGCTGAAGCCCTCGGTCGGGATGACACATTCGGCTGAAGCCGGTTCGTGATGACAAGAATAAGGAAGTTGCGACGGTACGGCTGAAGCCGTGCCCCTTCAAAACGACTACACGAATGGCATTCCTCGGGAATCAAGAACATCGGGAAATTAATCCCTGGCTGATTGCGATTGCAGTCATGTCGAGCACCTTCATGGAGGTGCTGGACACGACGGTGGTGAATGTTTCGCTGCCGCACATTGCGGGCAGCCTGTCGTCGAGCAACGACGAAGCCACGTGGACGCTGACGTCGTACCTGGTGGCCAATGCCATCATCCTGCCGATGACGGGCTGGCTGGCGGGACGCTTTGGACGAAAGCGGTTGCTGCTGATGTCGGTCACCGGCTTCACGATGGCATCGTTTCTGTGCGGGCTTGCGCCCACGCTGCCGTTTCTGATTTTGTGTCGCGTGATACAGGGCGCGTGCGGCGGCGGTTTGCAGCCGCTTTCGCAGGCGATCCTGATGGAGTCGTTCCCGCCGGAAAAGCGCGGACAGGCGATGGCGTTCTGGGCGCTGGGAATTGTGGTTGCGCCGATGCTTGGTCCGGTGGCGGGCGGTTGGCTGACCGACAACTACAGTTGGCGCTGGGTCTTCTACATCAACGTGCCTATCGGCGTGGTTGCGCTTATCCTGACGCAGATTTTCATCTTCGATCCGCCGTACCTGCGGCGCGAGAAGACCGGAATCGATTACTGGGGAATCGGGCTGCTGGCGGTGGGCATTGGCAGCTTG
>Ga0302326_10019643_pt1 | contig 13941 bp, 16 predicted proteins | sample Palsa_T0_3_FD_202264 | JGI IMG/M metagenome (GOLD analysis project Ga0302326, IMG submission 202264) | Peat permafrost microbial communities from Stordalen Mire near Abisko, Sweden - Palsa_T0_3 | ecosystem: Environmental > Terrestrial > Soil > Palsa > Peat permafrost | place: Sweden: Abisko... | reverse complement strand
CCAGTGTTTACAAGATCGATTGGTCAAGCAGAGAACAAAGGGGACATTGACGCGTATGTCAGACAGTTTATCGCCCAGTCGGACAGATTGCGGCGTAATTTTGAGGAAGCAGACGTCGACCCCTTGGAATATTTCCATAAAACAGCAAAGGGCATATTTCTATGGGTTGCGACTGTTCTCAAGCAACTTGAGAATATCAAGCTCTCAAGCACATTCAACCAACAACTCTCCCGTTTGGCAGAAACTTCGGGAGACATGGACGAGCTGTATTCCAAAATCCTGGAGAATCACGATGAGGAGTCGGGTCGTATCCTGAAAGATATTCTCAGTTGGGTCGTTGTCTCGTTCTGTTATTTCGATCTACCCACTTTGAAATCCCTTGTCCAATGTTCTCTGGGTACGGCGATTCCGAACTTTCAAGAATTTGTCGAACTCAACTGCGGCTCCATTCTTCAGACAAGTGCCAATGTCGTCGAGCTTATTCACGAAACTTTTCGATCTTACCTCCTGGACCCTCAACGATGTTGCAAAGCATTCTATATCGACCAAGTGGAAGCACATGCGAGATTATTCCGCGTTTGTCTTAAGGTTCTGTCCACCGTCGAGCCATTATTTTCCAAAAAGATATACGAATACGCAGCCAGGTATTGGTTCGAGCACCAGTTTAAGGCTATCGATTCAAAGTTTTCTGTTGAGTCGCTCTCTGCGATTTGCGCTTTCTTTTCCTCAGCTGAGCTGGGGTGCGAACGGTGGATAAATTATGGGCCTCCCGTCTTTATGCTACTCGATCAATGTGAAATTTTCGATCATAGCCCGACTTCAAGCATCATACTCGAGTTTAATAAGTGGTCCAACACCGGGAACGACGTAGACATCCATCCACAAATTCAAGTAGCGAAAAACATCCTAGATGATATTGAGACGTTATTTGAATTTGTTGGGAAGATTGCGACACAGTTATGGCTTTACGAAGATTTACCCACGGGTATGATCCAGAAGGTGTTTCGTTTATCTTTGTGGTGCTTCTGTAGAGCATCCAGGGAGCGAATGGACAGCCTGGAGCATATACAAGATATTGCGCGCGATGATTTCGCAAGAGTTCGGGCTTGGCTGCGGAACGCACCTGATGGCCAAATCGTTTGCAATAGAAATTTGGGAATTGCATTTGGGGTACTGCGCTTATGGGATGAGGCCGCCGAGCATCTAGGAGCGCTTGTCAATACAGAGGACATTACAGAGGACATACAAGAATGTCTAATTATTTCGCTCTTCGAGTCCCGGCAGTATGATAAGGTGGTCAATGTGGTCGCCTCACTCGACCCACATTCATTATCGCCCAAATTGAAGTTCGAACTCAAGTTCCTCCTTGGATGCGCAATTCAAGGCAAGGGTGATACTACTGGTATAGATAAAGCGATTGAGGCATTTGAAGCCAGCCATGCGACAGCCGGAATCCTGTTCCCCATCACTCCAATTCGACTTCATCGATTATACGCCTCAAAAGGAGACATGGACGGGATCATCAAGATCTATGAGACTGTTGTTGGGAAATATCCCTCCCTTTGGTGGGGATGGCAACTTCTCTGTGTCGCATCACTCGCAGGCCGTGATATTAACGCCTCTGTTGATGTGTATCGAAGAGCTAAGGAACACGGCTCGGAAACAGTAAAGGCATGGGCCGCCGAAGGCCTCCGTATTGTGAATTTGAATAACGGCATCGAAAGTGAGTTCTCTGGTCCTCAGTCGATTTAATGCTAACGTACAGATGCAATCAGTTTCGGGGATGATTGGTTTGTGTTCCTGAATACACACGCCCGCCCCCGACTCGATCTGACGCTCAAGATTTCTCGCAACCGCCCACGATCGCAAAATCCAAATTTTTGATTTAGAACATCCTGAGGGTTGTATTCATCCCACCTTGGAGGCAGACAGTCTAGTGACGTCTTTGGACTACTCCCCAACGGGGCGTTTTGTGGTCTCTGCAGCGGACGACGGGACTATAACGCTATGGGATCTGGAGTTGAGAGCCTTCCCCTTCAATCTTCCGATTCCACATCAGTGCGACGATCTGGTCTGGAACACTGTGGCGTTCTCTCCCGCTCCCGACGACACGATATCGATCATCGGCGCAAGTGCAAAGTCGGGTCATGTGTTCACCTGGGAGATCGCGAAAGGCACCTGGGAGACTCGAGAGGAATTTAACGTTGCACAATGTCCCTTGAGCGCTAGCAGCCCTGAAGACTCGGACTCGGAGGACATCATGGCGCCGGCGTACATTGCCTTCACCGATAAAAGGACCTTATGCAGAATAGCAGAGAAGGTTGGGTTATTCAAAATCCTTCACAAGACCGACACTATAAATCCTGTCTCATGGGTGACGTTGAACACCACCACCGAATGGGAAAGTTACTGGGACATCCCCACGTCCGTCAGCTGGAGCACGGATAACTCATGGATTATTTCTGGAGAAGTTAGTGGAGCCGTGCACTGTTGGGATCAGCGCGGACAGCCCCAGTTCACTCTATATCCTCACTCTACGGGTAAGACATCGCATGCTTTTTTCGGCTGACCATGAAGGTTACGAAGACCGTTCTGCGAGGGTAGGAGTTGCACAGCCACGAGCCGGGAAGGTTTTCGCGACCTATGTAACAGATTGCGTTCGCATTTGGCAGTACTGAGGAATGTTGTAGTGGTAGGATAGAACGATTATAGCATATGTAAAATGGAATCGCTGGAACGATTCGTAATGATGTCTCGTTTTCGAAAGTTCACGTGGTATCAAAAACAGACTGTCGGAAGTTAAAGTCCGAATTCTGAGCCAACACTGCTCGCATTCCCTTAAAACAACTACGTGCTGTGTCCCTAAAGAAAAGTCGCGGGGATATTCCCCTCTGTTATCAGGGGAATAAACCTCTTTGTGGATTTGCCTCTTGAATACTGGGGGTCTCATGACAAGATTATTGGAGGATGGAGGTTTTCTGAAATCCCCTTCAAAATCCTCCAGAAGACTCCGGTCTCAAAATTTCCGCAGCCCTTCAAGCTGTGGCATCGCTAAGTTAAAAAAGCATCTGCTGAATTCTTTTTGCATCTGATATTGCACCACATACGGTGAGGTGAAGCGAGGTGAGGCCGCGGCGAAAACGCCATTTCGATGCAGCCTGCTGGAATCGACTGGATCGGATCGGACACACCGCCGCCACAGAGCCCGCGATTGCCGGGTTATCGCCGAGAGCGTCTAAGCTGTGTGTTTACACCCCAATAACAAAGAAGGTGTCGGAAGGTGTCGGAAGAGGTGTGATTTGAAGCTTCTGGAGTGTCGCTTTTCATTTGTATGATGTTTATTTACATATAACGGGATGGTCGAGGAATTTATGTTGGGCCCCTCACCTAATGATGGCTACAAAGTTCAGCCAAAACTGGGGGACTATATTAAGACTCTGAGCGTGAATTTGAAGCGCACTTTACTTCGGCACATGGCTGACTACTATGTAGTACTATTCATTTTCATTTTATGACATTCTAATTAGTAGTCGTCGGCGGCACCGCGGGCGCCGAGATGCCCGTTCGCAGTTGCGGAGTTTATCTTGTAAATGTGATGGGAAGTTGGGTTATAAATCGTTTTACTTTTCAATCATGATTAGTTCAGTGTATCCTGCGTTGATTGCGGCAGCGGCAGGAGGGAAGGGCTGTTGTATCTCAAACAACTATGGGCGATCACTCCTGCCGAAGTCTGAGTTGCGCCCTCCAATTTGATTTTGCTTCCAGTTTCCTACACCATGGAGACACATAGGACCGCGCGTGTTCCTCTCATGCAGGTGCAACGGCATGGACGCGTACGACAGAAAGCGGCGAACTAAGGGCGCGAGATAGAAGTGTATATGTGAAACTCCACAGAACCAACATGCTGTATCTGATGAGGATTTGCTCCTTTGTAGTAGTATATATTAAGTAAGTACTCATGTCGAAGTCCGCTCCCAATCTATAAAGCCCCCGGTCCTTCTAAGTAGAGCTTTCGAGCCAATTGCATCTCGGCCATAAACTCCCTCAAAGCGTTTATCTCCCAAATATAGAACCGATCACTCCATCGACTATCCCAGAAGCCAATATAATCAATCCACCAAACAAGATGATGAAGGTTCCATAATCCGGCGCAACCCACCTTGTCCGACCAGAAGTCCGACAGTCACTACGAGAGACGCAAAAAAGTGCAAAATCCGATATTTTGATTGACGATGTGCTCTCCTAGTGTATCGTTCCGTGATACTCTCGATAGTATCAAACAACAACTGTGGCAGGACCCCATCGCCCGTTCCCAATTTTGTTTCTGTGTCCTCTTTCGCGGTCTCTGTGAGCTGTAATTTAACACTAATGCCAAAGTGGTCCGAATAGGAGCATATGTGATCTGGGAGTTGTTCCGTAAACACCACCGTGGATTCTTTCACGACAACACGGTCCAGATTCACGAATACGTAGTCCAAGCGTTTCGCTGCGTTGGGGTCCCGTTTTGCACGCCAGGTATTCAAAGTTGAATTGCAGGTTACTCCCTGGAGTCTAATTCTATCGATCGGTGAGATATCGGATGGTGTTGCACTTTCTGGAGGTACTGCAAGCCAAGAGTCTGTGACCGCTCCGTGTGTCTGAATAATTTGATGAGCCGGAGAACCTGAAAGTGTATTAAAATCACCGACCTATAGAAGATTTAGTGATGAACGGATCTGCAGCTGTGGAATATACCTCTTCAAGACAGAAGACAGACCCTCGACCGCAGCCCGTGCCAGATCCACGACAGTCCATAGCGCGTGTTTGGGATATGAATGGCCGTCCGCAGTGTCGTCGTCGTTGAAGAGGATGTTGATGGCGTAGTGTTACAATAGTTGGAGGGGTATTTGAGCAATTTGGATTTCGACCAGGGGCATCTCCGCAAATTCGCAAAAAATGAGGGGTATCTGTGCAATTTGCCCTTTGATATATCTTCAATATTGAAGGCATACGTGCTGAATGAAACCTCAAATTGTGAGGATTTTCGACGAATATTTCAATCTAGACTGGGCAAAAAGCGTTCAAAATCAGCATAAACATGCCAATATCTTTGCAAATCTTTATTCTTGGACTTAGTGCTTTTTGAGGTAAGCTTTAGACAGGTCTATCTATACAATACCTTGAGCGTAGATTTTTCCTTGCTCTTTTTGCATAAGCTATGGCCAAAATCAGGGTCCTTTTTGGTCGCCAGATCAGGCTTAACTATGGCGATCCTCAGCCAATGGCGCTGGGTGGCCGACTAGTGGCGGTGGCCGAGATCGCCCCGGAGTTACTTATACGATAAATACGGGAAGGAATTGGAGATTGTTAAAAGAGGGTTTCCGCACGAGGACTTGGTTTGGCTCGATGAAACACCCAGGATTCCGTTTGCGGAGGGGATACATTACTGACTGGACCCAGGATGGCAAAGCCCCTTCCACAAATAAAGATCTTAGTACCCCAGCTGAGATACGTCTCGGGGAACTCATCAAAGAGAAATACCATACAGATTACCATTCTACACCATGCTAGACGCCGACAATTCCCAAGTCACAAACTCCTTCCACATATTCCTTCGCGGCCAAGAGATCGTGACGGGCGGTCAACGTATCCACGATGCCCACACTCTGGAATCACGAATGAACGAACTCGGCGTGTCAACAAACGGCATGGAAGAATACCTCGACGCATTCGAGTACGGTGCTCCGCCCCACGCAGGCTGCGGAATCGGCCTGGAACGACTCGTCATGCTCCTCTTAAATCTCGGAAATATCCGCTTCGCGTCATTATTCCCCCGGGACCCGAAATCATTGCCAGAGAGGTCGTTGCAGCTGGAACTGCGACATCCCGAGGCGAGCACTTGCCCGCCCCCTTGGAAACACAAGGGACACCATGGACGGCTGAGTGGCGGGCAACATCGAGACTACCAACCGTTGGAGAAACTTATTGCCAACTACGGCGATGCATCAAATACTTCCTGGCTCGATGAACGGTATCAAGTATGGAGACACGAAGTAACTGGCGCCGCAATAGGTTATGTCCCCTCGAAACACGATCGGCTCGCTATTATTGTGGGAAATCCTCTTTGCGATCCGCGCCAATACTCCTATGTCACAAGCGAATTTATTCACTGGCTACTAGTAAAAGACAACACGAATTTGAAACCGATATGGATCTTGGTGGATAATCGGGTTGAAGAAGTCCTCGGCGGACGCCTAGGATGGAGTTCCTTGACTTGTGCGGCAGAAGAACACGTCAACAATCCCGTGGAGTATAACGGCGATGTCCAACGTAAAATACGACACGCCAAAGCAGAAGGACTATCCGTCGCGGAAGTTGAACCTACCCAAGACCTGCGTTGCAAATGTGACGAAGGTATCAAAGAATGGCTGTCAAATCGAAAGCACTCAAATCCATCTCACGAATATCAATCCGTGGCTCGACACCGAGCATCGTCGCTATTTTGTCGCTCAAGATACGTCATCACATAAGGTCCACGCGCTGGTTGTTCTGGCTCAACTTTCCTCCGAACACGGCTACAAGTCAAATACTCACTGGACTTCCCTGGAGCGCCGAATGGGGCAATAGAGTATCTGATCACGGAGGCGGTGAAAGCGGCACAAGAATCCGGCGCACGGAGCATAACATTCGGGGCAGCGGCGTCATCCAACTTTAGTCCTATGAGCAATTTAAAGGGGATACGAGTTAAGATGTTGAGTCATAGTTATCAGTCTATTGTCAAACGATTGAGCTTGGTCAACAAGAGTGAGTTCAGGGAAAAGTTGGGGGCAGAACAGGACGCTGTGTATATTTGTTATCCAACACATGGACTTGGAATGCTTTCAAGGCGCGGTAATATGCTTCTCCGTTAAGGATCCAACTCTGATCAACTGGAAGCACTGTCTATCGCAGCGCAGATAAGAAAAGTTACTTATCCTACATAGGTCTGATAGTATTCGTTTGTTTTGTACACACGGGCATCCCATCTCTGACTACTTGAAACTCACGGATCAAAAGGGATCTCACAACCAGTTTATGCGATCTACCTAATCCTTATGATTCTCCGGGTAAAATTGCGTGAAATCTAAATTAGCGAATTCCAAGTAAAGAACTGAATACCAAAGCCCAAGGCAAGCATGCCATCGACCATCGCTTTGGCAAACTCGGGAGTTTCTCCCAGCTCTTGTACTCTCTTATAGAACGGATCTTCCTCTTGCGCCTTTTCAGGGTTCTTGATCTTGAATAACCGCTCGATATTGGCCTGCGAAACGGGATTCGTGATCTACGTGAGTCCCAATATATCCAAGATTGTTTACCTTGTGGAACTTTTCCATTCGGATTTCGGCGTACTTATCGAGTAGATCATCGCCGCAGCCTTTCTTGAATATGCCAATCAGACAGTCCGCTAGACCCCCCGCGTCGCATAAGCCGGTGGTTAAACCCATCCCGCCAAAGGGATTATTGGCATGGGCGGCATCACCCGCCAGAACCACGTTCCCCACACGGAACTTATCTGAGCAGCGCTGGTGTAATTTATACGGAGAAAACATCTCGATCTCGTATTTCAGGGGCCGTGGACCAGGGAACATGGCCTCGTATTTGTTCTCGAGATTTGCTTTTGCTTGATCGTATGTCAAGGAGGCGTCTTCTCCGTATGAACAGCGCCATAGGCCATGTCTGTCGACTTTTGCAATCTACAGGTCAGCCAGACCGAGGATGGAGTTACCAAGGCGAAGTGCTCGGGATGGACGATGAATTGGGCAAAGCTAAATCCGTGCTCTTGGAAGGGGTAGTGCACATTCGTGGCTACGACCATTTTATCATAGGTGAAGCCCTCGAAAGTACATCCGATGAGTTTCCTGACAGTGGATCTCGCGCCGTCCGCACCGACGAGGTATTTCCCGGTAAACTCCTTCTGCCCATCAGGGGTATCGCACACCGCGGTAACCGAATCACCGTGGTCTTTGAGATTCACAAGCTTGTGATTGAAAATGACCTTGGCATGAGGATACGGCTCCAAATGCTTAAGGATAATCGCGGCAACAAGATGCTGACCACAAATAACGGGATCATATCTCGCCTGAGGACGCGGAATCTTGGCAATCACTTTCCCATCCACGGTGATCCAACGGATATAATCCGCATCGCCAAGCCCCGTGTCACGACATTCCTGCGCAATACCCGCGCTTTCCAGGACTTCCACCGCTGCAACACCGTATGCCATCGCTCGAGGACTCTGGATCACCTCGTGGCTCGCTTCGAGGACCGTTACCCGGATGCCTTGCTTGGCAATCATCAGCGCGGTAACAAGGCCGACGGGGCCCGCGCCCACGATGAGGACATCTGTGTCTGTTGTCTGTGTCATTTTGGACGCAGGTTCAGCTGGAATTGGCGAGGCGGGTCTGTGGGCCAGGACGGCCTGTTGTGGGGCATGCATGACCTTAAACTTGCCCATGGCTATCTAATCCGTGTGGGGCACCCGTCCGGTCCCGGAACCGAATTGCCGAATTGCCGATCAGATCAATCGCCCAGACCGGGGTCAGATCGACAAGCCGGAACACTCTAATTCTCATACTGCGTGGCGCGTATTGCCAGAAAACATTAGATACAATCCCCGAATCAGTAGTAAGAATAATACAGAAGTACAAGTAGGACTGTAGGACAGAACCCATGTGGGGCGATCGCGAGGCGGGACCCCGGCCGAATACAGAGTCCGAGGCCTATTGCGTAAAATCGGTCTATCTTCACAAATGCCTTTTCCAATGAAGACGTCGCCCTGGTTCGGCTATAATATGTCACATAGCAATTCAGTGATTGTCCCGATCCAAGTGTATGCATAGAAGATGTCTCGCGCGGCCGCGCCGGCACGGCACCAATCAGGTCACGTGTATTCCCGATCCATCCGAATTAACCGTTTCCCCAGAAAACGGATCTCGGCAGATCGAGTGGAGACGCCGAATAATCCCGCCGGCGAAAGGCTAGTATAAAGCTCACCCATCGCCTCCAACGTCTCCCACAACAAGACCCTTGTCCAAACCTCGTGCAATGACCGTCTCTTCGACCCTGCAAGCGCGCCAAGTCGGCACAACCTTCGCCGGCGAAGTCCATGGCTTGGACTTCACCAAACCCTTCCCGCCCGGTCTGCGCGAGGAAGTCGAGCAATTGATGTATCAGTACGGTGTGCTCATTTTTAGAGACATCCCCGGCATGTGCAATGAACGACATCTGGAGTTTTCGCGCATGTTCGGAGAGTTGGATAGTAATCCCTTGGTGTTTGGGCAGAAGACAAGGCTTGAGAATGAGAATTTGTTTGATATCAGCAATTTGGCAGCCGATGGGAAGACTATCTTGGAGCCCACGGATAGGCGGTTCAAGTTTGGAAAGGTATTAATGATGAGATGAAAACTTATCGTAGGGGAACGCGCTTTGGCATGTGGATGCATCGTTCAATCAACATCGGGATAAGTACTCGATCCTTGCTGCGTACGTCGTTCCTAAAAACGGAGGAGACACTCATGTAATGCCACCTCTGATCTTATACTTATAACAGTTCGCCGACCTTCGAACTGCATACGACGACCTCCCAGAAGAAAAGCGAAAGCAATTAGACAAACTCATTCTTCACCACTCTCTATGGCACTCCCGAAAAATAGGTACTCCCTTCCTCTCAAACAGATTCCTAACCCTCCAGCCGACCCAAGCTACGTAGCCACAGAACACGACCTCAAAATCAAACCCGGCTCCTTCCACTCGCTAATCCAAGACCACCCCTCGGGCCGCAAGACAATGTACGTCTCCTCCCACGCCGACAAAGTCGTTGGCTGGTCCGACGAGGAGGGCCTCAAACTCATCACCGAGTTGATTCAACACGCCACTCAGCCGAAATACTTCTGGTGTCTCAAGTGGAATGGACCGGGCGATATGGTCATGTGGGATAATCGCTCCGTGATGCATCGTGCTACTGAGTGGAAGGGCAGCGATACGATGGTCAGGGATATGAGGAGGACGAGTGTTTTGGATGATACGAAGGATGCTTATGGTGTTAGTGTTGCGGCGTCTGCTTGATTTAAATAAGGATAAGTCAATTGATATTGGGAATTCAAATTGTTTGATGAAGGTGAGATGAGTTGTAGTATTCGCAAGCGAAGCCACGGTGCATCAGTGTAAATACTCTTTCAAGGTTTCGCACATCCAAGAGTAGTTTGAGTAGTCTTTGAGTGTTCGAACTCCCCTTCCTTCCCGGCATTTCCTCCACCTATTCAACACGGAGTAGGTAATTTCGTATATTCGATAATCCGCCTTGTTCGCCAATGAAATCAAGAATAACTGATGTACCATCCGATTTAAGCATAATATTGTGAGATAGTAGTAACTATTAGGACGCGGAGCCTAGAATCGCATGACGGACTGAGCGCCCGAGGAATACCTACTGACGCAAACACGTTTCGTGGAAACCTTACGGCACTACCCATGCTGAGAACCGCAAGTAATCTCAATTGTGTGCACGTGTTGCTAAGAGCAGGCTCGTGGTGCTCTGGCGTCTGAGACAACGCGTACTTACGGCTAGGAGCATCAAACAACTCAGGGCGATCAATCCCGCCGAAGTCTGATTTGCGCCATCATAAAAGAACTTGACTTGGTCTCCAGCCGGGTTTTGATTTAGCCTCCCCACCATGGACATATTCGACCCCCAAACCTACGACCGCGCGTCAGATTAGTGAGATATGAAACGATGACCGCAGAGGAGTTGAAAGATGAGTACCAAAACGTCCTGGTCGACTCACAAAAGGCATCCAAGGCATTAAAGGAAACTCCCCGAGGAGAAGAACGAGAGAGGATACGTGCGAATAAGCATGCGTGCTTAAACCGCGCGGAGAGGATTGAACAGAATCTCAATGCCATGCCTCAGAAACAGATCTCAGCGGCGGTTGAGGCTTCAGGGAAGGAGAGTAAAGTCCCAGAGAGCAAGGATGAGGATCTAGAGTCATCGACAATGCCCCCCACAATCTCCCTGGACGACTTACAATCAAGTTAAGGTTCAGCTCGCTCGGGTGGTTGACGCGGCGGGGGCCCAGAGACTTCCTGAAAAGGAGAAAAACCCAGAACCAGACATCATGGAACAAACGAGTTTCTTTGACAAGAACCAAGTTAACGAAAATATTCCTTCTCTTCCGGGGGCAGCCGCCGAGAGGGCAAATCAACATGCCGTTATGAGGGATACCGCAACTAGGGCCCAAACACCTGGATTTTCGAACAACGTCACGCCTGCAGAAGTAACCAAGGCTGGTGCTCAGGTCAAAGATATTGTGATGCTCTACTAACCGTTAGACATCTGGAGGAACAGATAAACCCATGGCTGACGCACACTCTAAAACGAGAGCACGAGTCGCCATCGCAGCGGGTGCCATAACCCTTCTCTTATCCGTTCCATTTGCCATCTGGGGTTTACGAAAACTCTATAGTCGGAAGAAGAAGGCTCAGAATGATGTGAAGGCAAAGATGAAGAGACAACATGCCAGACAGTGGATCGAATCGGAGAATTAAGTACGCGAGTTTCATCTCTAGTTAGTTAAATTAAGAAAGTGGAGGGCCAAAAGTACTCGCCAGCCAGGGGGATTTTGACGCGAATCTGACGTGCACTCCGATCGCGATACTAATTCTCGTAATAGCTCTGAAAAAGACATCCACCATGGGAGAGATGCGGAATATACTTCAAGGCCGACGTGGCACTCCCCTCTCGTAAGCTATGTCATGGATCAAACGATAGAGCGAGAACGTCGCGGGGATACCAAACCCTCGGCTGAGTATGATGTTCTGCTGAGTAACTCGTGAAAAGGACTCTTAGGGCGTACTGAAGACGTGGGGGCACGCCAACGATGTTCCGGATGGAATCTAAACAGTCCCCCAAACAACCCGCCTTCTCCAACGCGTACTTCTTCGCGTCACGAGCTCCGTACCACACAAGCACGTTCCTTCTCAACTCTGTATATAAATGCCAAATCTTGAATGGGCTGGATCATCCACCAGGCTCGACAAGGACGCGGTCTTTCCCATAAGTCAATACCACCGCTTCAAATATTCTACTTCCGATGGTCACGTCTGTCACGATTGGATACGAGTACAATGAGGGTATCCCCGAATGTATTGAGAATCAACTATTGCGCTCTATCGAATACGAAGACCGGGCAACGAAAGAAAAGTACCTCGTTGACTACCTCGGTCGCGTCCTTCCCTCCATAACAACCTTTTACAGCGCGGCAACCGGTGTAAATATCTGCACAACAGACGATGGTGATGTTGTTCATACTGTCTTTTGAAGACACAAGGGACGTTCCGACGTTGCTCGACGTCCAAGCTTTGAACTTGCCGCCCCATGCTCTCTGCACTGATTCTACCGATATTACAGATGTCGAGAAGCTCCGCTTGTATGTTTCAAAAGTCAAATACCGGGGACGGCCCTGCCACAATTCGCCTGGACAAACTTTGGCGTTTAAGGCTGAGCTCGAGGTATATACGTGGCCGACATTTGAATCGCCACACGTTGCCCAGTTCATCGGGTATACCAGCAATGAATTTGCCAAAGTCACCGGTTTCGTCTTGCCGTATTATGACGGTGGAGATCTGAAATGGGCTCTTCGTCTTCGCAAGTATCCCGAGAGGTATCAGGAGGACTCCAAGTTCCGGTGGGCAGCTCAAATTGCTCATGCGCTCGTTGCACTTCATCAAAGCGGATTAACGCATGGCGACTTACGATGCAAGAATGTCGTCCTCGACCACGAAGGGAACGCCATAGTAATAGACATGGTGCGTGGATGGGGTTATATGGACGGGTGGGCGTTAGATCGGATCCAAAATGGGATATCTATACGTTGGTGTGACGTGGGAGATGGCTCACGATGGACAAGAACCACCTAAGGAAGGTCTGGGAAATCTGGAGCAATTTACCATCGGCACAGACTTTTGGGCAAAGAACAAAGAGCTTGTCTCGAAGTGTCTGGCTCTTGATCCTGAACAACGACTTCGGCTTTGGAAGTTCTTGCAGAATTAAGAAGGAATGGCTCTTGCGGTTGTGAAAATCTGGTGGCCTGATAATCTGGAACAACCTAGAATAACTCGGAGCAGCTGTCCTCAGAAATATATTGATGTGTTTGCTATTCGTAGTGTGCCCTGCACTATCTTTCATATATCAACCAAAAGACAAACTCCACACCTGGTAGTTCCCTCCTCAGCCTGTCCGCCCATCTAGCAGCACAGATCTCCACACTTCTGACAAGGAGGGCCCGGTCCAATATGAACCGTCGGTCGGCTGCAGGTATAAACGGTGGCAGTCGTGAAATAGCTCGTGCTAGGGTAGATACTAGTAATGGTCTTGTAGATGACAGTCGAACTTTCCATGAATCCCGGAACACAAATCTCGTCGGTCGGGCAAGTGCCCGTGCCACACTTTACTTGACAAAAGGCCGTTGGTCGCGAAAAGCGTCAACAAAAGGGATGAGAGAATCGAAAGGCGCATGTTGGAGTTGTAAGTAACTACTTCGTTTTGACTGTGGGAGGGGGTTACGGGCAAGTCTTCAATGTGGTATTTCTATCGTGTTTCTCCCTGAGGATCGAAGTGACAAATCCCTGCCTTTTATGTTGATGGACAACGGCACGTGGGTCAGATGCAAAGTCACCGCAATCAAACTCTTTTCCTATTTGTAGAAATAAGCTTCAGGGATCCGCGGTTCTGATCTGTCACATGGCTCAGCCGCACCAAATAATAGAAATAGTGTCTAAAATTAACAGAGTTTCGTTTAAATTAGCGGTCTTAGCCAGACGTCTTAAGCGACAAAGTTGTGCACTAAAATTAAAGACGGTCACAGCCTCCCCCATGGGTCGCCCCGCCCAAAGGTGACAAAATTTCCGATCGGCTAAGAGGCCACA
>Ga0302326_10019642_pt1 | contig 13941 bp, 13 predicted proteins | sample Palsa_T0_3_FD_202264 | JGI IMG/M metagenome (GOLD analysis project Ga0302326, IMG submission 202264) | Peat permafrost microbial communities from Stordalen Mire near Abisko, Sweden - Palsa_T0_3 | ecosystem: Environmental > Terrestrial > Soil > Palsa > Peat permafrost | place: Sweden: Abisko... | reverse complement strand
ATCGCAGCAAACTGCACGTAACCACGGACCTTCAGGCCTTTGCCCTGATTGTCACCGCGGAACCATATTATGCCGTGCGCCAGCCGAGCAATGTGGTCGTGCTTGAAAATGTGGCTCGCGAAGACACCAAGGGAACCAGCGAGGCGGTAAACGCAAAATATGAATTGATGGAACGCGGCGGTTACATTCCCACTGGCTACAGGTTCGATCCCGTGGTGCTGAATGCCCGGTTGCCATTAGAGTTCTTCGAGGCGCGGAATGCGCTGCGCATCGCTCAATCTGAGGGAGCGGAGCAGTTCGCCTCCGGCAGTTATCAGCACGCCGTCCAGTTGATGAACCAGGCGGATGGCTATGCCACAGACAAACACATGGATCGAAAGCCGCTGATCGCGGTTTCCCGAGAAGCGGTGCAGACCGCGGAAGATGCGCGTGCCATCGCCGTCAAGAAAGAGGATGAGGTGCGCCTGGCAAGCGAACTCCAGAATTCAGCGGACGCGCAAGCGCAATCGCGGCAGCAAGCGGATGATGCTCGCCGGCAGGAGGAGCAGGCAGACTCGGATGCGGCAAGAGCCCGGTCCGCTGCCGCTGACGCACAAGCTGCAACCGCGAAGGCTCAATCCGATATGGCAGCCAACCAGGTTTCGTCGGCTACGGCGCTTTCAGCAGCGCAGGCTGATGCCGAGCAATCTCGTCTGGCAGCACAACAGGCCCAGTTGAACGCGCAACAGGCAGATACCGACAAAGCGGCGATGCGCGCCAAATTGTCCGAGCAGTTGAATCGGATTCTCGAGACTCGCGATAGCGCTCGCGGCCTCATCGTCAGCATGTCCGATGTTTTGTTTGACACCGGAAAATATTCCTTGAAGCCGGGCGCACGGGAGAAACTGGCGAAAGTCGCTGGCATTCTGCTCGCCTACCCTGGACTCAACATTGAAGTCGGCGGTTACACCGATAACGTCGGCGCCGATGCCATGAATCAAACCCTGTCCGAGAACCGCGCGGGCTCGGTGCGCGACTACCTGGTACAAGAAGGCGTATCCACAAATTCAGTCAGCGCCAAAGGCTTCGGCAATACCTTGCCGGTGGCTTCCAACGACAACTCCGCTGGCCGGCAGCAAAACCGGAGAGTGGAACTTCTCGTGTCCGGCGACGCCATCGGCAACCCGGTCAATGCGACAACCGGCAGCTTGCAGTAGAGCAAGAATACGTAAAAACGATCGAGATCGATTATGGAGGCAACACCCATGAAACTGGTAGGGGTTCTCAGTACAGCAGTTTTGTCTTTGGCGCTCGGAGTCGCAGTTCCGGCGTTCGCCCAAGATCACGAGCAGGACGAACAGAAAGCTAAGCCTGCCGAGGACGAGAAAAAAGCGCAACCAGAAAAACCCGCCGCAAAGCAAGAGGAAAAACCCGCAGCGCAGCCGGAGAAGAACGCCAAGCCGGAAGAAAAGAATGCGCAGCAGGGGAACAACGCCAAGCCAGCCGAGAAGAGCGCACCGGAACAGCATGCCGCTGGTAACGGTAACCGCATTCCCGCAGACCGCTACAAGGCCAATTTTGGACAGCAACACACGTTTCGTGTCAGCCAGGCCGAGTACAGCAATCGCAGCTTCCAGTACGGTGGCTATTCGTTCGGATTCATTGGCGTGTGGCCGAGCAATTGGCTCTACACCCAAAACGTTTATGTGGTCGAGATAAACGGCATGTATTACCTGTGCAATCCGATGTACCCTGGCGTTAACCTTGAACTCAGCTTCACACTATAGCCAGTTTGTCCGGCTTGCGAGCGGGCGCAACCAGCTTAACTGTGATCGGCGCGCGCCCATATTCTTGGGCGCGCGCCACTTACTTTCCGGCGCCGCCGGCGAAAACAGAACTCGACTCGTGCTTTCGGCCGGGCAACAAGACCGGGGTGAGTGTTTGCTCGTACACTTATTCCAGGCCCAGTTCGCTTTTCTATTCTACTGTTCGGTAATCCCGTAGCTCTCACGGAGTCTTTTCGCAGGAATCGCACCAGGTCACAAGCGTGTGCCTCCTAAGTCACCAAGGCCTGCCCAAGCTTCGGCTCACAATAAACTGTCTCATCGGGCAGGACTGATTCGAACGGCATCGTCAGATATCGTCACAGCGAGACTCCCAACTGCTTGTGAGGAGAGCTGTCATGGCCGCGAATCCGGTTAATTGTCTCAACGAATGTGGCGATTTAGCGCCAACTGAGGGCTGGGGCGACCGAAGTCAGAATTGCTTCCATGACATGCGCATTGTAGGCAACACCCAGTTGATTTGGAATGGTTAGCAATAGCGTATCGGCCTCCGCGATCGCCTCGTCTTTCCTAAGCTGCTCGATGAGAATATCTGGCTCAGCAGCGTAGCTCCGGCCGAAGATTGCCCGTGTGGTTTCGTCAAGGAACCCAATTTTGTCCTCTTCCTGAGAGCCTCGTCCGAAATAGCCGCGATCACGGTCATCGAGCAATGCAAAAATACTGCGACTCACGGAAATGCGCGGAGTACGCTTGTGACCAGCTGCCTTCCAGGCTGCACGAAAGGCGCGAATCTGGGCGGCTTGTTGGATGTGGAGCGGCTCCCCGGTCTCGTCGAATTTGAGGGTTGAGGTCTGCAGGTTCATTCCTAGCTTCGCGGCCCATGCTGCGGTCGCGTTCGAGGCAGACCCCCACCAGATTCGATCACGCAATCCTGCAGAGTATGGCTCAAGACGGAGGAGTCCCGGAGGATTGGGAAACATTGGACGTGGGTTCGGCTGAGCGAAGCCCTTGCCGCGCAGCAACTCGAGAAATTCTTCGGCGTGCCGCCGGCCCATCTCCGCATCGTCCTCGCCTTCAATCGGGCGATGGCCAAAATAGCGCCAACCCTCGATGACCTGTTCGGGGGAGCCGCGGCTGATTCCCAGCTGCAGCCGGCCGGCAGAGATTAGATCCGCAGCCCCAGCATCCTCGGCCATGTAATGAGGATTCTCATACCGCATGTCGATCACTGCGGTGCCAATTTCAATCTTTCGTGTTTTCGCACCTACCGCCGCGAGTAGTGGAAACGGCGATGCCAGTTGCTGCGCGAAGTGATGAACCCGGAAATAGGCTCCGTCCATTCCCAGACGCTCGGCCTCCACGGCGAGGTCAAGGGACTCGAGGAGCGCGTCAGACGCCGACTGGGTTCGTGACTGCGGTGAATGTGTCCAATGACCGAATGAGAGGAAGCCAATCTTCTTCATGCCATATAAGTCTCCCACATCGTCGATATCTATGGGTTTTCAATAGCGTCTGGGTGGCATGAGGTAGGCGATGGATTGATGTCGTAGGGCTGCGCCAGCCTGATGACGCAGATGCAGACGATACCCCAAGGTTTCTTCTCAGATACAGCGCACACCCTATAGTGCGAATTCTGCTGGCGAGTAATCTAGGTAAGCAATCCTCCAGCGCCGACTGGATGCTTGTACTCGGCCCGATGCCAGTCGGTTGACTGGCTGCCATCAGAACACAGAAGTCCTCACCTACTTCCTTCCCGAGAAGGTGCATTCGCGGGTATCACGTTCGACGGGGCAGGTGGAACAGGACGAAGACTCGACGAGAGCGATTTATGGAAAGGAAAGTGTCGTTTCGTAGCGCACGGACAGGCGGAGTGCACGCCACGGCCTCCACAGCGCATTTCATGGCGCCGCGGTGAATGCCGAGAGCGCAAAGGCAAGTGCGCAATGTAGGACCGAGACGCAGAACAAATCTTTAAAAGGAGTACAGAAAATGAAATGGCCGTTAAAGCTCGCGCTTCACATGTGCATGATCACTTGCTTGCTCACGGGAACCTGGATCGTGGCGAGCGCACAAAATAATTCACCACAGCCTGCTCCTGACAATACGAAGGTCAACGGGCGTGACCAAGATAAGTCGCAGCCAACCGCGGATCAGCAGAAGGACAACCGTTCTGACCGGGACATCACGCAGCAAATACGCCAATCCGTCGTAAACGACAAGTCTCTGTCTGCTTACGCCCATAACGTGAAGATTATTTCCGAAAACGGCATGGTAACGCTGAAGGGGCCGGTCCGATCGGATGACGAAAAGCGCGCGGTCGAAATCAAAGCCGCCGAGATCGTTGGCCAAGCCAAAGTAACGAGCGAATTAGAAGTAAAACCTAAGAAATAATAAATAAATGAAAAGGAGACTCAAATGTCAGGTAAAAATACCGCAGTGTTTGGCATCTATCCGCACCCCACAAGCGTAGAACGTGGCGTAGAAGCTCTGAAAGCAGCCGGCTTTTCCAACCGCGACATTTCTGTGCTGTTCCCAGAAAATGAGGGCACGAAGGACTTTGCCCATGAGAAGAACACCAAGGCGCCAGAAGGTGCCTCAACGGGCGCCGGAACGGGAGCAATTCTGGGCGGCGGGTTGGGATGGCTCGTCGGTATAGGGGCTCTAGCGATTCCGGGACTTGGACCCTTTATCGCCGCCGGGCCGATCATGGCCGCTCTGGCAGGAGCGGGCATCGGGGGCGCGGTCGGCGGTCTCACGGGGGCCCTCATTGGGATGGGAATTCCCGAATACGAAGCCAAGAGGTATGAAGGCCGCGTCAAAGACGGTGGAATTCTGCTTTCCGTTCACTCAGACAGCTCAGAGGAGGTAAAGCGAGCGAAAGCAATACTTGAAGGGACAGGGGCGCAGGACATTGCCTCGACCGGCGAAGCCGCTGGCGAAAAGACCGCCACCACTCGGGTTGCTTAGCACTGCGGGAATAGTCGGCGACATCAGAGGACCGGGACCAGAACACAATTACTCTCGGCGGACCGCCAAGAATGGAGTGCTGATCCTGACTGGAAAGGTGAGAACCGTGGAAGAGCGCCAGTAAGCGGAGCAGCTCGCGATAGCCACTCCGCATGTGCAACAGGTCCTAAATCAAATCGACGTCACGTTAGTTTCTCAAAAAAAAACGTGCCCACGAGTGCCGTGCTGGGCATCATAGGTGTGCTGCAAAATTCAAATCTGTGGAGTGGTCATGGCAAAAGAATTACGGGAACTTTCATAGACGAGTTGAAGGATCTGTACAACGCTGAGAATCAATTAGTGAAGGCGTTGCCGAAAATGGCCAAAGCGTCGTCGTCGCCCAAGCTACGTCAGGGTTTCGAGGAGCATCTCGAACAGACGAAAGGACATGTCGAGCGGTTGGAAGAGATTTTCCAACTCATGAAGGAGAGTCCAAAAGGGAAGAAGTGTAAGGCAATGGAGGGACTGATCAAGGAAGGCTCCGAGCTCACCGAGGAAGATTTCGAAGGTGCTGTATTAGATGCCGGCCTGATCGGCGCGGCGCAACGCGTCGAGCATTATGAGATGGCCGCTTACGGCACTGCCGCTGCTTTCGCCGACGTACTCGGAGAGTCCGAACACGCTTCGCTTCTCGAACAGACACTCGCGGAGGAGAAAGACGCAGACGGGAAATTAACAAAATTGTCCGGCGAGATCAATCTCGAGGCCAATCGCGATGTCGAGCCAAAGGCGGTCAGCCGCAAGATTGCCTAATTCGTTAACGTGCCCGGCGGAGTCTTGTTTGTTGGGATGTGGGCCAGCGATGAGCTGACAAGTAACTTAGAAAAGGAGAACTTATGAACAAGGAACAGGTTTCAGGCAAGGTCGATCAGGCGGTTGGAAAAGTCAAGCAAAGCGTTGGCGAAACGGTTGGCAACCAGGATTTAGCCAACAAGGGCGTTGTGGATCAGGCAAAGGGTGCCGTAAAGGAGACTTGGGGCGACGCCAAGGATGCCGCAAAGCAGATTCACGAGTCGCATAAGAACGCTGCTTCGGACAAAGCTGATGAGACGCGAGGAAAGATCAGCCAATCCGTCGAAGACACCAAGGAAAAGGTAAAGGACAAGATCGAGGACCTCAAAGAACGGCATACCGCGTGAAATTGTGATTCGCCTAGGGACGGTCGGGGTGCGGACGGTTTAAGCACCCCGACCCTAAATTTCATGAGCATCAGCGCAGTGCGAAGGGAGCAAATATGAGCCAATCCGCGGTTCCACGCCCGGTAATCGAACGGCAGAGTTCGCTGGCCGAGGTCCCAGTGAGGAATGAGGCATCCTCGTCCGGCATATCCTGGGCGGCGGTCATGGGCGGCGCTTTTGTTTCCGCGTCCCTAGCGTTGATCCTGCTCGCCTTGGGTACAGGGCTCGGATTGTCTTCGGTGTCGCCATGGTCAAATCTGGGCGCCTCGGCCTCGACGGTTGGGAAGGGAGCTGTGGTATGGCTGATTCTCACCCAAGTCTTGGCTTCGGCAATGGGCGGGTACTTGGCGGGCCGGCTGCGGACAAAGTGGACCCACGTCCATACCGACGAAGTATATTTTCGTGACACCGCGCACGGTTTGCTGGTCTGGGCCGTCGGGATGGTAATTACGGCGTCTTTGCTGGCGTCTGCGGCTACCTCTCTTGCTGGTGCAGCAGCGCAGCAAAGTACCAACGGCACGACGGCGACGACTGGGGCGAGCGACGGGATGCTCAATCCCAATGCCTACTTTGTAGACACCTTGTTGCGTTCGAATGGCTCCGTTCCAGACCGCAACGACATTTCAGAGCGAGGCGAAGTGTCACGGGCGTTTGCCCACGCCCTGCGTCAACGAAGTGTTCCGCCCTCCGACAGTGTTTATCTGTCACAAGTGGTATCGGCACGAACGGGGCTCAACCAAACTGAGGCCGAGAAGCGCGTGTCCGATGTCATCGCAGAGGCTCAGCAATCTGAAGAAAGCGCACGGAAGGCGCTGGGACACCTTTCCTTGTGGCTGTTCGTGGCCTTGCTGAGCGGAGCCTTCTGCGCGAGCTATGCTGGAACAATCGGTGGCAGGCAGCGCGATCGCGTCGCTGGTTAGCGGTGAATCAAGGATTTCTTGCATTCTTTGAACTGTGTGTCACCCGAGGAGGCTTACAATGCGTTCGATCCTACTTCTGCTACTTGGTGTGCCCATTCCCATCGTCATCTTGATCGCACTCCTTAGTCATTAGCGAAGAATTTCCAGCCCTGTCAGGTCTCGTTCACTACCTTGATTTGCGGGGCGGGCAAGATTCTTAACGTCGCTTTGGGTGTGCGGGTCTCCGTTGCCTGTGGGTTAACGAGATTCATCCCGACTGACCTCTAGGGCCCGTCTAGTCTCCATCGGCGATTTCCCTTGCGTCGTTGAGCCACTTCGGAAGGAGTGAAACGGTACAGGCCGCTGCAAACATCACGGCGGAGAGAACGACAACAATGTAAACAGCGGTAGTTTTTCGACTGCTTATTGCTTCTCGAACTGGAACGAGCATGGCCGTCCCTCGATCCGGGTGCCGGTTCCTTTGGTGCCTTTGAAGTGGGCGTCGATGCTGTAGCTGTACTCGGTGCCGCGAGGCGTGTCGCGTCCGGGGACGTATTCCCTGGAGCCGGTGCGGCCGGTGGCATAAAGCCTGGCGGCGCCGTCGGCGTCGATCTTACCCTCAATCAGCAGGGAGCTGGGCTGACCCTCGGTGCCGTGCAGGCCGCGGAGGTTGCCGTCCTTGACGTCGCTGACGAAGCGGAAGGAATAGCCGAGGGCGTCGCGGGCCGACTCGCAGGAAACAGTGGTGAGCCACTTGCCGTCGAAGGGCTCTGCGGCGAGCGATACGCTGGGCACGATTAGCAGAATGAGAGCCGCCAGGAGTCGAGTTGTGGTCGGGATTGGGTTACTGGGCCGGGTCACAACCGTCACCCCTCGGAGGTGAATTATACGCAAAAGGAAAGGCAGACGATGTTTCCCCGTGATCGGCCTTCATGTATGTCGAAGGGACCCCACACCCTTCGCATGAGTGAGTGCGTTTGCTATTTCCTTATGCAGGTTGCTGCTTCGCGTCACGGCGGCAGCGCGGAGAGTCTTTCGCATCCACTGATTCCCCTCAGTTGGCGGTGAGTTTTTCACTCATTCTCCGCGACACAGTGAATTTTGTTGCGAAACTCGAACGGGTCGTGGCCTGCGCCTGCCCACCGCCGAAAGGCGTGAGCGCAGTTTCGGTAGAAGGAACCGCCCGTCCTGATGGGGACGAGCAGCCTAGTGTCGACAGCCGGTGGATACGCGTTTAGCGGAAGCGCCGGATGAAGAGGGTGTGGCGCTCCGAGCGATAATAGCCAACTACGTAAATTGTGGCTTTGCCCATGGTGGAGTAAATCACCTGGCGGATACGCAGAATGGCCGAACCCTTCGGCAACGCCAACATCTCCGCCAGGTGGGTATCGGCGGTGATGGCGTCGATTTCTTCGTCGGCATAGGCCAATTCCACGCCATAGTCGTGCTTCAAAGCGGCGAACAGCGAGCTTCTCCCTAACGCAGCGTTTACGAGTTCTGAAAACTCAGAAGCGGGGAGATAGCAAGTTTCCAGAGCAAAAGGCTCCTCTGCGGTCTGGCGCAAGCGTTCGATTTTTACCATGCGGCTGGCCGGGGCCAGCTGAAGACGCGCGGCAATCTCCTGCTCGTCGGCGATGATTTTGGCCACCAGCACGCGGGAGCGCGGCGCCAGTCCGCGGCTGGACATTTGCTCGGTGTAGCTCATCAGTTTGTTGAAGTGGATCTTGGGGGCGGCTACAAAGGTGCCGGCGCCGCGGCGGCGCTCGACGACTCCTTCGCTCTCGAGGCCGGCCAAGGCATGGCGGGCTGTCATCAGGCTGACCTTGTGGGTCTTGGCCAGTTCGCGCTCCGAGGCAACCGCGTCCCCGGGTTTCAGTTCGGTCGCCTCAATCCGCTTACGAATGGCGTTCTGAATCTTCTTATAAGCGGGTGTTCCGTCGCGGTGATTTCCAGACATAATCGTTTTTCCAGACTACCGGACGGCGAAACGGGAATGGGCACTCCGAGGGCGTGCCCCTCCGAGAGCGCATGTTTCCATGCGTCTTGTGCTATATAGCCTATTAGGAGATTTCTGTAAAGGAAAAACCTCACCAGCGGTGTCACGGCGGGTTCTTTCTATCCACAATTGCTATAGAGCGGACTCAGCCGGAGCCGCGTCCCTTCCAGCGTTCGGTGGTACGAAGATCCATGAGAGGCCATTTCATCATTGATTTCGCTGCTTATCCGAAGAAAGAAGTCGGCTGTTCGGGAATCGGCGGATTTCTGCCGGTGGCGTCCCAACGGTACGCACGGAAGTGATATAGAGCGTTGTGGTAAGCCGCTCCCAAGATTTCCACAGGCGAATGCATTTTTTTCTTGACCGGCATGGGCCATGTGCTATATAGCATAATCCGATTGTACTATTGCGCGCCGATTTGTAACGCTTCGGTAGAGATGCTCTCAGGAGGCTGTGCGATGAAAACAGTAGCGTGTGGATTTCTGGTTGTTCTGGCGCTGATTGGGATCGTGGGGATGCGGACACCCGCGCTCGGCCAAGAGGTAACAGCCGGCATCGTGGGCACAGTAACCGATTCGAGCGGCGCACCGGTCAACGGGGCCGTGGTCACAGCGCGGGACACGGAGCGCGACACGGTGTGGAACAGCACCACGAGCAATGCAGGCGAATACAACATCCCGCGGCTCCCGGTGGGAACCTACGAGGTAAAAGTTGTGGCTCCCGGGTTTGAGACCGTGATCCATCCACCGTTTGTGCTGGTCCTCAACCAGACGGCGCGGGTGGACGTGCAGCTCAAAGTGGGCACGGCCACTGCAACCATCGAGGTGACGGGCACGGCGCCGATTCTTCAGACCCAGTCTACCGAGGTGAGCACGCTGATCGACGCCAACACCGAGGTCAGCCTGCCGCTGGCTTCACGCGACTACCTTCAGTTGACGCTGCTCGCTCCCGGGGTGACCAATGTCGACCCGGACGGGATGCGACAGCCGCAAAGCATGACTGACTCCGGCCGGCCCTATATCAACGGCAACCGGGAGCAGGCGAACGAGTATCTGATTGATGGCGTTCTGAATAGCGAAGACAAGAATAACGAGGTGGGCTACACGCCGGGTATCGACGCCATTCAGGAATTCAATTTGATCACGCAGAATGCCTCCGCCGAATTTGGCAACTATCAGGGTGGAGTCGTAAGCGTCAGCACCAAGTCGGGCACGAACCGTTTTCACGGCGACCTTTTCGAGTTTTTCCGCAACGATGCGCTGGATGCCAACATCGCCTCCGCCGGGTGGACTGCAGGCGTCAAGAACAACATCAACAATTCAAACCCCGGATTCAACGCGCAAGGTATCGAGCTCAAACCTGAGCTGCGCTACAACCAGTTTGGCGGCACCATCGGTGGCCCGATCGTCAAGGATAAATTGTTCTTCTTTGCCGACTATCAGGGCCAGCGCCTGGTGAATGCGGGTCAGACGGGAGCCCAGTTGTTGACGGCGCAGGCGCGAACGGGAGATTTCGGGCAGCTTTGCACGGATTTTGGTGGAGCGTTCAATAGTGCTGGAATCTGTACCGGAGGATCCGCCCCAAACGGCGGGACGACACAGTTGGTTTACCCCACCGGTCCACCGCATGTGCCGATTCCCTTTAACAATCTGGCAAAAGCTGGGCTGACCGAAGACCCGGTAGCCGCAAACATATTCGGCAAGACCCAGTATTATCCTCTGCCGCAGGCCAATACGTTGGCAGCGAACAACTATTTTTATAACAGCGGAAACCATCTGAACAATAATCAGGGCGACTTGAAGATTGACTATGCCGCCTCACAGAAAGACCACATTTCCGGACGATGGTCACAAATGGACCTGAATCAGCCCACCTTCACCGGATGCATCTTCTGCAACGCCGGCGCTACCGAAGGCAGCGACGAACCAGTTCGCAATGCCGTGATTGATTGGACTCATGCCATCAGCTCCACACTGCTGAATGAAGCACGTGTGGGATTCAATGCAGTTCGATATGATTCAACGATCACGCCAACTTCTTTGCTGGGCAATATCAGCCAACAGCTTGGCATCACAGGTGGCAATGCTGAAGAACCAGGGTTGGTGCAGATATCAGTCCCTGGCAGCAACGGCGGGGAAGCGACTTTGGGACTGCAAAATCTCATCCAGGTTTTTCACGATACCCAAGCTCAGGTTGAAGACAATCTCATCTTCACGCACGGGCGCCATCAGCTCAAGGTTGGATTCCAGTATGTACGGGAACGCCAAGACTACATCTATGCCGGAAACGAGGGAGCCCTGGGCCTGTTGAGCATCGGTGACGCAACCGGGTCCGGTTTAGCCGACTTCTGGCTGGGCAACGTTGCGGGTGGAACAGGTTCGCCCAGGGATTTCGGCGGCCAGGTGAGCGATCCCGCCAAACTTCGGGGCAACGTATTTGGGGCGTTTGCGCAGGATGACTGGCGCGTCACGAATAATCTGACGGTGAATCTCGGCCTGCGCTTCGAAGACCACACTCCGCTTGCTGAAATAGACAACCGCGCGGTGAACTTTGGACTGTATACGGGCACCATTTATACCGCAACCGGCATTGATGGAACCACGAAGTTCCCCAACCAGGCCCTTTATAACAACTACACGGGTATCGGCGATTGGCTGCCGCGAGTAGGCATTGCCTGGTCCCCGGCCATGTGGCATGGCAAAACAGTAATCCGCGCGGGGTTCGGAATCTCCGAATTCATGGAAGGCGGAGGCAGCAACGAAGAACTCAACCTGAACCTGCCATTCGGCGTTCTGGAGCAATACGCAGCCGGCGGCCTCGACACCCTGGCCAATGGTTTCGCGGGTTCGACCAGCGCCGCCGCCTGCCCGCAAGGCATCGTTTTCAGTTGCTACGCGGGAAACCGAATCAGGGTATTTGATCAGAACTTCAGGCCTGCCGTGGTCAATCAATGGAACCTGACGATCCAGCAACAGTTCAGTAACTCGCTCACCTTCCAAATGGGATACGTCGGTCAGCGGGGCGCGCACTTGCTTAACTTTGAGGACATTGCTCAGTCGGTCCCATTGGACGCAGCAGGTAAGATTGCGGGAGCCGGCGACCCCATTGTGACCCGGGTTCCTGGACCGTTCCTGGGCGGCGGAACGCCAGGATCGTTGTACTTAGCCGACAACCCTCAATTCAATGCTCCGAATTGCGGAACCGCCGGCAACCCGGCATGTACTGGCGTCGAAACTCTTGCCGGGGCCAACATGTCGAACTCCGATCAGACTTACAACGCGCTTCAGGCTGTACTGCAAAAGCGCATGGGCAACGGGCTGCAAGGTCAGGTTGCCTATACCTGGTCGAAGTGCATGAGCAATTCACCGGGATACTTCGGCACCGGCTGGGGCAGCACGAGCGCCATGAGTTCTGGTGGGCAGCCCGGCTGGGAAAACGACTATAATCCGCGTCTAAATTGGGGGCCGTGCTACTACGACCAGAGAAATATCCTGACCAGTTACGTCACCTATGCGCTGCCCTTTGGACACGGCAAGCAGTTTGGCCACGACATGAACCCGGCGCTGAATGCCGTCCTCGGGAACTGGGAGATCGGCGCGATTGTTACCCTGCACAGCGGAAACTCTCTGACCTTTAATAACTTCGGAGGATGGGGGGTGGGGGGAAACTCGGACAACACCAACGGCATCGATCCCGAAACATTGGCCGGGCTGCCCGACTGCAATGGCTCAGTCAAGATTCTCAACCAAAGAGTGCCGGCATCGGGTGGCAGTCCTGCATACATTCAGTATGTTGATCCCGCCAGCCTCAGTCCGGCAGCCCCCAACACATTTGGGACGTGCACCCCGGGAAATGCTCGTGGTCCGGCCTATGAGAATTTTGACCTGAGCCTGCACAAGGACTTCCTGATCACTGAAAGCAAGAGACTGGAATTCCGCATCGAGGGATTGAATGCGTTCAACCATCCGGTGTGGACCTTCTTCGGTGGACCTGACAACGGTTCGTTTGATCCAGGCACATATTCTCTGGTCAACGGCGTTCCCGTGAGCAGCAATTCGAACTTCGGCAAATATTCGGGTGCGCAGGGAGCAAGAGAACTCCAGTTTGGGCTGAAGTTCTATTTCTAAACCCCAAGAATTTCGTTCGCAGTTCGCAGATTGATGCAGAGGCAGGCGCTACACGGCGCCTGCCGTTTGTCTTGTTGCCGCAGCGTTCGAAAATCGATTGAATCTCGAGGTTGCCAGCCTCCGGTGGGCAATGATTTCGGCATATAATCGGCGCATGAGTGTGGGTTTGGAGTCTTCGTATCGTTTCTGCATGCGCTCTTTCCTGTGCTTGTGCGTTCTTGCCTCTGCCAGGTTCGGTGCGGCCCAAACGCCGGCAAAGACGGCACCCGCCAGCGAGGCCCAGCGGTCGGTCAGCCTTGCCGAGAGCGGCCACTGCGCGGAAGCGCTGCCACTGCTGAGAAAGTCAATCCGGCAGGCGGCTGCCGGCGACCTTAAAAAGCGGATCGGGCTGGATGGCCTGCACTGTGCCATGACCCACGAAACCCCGTATGAGTCGCTGGAGTTTCTGGTCGTGCTGAGCCGCGACTTCCCGCATGATCCCGAAGTATTGTACGCGGCAACCCACGCCTACTCTGACCTTTCCATGCGCTCTTCGCAGGATCTGGCGCGGGATGCGCCGTTCTCCTATGAGGTTCATGAGTTGAACGCCGAGGCGCTGGAGATGCAGGGCAAGTGGTATGAAGCGGGCGTGGAGTACCGCAAGATTCTGGAGATCAATCCCACTCTGCCGGGAATTCACGCACGCCTGGGCCGCACGCTGCTGTCGAAGCCACAACCGACTCCGGCGGAAGTGGAGCAGGCGAAGAAGAATTTTGAAGAGGAACTCGAAATCGATCCCAAGAATGCCGCAGCCGAATACGTTCTGGGCCAACTGGCAGCAGATGCCAACGATTCCGCGACGGCGATCCGCCACTTTACCCGCGCGACGAAATTGGATGCGACTTTTTCCGAGGCCTTCTTGGGACTGGGAACGGCGCTGAATTCGGCCAAGCGATTTGCCGAGGCAATTCCCGCGCTCGAGACATACGAAAA
>Ga0302326_10019638_pt1 | contig 13944 bp, 11 predicted proteins | sample Palsa_T0_3_FD_202264 | JGI IMG/M metagenome (GOLD analysis project Ga0302326, IMG submission 202264) | Peat permafrost microbial communities from Stordalen Mire near Abisko, Sweden - Palsa_T0_3 | ecosystem: Environmental > Terrestrial > Soil > Palsa > Peat permafrost | place: Sweden: Abisko... | reverse complement strand
CCTGGACGCCGGAGAACGCCGTTGGCATCGGCGGCGCATACCTCTGTGTCTACGGCATGGAGGGCCCGGGCGGCTACCAGTTCGTCGGCCGCACGATACAGATGTGGAATCGATACCGGCAGACGGCCGAGTTCGCGCACGGCCGTCGCTGGCTGCTGCGATTCTTCGATCAACTGCGCTTCTATTCGGTATCGGCCGCGGAACTGCAGCGCCTGCGCGTCGATTTCCCCTACGGCAAGGCGCAGCTTCGCATCGAACCGGCAACTCTGCGGCTGCGCGAGTACCGGCGCTTCCTGCTGGACAACGCGGCTTCGATCGCGCTCTTCAAGCAGCGTCAGCAGGCAGCATTCGAAGCCGAGCGCGAGCGCTGGGGCGCACAGCTGGCCGACCAACCCGTGGACGACGCGGCAACCGGCGGCGCCGACGTGGGGGCATTGCCCGAGGGTTGCTTCGCGATCAGCTCGCCCGTGACCGGCAGCGTATGGCAGTTGAAGACGGCCGTCGGCGAGCGGGCCAGCGCCGGTGATGCACTGCTGCTCATCGAGGCGATGAAAATGGAGATCGCCGTGCAAACCGATCAGGCAGGCACCATCGTGGAACTGCGTTGTCGCCGCGGCCAGGCGGTGGCCGCCGGCGAGGCGCTCATCGTGCTGCGGCCATGAAGAGCCTGGCGCTGTCGGACCTGGCCGCCGCCTATCGCGAGCGGCGCGCGACGCCGCTGCAGATCATCGAGGCGTTGCTGGCCCGGCTCGATGAGTACGCCGACCGTGCCATCTGGATTTCGGTGGTGCCGCGCGACCGGCTGCTCGGGCAGGCGCGAACGCTCGGCGCACTGGACCCGGCCTCGCTGCCGCTGTACGGCATCCCCTTCGCCATCAAAGACAATATCGATCTGGCCGGCGTACCGACCACCGCGGCCTGCCCCGCCTTTGCCTACACGCCGGAGCAATCCGCTTTCGTGGTCGAGCGGCTCATCAGCGCCGGCGCGATCCCGATCGGCAAGACCAACCTGGATCAGTTCGCGACCGGGCTGGTCGGCACCCGCTCGCCCTATGGCGCGTGCCGCAATAGCTTCGACCCGGCCTACATCAGCGGCGGATCGAGTTCCGGCTCGGCGGTGGCGGTGGCACTGGGACTGGCGAGTTTCTCGCTGGGCACCGATACGGCGGGGTCCGGACGCGTGCCGGCAGCCTTCAATAACCTGATCGGATTCAAGCCCAGCTGCGGGCGCCTGAGCACGCGCGGGGTCGTGCCGGCCTGCCGCACGCTCGACGTGGTGTCGATATTTGCACTCTGCGCCGAGGATGCGGCGCGTGTGAGCCGCATCGCCGAAGGCTTCGACGCGGCCGAACCCTATTCGCGCCAGGCTCCCGCGAGCCGCGCACCAGAGACGCGCGGGACCTCTGCGACCTCCGGCGGCGCCTTCCGCTTCGGGCTGCCGCGCCCGCATCAACTCGAATTCTTCGGTAACCCGGACTTTGCGCGCCTGTTCGATGAGGCCATCGCGCGACTGCAGGGGTTGGGCGGCCAGGCTGTAGAAATTGATCTAGAACCGTTCATCGAAGCGGCGCGGCTGCTCTATGAGGGGCCCTGGGTGGCCGAACGATTTCTGGTCATCGAGTCGCTGCTGCGCACCAACCCCGAGGCTGTTCATCCGGTCACGCGCGGGATCATTGGGAGCGGCGCTCGCCTGTCGGCTGCGGATGCATTCCGCGCGCAGTACCGGTTGCAGACGCTGCGACGCGACTGCGAGCAGATCTGGCAGCAGATCGATGTGCTCGTGACGCCAACCGCCGGCACCACCTATCGCATTGCCGAGATCGAGGCTGACCCGGTTCGCCTCAATACCAACCTCGGCCTGTACACGAATTTCGCCAATCTGCTCGACCTGGCGGCCGTCTCGGTGCCGGCGGGCTTCGCGCCCGGGCCGCGTCCGTTTGGCATTTCCCTGGTGGGCCCCGCGTGGAGCGACTACGAGCTGCTGGCGCTGGCGGCGCGCATTCAGCGCGACGCGTCGACCGGCCAGGGCGCCCTGGGCCTTGAGCTGCCCGAGGAGAGCCAGTTCGATTGGACATTCGCTTGGCGCGACGCTGCTGTCGCGCCCGCGGCAGCGCCCGCTCCCACGGCAGCGGTCACGCTGGCTGTCTGCGGCGCGCACATGGAAGGCCTGGCGCTCAATCAGGAACTGCGCAAACTCGGCGCCACGCTGCTCGAACGCACGTGCACGGCGGCGCAATATCGGCTGTACGCACTGCCCGGCGGACCACCGCATCGGCCTGGATTGGTACGCGTCGAGCGAGACGGCAACGCGATCGAAGTGGAACTCTGGTCGCTATCGGCGGCGGCCTTCGGCGCCTTCGTGGCAAAGATCCCCGCGCCGCTGGGAATCGGCAAGATCCAGCTTCCCGATGATCGGCGGGTCAGTGGATTCCTGTGCGAGTCATATGCCGTAAAGGATGCCGTCGATATCACGCACCATGGCGGCTGGCGCGCGTATCTGGCGAACCGGGGCTGAACCGCGCCGGTTGCGGGGCACGCTTTGAGTTTTGGCCGGGGACAGGCCATCATACGAGCTGTCACCGCTGGGAATTAACAATATGAAGATCTTACTGCCTCTTTCCGTGCTGGCGATTCTGGCCGCCGGTCCTGCATTTGCCGATTGCACCGCTCCGGACGGCACGGTCCAGATTCCCGATGGCAGCACGGCAACTCACGATGAAATGGTTGCCGCGCAAAAGGCAGTCGTGGCCTACGATGCCGCCGTCAAGACCTACACCGACTGCCTGGCGCAGGAGCAGCAGCAGAAGATCGACGCAGGCGGCGACAAGGTCAAGCTGCAGAAGCACTACGCCGAGCTCAACAATGCACAGGTCGAAAAAGTGCAGCAGCTTGCCGACAAGTTCAACACCGAGCTCAAGGCCTTCAAAGCCAAGTCCGCGGGCTGAAGCCGCGCAGGCGCCTCAGGCGCGCTGCCGATCGAGCGCGTCAACCTGCGCGCCGTCGGTCGAGCGCGCGCGTTTTGCCAGCCAGTAGTACGCCGGGGCTGTGATCGCGAGCCCGACGATCCAGGACAGATCGGCGCCGCCGAGCGCTTTGGCGATCGATCCCTGGTAGAGCCTGTTGTCGATGAAGGGCAGCTGCACCAGGATCCCCAGCAGGTAACACGACACTGCCACGACGTTGACGCGCCCGTAGATGCCGCCGTCGTGGCGGAAGAACGCATCGACGTCGTAGTGTCCGTGGCGCAGCAGGTAGTAATCGACCAGGTTGATGGCCGTCCACGGCACCAGCACGTAGAGCAGCAGCAGAATGAAATTGGTGTAGTTGGCGATGAATGAATCCTTGCCGAGCAGCGCGGCTCCCAGCGACAGCGCGAACAGCAGCAACGTCACGACAGTGCGCGCCCGCGCTCCCGGTGACCAGCGCGGCATCAGCGTCTGGCCAAAGGTCAGCGTCGAGAGCACGGCGCAGTAGAGGTTCATGGCATTGGCGGTCGCGACGCCGATCGAAAACACGATCAGAACCAGCGGCGCGATCCCGGTGGTCAGAGCGGCCAGACCCCGGACGATGCTGCGGTCCGGCTCGACCAATCCAACCAGCGCGCCCAGGATCATCGGCAACAGCGATCCGAGCGCGCAACCCCAATAGCTGGCCCAGAAAGCCGATCGCACGCCGGTGTCGGGCGGCAGGTAGCGCGAGTAATCGGAAACGTACGGCGCGTAAGCGATCTGCCACAGCGCAGCCACCGAGATGGTACCGAGAAATCCTGGCATGCCGTACTGGTTGCGCGTGCCGAAGTCCGATGGCAGCCCATGAACGGCGATGATCCACACGAAGGCGAGTAACAGGGTCGCACCGGCGACATAACTGGTCGCACGCGCATAGGCGTGGATGAGATCGTAGCCAAAAATCGCCGCCACCACGCTGATCAGTCCCACGAATGCGATGCCCGGCACATCGGAGACACCGTGTGCGACGCTGGCGATCGCCTCGCCGCCTTCGACCAGGTTCGAGGCCAGGAAACCGATGTACATGACGATCACGATGCCCACCACGAGCAGCGAACCGGTGGAACCAAACTGCCCGCGTGTCTGCACCATCTGCGGTACGCCCAGCGTCGGCCCCTGCGCCGCGTGCAGCGCCATGAACACCGCGCCGACCAGATTACCCACGAGCAATCCGGCGACGGACCAGGCGAACGGCAATTTGAAGACGGTCGTCGCCAGCCCGCCGGTGACGATCGTCAGCAGCATCAGGTTCGAACCGAACCAGACGGTGAAGAGATCCTTCGGGGTACCGTGACGCTGATCGAGCGCGATCGGCTGGATCGTCTTGATCTCGAGCCTGGCAGGTTGTTCGCGTGTCGTCATGGCTGTCCCGGCTTCAGGTTACAGTATCCAAATGAAGCTGGCACTGTGGCAGACCCAGGGATTTCCGGCAGACCCCGCCGCCAATCTGGCGGCACTCGAGCAGTCCGCACGCGCGGCGTCCGCCGCCGGTGCGGCTCTGCTGTTGTGCCCCGAGTGCTGGCTTGGCGGCTACAACATCGGCGATGCGATCGCATCGCTCGCGGAAGCTGCCGACGGCGAATCCGCGCGGCGGGTCGCAGCGATCGCACGCGAGCAGCAGCTCGCGATCGCCTATGGCTATGCCGAGCGCGCCCCCGCGGGCGCCGGTATTTTCAATTCGGTGCAGGTGATCGGTCCCGAAGGCACCGTGCTGGCCCATTACCGCAAGACACATCTCTTTGGAGCGGCCGAGCGCGCCGCGTACCGGCCGGGAAGCCGCTTCGCGGCGCCATTTGAATTCGGCGGCTTCCGCATCGGACTGCTGATCTGCTACGACGTGGAATTTCCAGAGGCCGTGCGCTGCCTGGCGCTGGCCGGCGCCGATGTGATGCTCATTCCCACGGCACTGACCGATGAGTACGGGACAGTGCCCGCGCTGCTGGTACCCGCGCGAGCGGTCGAGAACCAGGTCTATGTCGCCTACTGCAATCACGCCGGTATCGAGCATGGCATGCGTTTTCTGGGGCGCTCCTGCCTCATCGCGCCCGACGGCCAGCCGGTGATCGCGGCCGGTACCGGCGAGGCCCTGATCGTTGGCGAAATCAGCGCACGCGCACAATTGGAGATCGCAAAGATCTATCCCTACCGCGCCGATCGTCGTCCCGAACTCTATGGCGCCTTGCAGGACGATCAGCACGCATAGCCCGGGGTCTCCCGGTCGAGCAGGCGCTTCATCTCGCTGAAGTGGGCGCGCGCGTATTCGCCCCCGTCTTCCCACGACCGGGCGGTCTTCTCGGCGGTCTCATCAGGCAGAATCGACAGCGGCTGACCGCTTGCGTATGCCAGCAACAGCGTTCGGCTGGCGCGTTCCAGGTGATACAGCGCATCGAATGCCTCGGCGACGCTATCGCCAACCACCAGCACGCCATGATTGCCCATCATCAGCACACGCATTCCGCCCAGGGTCCGCGTCAGGCGCAGACCTTCGGCAGCGTTGTCCGCCATACCGGCGTAGCCCCGGTCGATCGCCACGCGGCGATGGAAGCGTGCGGAGGTCTGGTCGACCGGCTTGATGCCCGGATCCGCCAGGCAGGCGAGCGTGGTCGCGTACGGCGGATGCACGTGCAGGATGCATCGCGCCTGGGGTAGCTGTGCATGCATCGTGCCGTGAATGGCCCAGGCGGTTGGATCCAGGTTCGGCGGTAGATCCTCAGGCGCCGCCGACGCATCCAGTACCTGCAGATCCGAGGCGCACAACGAACTGAAGTGTCGCCAGCGCGGATTCATCAGGAAGCGGCGGCCGTCCGCATCGAGCGCAACGCTGGCGTGGTTCGCCACCGCTTCCGGCCAGCCGAGTTTCGCCGCAATGCGGAACAATGCCGCCAGATCGATTCGCAATTGAGCTTCTGTCGCCAACACAGCCATGAGGTTCTGCTCCGTACGCGGGCACCGTTATGGCGCAAATCTTCCAACGCTGCACAAACAACGTGCAAAAAATTGAATATTTATCTTTTGCTTCCGTTTTTCGAAAGCAGTGAATTTTAAAAGATCAATTTACCGACTCAAACCATCGTGATGCCATGGGTGAATAACAACTCGACTACCGAGCCACATCAGCACAGGGCCGCAGCAGCAGAGGGAGCAGCAATGGCGACAAGGCAGCGCACGCGGTCACCGATACCAAGGTTTCAGAAGGTCACCTCACTGACCGCCGCGGTGCTGGCGGCGATCTATGGCACGCATGCCCGCGCGGATGCCGATGCCGACGAGAACGGCATGTCGCTGCAGGAAGTGGTCGTCACCGCGACGCGGCGCGCCGCCACGGCGCAGGACATTCCGCTGAGCATCACCGCGGTCACCGGCACTGAACTCGAGCAGTCTGGCATTGAAGATATATCGGCACTCGCGCACTCGATGGCGGGCGTCAACTACACCGACAAGGGGCCCTTCGGCGGCGTCAATGGCTCGACACTGATCATCCGCGGCCTCAATAGTGAGGGCACGGCCGGACAGCTTGCACTGGCGTCCTCGGTCGTGCCGCCGGTGGCGACTTACGTGGACGACACGCCGCTGTTCGTGAACCTGCGCCTGCAGGATCTGGATCACGTCGAGATCCTGCGCGGTCCGCAGGGCACGCTTTATGGATCGGGCTCGCTGGGCGGCACGATCCGCTTCGTGCAGAACGCCCCCGATCCGAGCGCCTTCGATGCGCGCGCTGAAGTGGGAATCAGCGACACGGAGCATACGCATGCGCCGAACGAGAATGTGAACGGCATGCTGAACCTGCCGGTCAACGACACCTTGGCCGTCCGCGTAAATGCCGGCTGGAGCTATGACGCAGGCTTCATCAACCAACCCAATCTCTACAGGTTGAATGCGGCCGGCGCCCCGATATCGGCCGAGCCGGGCAACGACTTCAGCCCGCCCGTGAAATACGCACAGGATGGCGTGAATCACTACGAATACCGCAGTGCGCGCATCGCCGCGCTGTGGAAGCCCAATGAGGCGTTTCATGCCCAGCTCACCTACTACTACCAGCTCGCGACCGCCGGCGGCTTCCCGTCGATCGCCACATCGCCGGCCGCGTACAACATGCCCATCAGCCCGGCCAATCAATTGCCCGGCACGGATCTGCTACCGCAGCTCTACAATGCTCCGGTGCCGGGCGGCGCCGGCGAGCTGTCGTCGGCGACCAACAGCCTCGAGGGCACCAACGACAAGGTGGATCTGGGCGCGCTCGCCATGGAGTACGACTTCGGCTTCGCGACGTTGACTTCGGACACTTCCTGGGCGCACCACAACAATCACACCAGCGATGACCTCACGGCGCTGTACAGCAATTTCTTCTTCTACCAGAACTACTACGGCCAGAATCCGCGCACCTTCGTGCAGGGCCGTGACCAGCTCGACGATCGGGTGGTGTCGCAGGAAGTGCGTCTGGCTTCGAAGACCGGCGGCTTCTTCGATTGGGTGGGCGGTGTGTTCTTCAAGGACCAGAAGACCTACATCCAGGAGCACGAGTTCTATCCGGGCTATAACGATTTCTACAACGCCTGCATCGCGCTTCCCAACACCGTTCCGTCGGACGGCCTGGGGGTCAACGGCTCCACCTGCGGGCTCGGCGAGTACACGTCCCTTAGCGGTGCCAAATCGATTGTCGGCATACCACTGGTGGTGGATCAGGCCTACATCGGCGATTTCGAAACGCACTTCAAGGATCTCGCCATCTTCGGCGAGCTCACCGGCCACATCACCGAGGCCTGGAGCATCACGGGCGGCACGCGCCTGTTCCTGCAGGAGCTGTCGCAGTCCCAGCAGACCGGTCTGCTGTTCGACGGTCCCGGATTCGCGGCCAACGAGTCGCTCAGCGATCGATGGCGCCGCGCGCTATGGAAGGTCAATACCGCGTATCAGCTCAACAAGACCAACCTTGTCTACGCCACCTACTCCCAGGGCTTCCGGCGAGGTGGCGTCAACGCGCTGCCGCCGAGCGAACTTGGCGGCAGCTACACCACGCCCCCGGCACTTACGCAGCTGCAACCCGACACGGCCGACAACTACGAGGTCGGCATCAAGGGCGAGATCTCCAATCGGGTGCGCTACTCGGCCGCGATCTACGACATTCAATGGCACAACATTCAGGAAGGCGTCCAGCTCACGCCACTGGTGCTGCCCGCCGCGCTCAACATCGGCGAGGCTTACAGTCGCGGCGTAGAGCTTGAGGTGTACACGAACATCACGCAGCACATCGCGGCGCAGGTTGACTACACCTACGATCTGACGCGGCTGACCTCGCTCAATCCGCTGTTCGTCTCGCCCAACGTGTCGGTGCCCCCACCGGCGCTGGGTTCGCCTCTGCCCGGTACGCCGAAGAACAGTCTGGCTGTGAGCCTGGAATACGGACACGTGCCATGGGCAGGCGGCGAATGGCGCTACGCCATCAGTGGGCGCTATCAGAGCCCGGTGCTGCCGGCGCTATCGGCCACGGTGCCAATCGTGGCGGGCTACACGATGCTCGATACGCGCCTGAGCTACGCCCATTCGCACTGGCTCACGAGCGTCTACGTCAACAATCTAGGCAATGTCCTCGGCGTCACGTCCTATTCGGATCCTGCGATCTACGGCAATCGCGCGCAGGCCATCGTATCGACGCCACGCACGTTTGGCGTTACCGTGGCGTACTCGTTCAAAGAGAAGTGACGCGCGCCACCGGCGCGCACCGGTGGGGACATGAACAGCGCGCAGATACTCGAGCGGTTGGTGAGCTTTCCGACGGTCAGTCGCGACTCCAATCTGCCGCTGATTGAATTCGTGCGCGAATTCCTGACCTCCTGCGGCGCCAGCACCCGGATCTACATGGATGCGGGCGGCCGCAAGGCCAATCTCTACGCCAGCATCGGTCCTTCGGAACAGCGCGGGATCCTGCTGTCGGGACACACCGATGTGGTGCCGGTCGATGGCCAGAAATGGGCCACCGATCCCTTCGAGCTGCGGGAACGCGGCGAGCGGCTCTATGCGCGCGGGTCCTCCGACATGAAGGGATTCCTGGCCTGCGCGCTGCACGCGGCACGTCGCGCAGCCGCCGCACCGCTGCGCATGCCGCTGCAGCTCGCATTCTCCTACGACGAGGAGATCGGTTGCCTCGGCGTGCGTTCGCTGATCAATGACATGGCGGGCTGGAGCCACCTGCCGCGCTTCTGCATCGTCGGTGAGCCGACCTTGCTGCGCCCTGCCGTGGGGCATAAGGGCAAGACCGCCTTCACAGCCACCTGTCACGGCCGTGCGGCGCATTCGGCAAATCCCGGCCTTGGCGTCAACGCCATTCACATGGCTGCGGACCTGATAGGCCGTATCCGCGAACGCCAGGCCGGCATCGCGCAATCCGGGTTGCGTGATGCCACCTACGAGGTGCCCTACACCACGCTTCACGTCGGGGTAATCCACGGCGGCACCGTGCTGAACATCGTCCCGAGCCGATGCGAGCTCGAATTTGAATTTCGCAATATTCCCAACGAGAACGCAGCTGAACTCACCGCCTCGCTGCGCACCGACGCTGCCGCCATCGCCGCGAAGTGCGGGACCGGCATCGATCTGGACATCAACCATGAATACCCGGCACTCGATACGCCGCCAAACGCCGAGGTGGCCGAGCTGGCCGGCGAGCTGACCGGTCACAGGGAGCCCATCAAGGTAGGCTATGGCAGCGAGGCCGGGCTGTTCAGCGGCAAGCTCGGCATACCGACCGTGGTTTGTGGACCCGGATCGATCGATCAGGCGCACAAGCCCGATGAATTCGTGGCGCTGGAGCAGCTCCAGGCCTGTGACGCGATGATGGATGCACTGATCGCGCGCCTGCGCTCATAGCCACGGCGACATTACTGCTTCATAATTTCGGAAGCAGAGCGCAGCAAATCGTTAGTTTCTCGGAAACTGGCGATGCGCGATGATGGCCCCAAGAGCCTACCTCCGCGGAGCAGCAGCCATGATCCGAACCGGCAAACAGTACCTGGCCTCCATCGGCGATTCGCGCCAGGTGTATATCGACGGTGAGCGCGTGCGGGACCTGGCATCGCACCCGATGTTCAAGCCGCTGATCGACATCCGCGCGCGCATCTACGACATGCAGCACGAGGCAGCCACGCGCGATGTGCTGGCGTATCGGGATGGCAGCGATTGGCACGCCGTGGCCAACAAACTGCCCCGCACCCAGGAGGACTGGTGGCAGAAGCGTCGCGCCACCGATGCGGTGCTGGAGGATATCGGCGGCATCGTCACGCGCGTGGGCGATGAGACGGTGGGCGAAATGTGGTCGCTGTTCGACGGCCAGGACATGCTCAATGAGGTCGACCCCCAATTCTCGGCCAATATCCGCCGCCACATCGACGCTGTCATCAAGGCCGACCCGTTCCATGTGTCCGCCAATACCGATCCCAAGGGCGATCGTTCCAAGCCGCCGCAGGAGCAGGACCCCGACTCGCTGCTGCACGTGGTCCGGGAAACCGACGCCGGTATCATCGTGCGAGGCGCCAAGTACGAGACCGCGGCCGCCTACGCCAACCAGGCATTCACCAAGCCCACCAATGCCAACTGGGGCAACGCGGCCCTGTCGGACTACGCGGTCGGGTTCATCTGCGATCTGAGCTCGCCCAATCTCAAATTCATCTGCCGCACCGGATTCGCCGGCCGCGCGCCGGCGGTCGACTACCCGCTGGCGAGCCGTTTCGATGAAGTCGATGCGCTGGTGATCTTCGACGACGTGCTGATCCCGTGGGAGAACGTGCTGTTCTATCGGCACACCAAGGCCGCGAGCTTCATCCGCGCCACGCTGCATCGCTATTCGGCCTTTGCCTTCGTGCAGCGCAATCTCAAGCTCGCCGACATGCTGATCGGAGCGGCCCTGTTCAACGCGCGGCAGACCGGCCTCGACAAGCAGCAGGCCGTGCAGGAAAAGCTCTCGCAGCTCGCGGTCTATCGCGAGGGCATCAATGCACATCTGACCGCCGCGATCGCACTGGCGGAGAAGAGCCCCGCGGGCCTCCTGATGCCAAACCAGTCGCTGCTGTACGCCGGGCGCGTCATGGCCTGCTCACAGCTGCATGAAATGATGCACATCGCGCGCGAGCTGTGCGGCGGGCAGATCTGCGTGACGCCGGACAAAGCTGCCTTCGATTCGCCCGAAACGCGGCCGTGGCTCGAGAAGTATTATTCGGTCAATGAACGCTGGATTGCCGACGACCGCCGCAAGCTGCTGGCCTTCGCCCGCGACCTGCTGAATTCGGACTATGCCGGCCACCGCCTCACCTTCCAGCTGTTTGCGCAATCCCCGCCCTTTGCGCACCTGGCCGCGGTGTACCGCAATTTCGACTGGGATGGCCCGCTCGATTTCGTGCGCAAGTCGGCAAATCTGTCCGACCGCGTGAAGGACCCAACGACCAGGCCCAAGGGTGACGGCGCGGTCCACCAGTGGTTCAGCGAGCACACGCCCGCAGCGGACGCCAAGGCGGCCGCCGCGGAAGCCGCCGCCTGACACGCCCGTGAACCTCCCCGATCCGGCGCTGCGGCAGCGATTCCTGCACGGCATGAGCCACGCAGCCTCGACCGTCAGCGTCGTCACCACCGACGGCGTCGCCGGTCGCCACGGCGTCACCGTCTCGGCCATGGTTTCGGTCTCGGCCGATACACCGCGGCCGACACTGCTGGTGTGTATCAATCAGTCGAGCCCGGTGGCGCGCGCGGTGCTCGACAACGGCGTGTTCTGCGTCAATGTACTGCGCGAGGACCAGGTCCATATTTCCGACAGCTTCGCCGGCCGCAGCGGCGCGCGCGGCTCGGAGAAATTCGATTGCACCAGCTGGGACGTACAGCTCACCGGCGCGCCGCGCGCCACCGACGCGCTGGTTGCCTTCGACTGCCGCGTCACCGCCAGCGAACAGGTCGGCACGCACTTCGTGATCTTCGGTTCGGTGGAAGACATCGTCGTGGCCGGCACCGGTGCGCCGCTGATCTACGCCAATCGCGCCTACGGCGTACCGCAGCGCTTTCACCAGCGATTTGCGGGCACGGTGCGCGATGCCCCCAGCGAGGGCTCGCTCTCACTGGGCTGTTTCCAGACCTTCGCGCCCTATGTCGTCCCGGCGCTGGTGGCGCGGCTGCGGAAGCTGCATCCGGCGCTGTCGCTGATGCTGGTGGAGGCCGAGCAGGGTCCGCTGCTCGCGAGCCTGCGCCGCGGGGAAGTCGATCTGGCACTGCTGTACGATTTTGGCATCGAGCCGGACGTTCATCTCGAGCCACTGGCCGAACTCACACCCTACGTGCTGCTGCCCGAAGGCCATGCGCTGGCGGAATCGGCCGCCATCGCGCTCGAGACCCTGGTGAACGAGCCGCTGGTGCTGCTCGATGCGGAGCCGAGCCGCGATTATTTCCTGTCGCTGTACCGCGCTCGCGGACTCGATCCCTTCATCGGCTATCGCACCGCCTCCTTCGAAATGGTGCGCGGGCTGGTCGGCCACGGACTGGGCTACAGCCTGCTGGCCACCAAACCCGCTAACAGCATTTCCTACGATGGCCGCGCTCTCGTGACCCGTCCACTGGCTTATCCGGTCGCCGGCAGCCGCCTGGTGCTGGCGCACCTGGCACGCCGCCCGATGGACGCCGGCGCGCGGGCGTTCGCGCAGCATTGCCGGGCATTCTTCGGAGGCAGTCATGCACACCCGCATTCGTAAATTCAACACGCGCGATACCTATCCGGAACAGCAGCTCGACAATGATCTGTGCCAGGCGGTCGTGGCGCGTGGGCGAACCGTGTTCGTGCGCGGACAGGTCGGACAGGACCTCGATACCGCGATCAGCATCGGCGTTGGCGACGCCGCGGCCCAGGCCGAGCAGGCCATGCACAATGTCCGTCAGCTGCTCGGTGAGGCGGGCGCCGGGCTCGAGCACATCTGCAAGATCACGATCTACCTGACCGATCCGCGCTTTCGCGAGTCGGTTTACCGGACGGTGGGCCGCTGGCTCAAAGGTGTGTACCCGGTATCCACCGGCATCGTCGTTGCCGGTCTCGCGCGACCGGAGTGGCTGGTCGAGGTGGATGTCATCGCCGTCATTCCCGATAGCGAACAACCTGCGTGACCTTCTCGATCGCCGCACGCTCGGCCGATGCCGGTCTGTTCGGCATCGCCATCGCCTCCTCCTCGCCGGCGGTGGCGGCACGCTGCGCGCACGCTCGGGCCGGTGCCGGCGCGGTGGCCACCCAGAACATCACCGATCCATCATTGGGCCCGCGCATCCTGAGCTCCCTGGCGGGCGGCGCGCCGGCGCCGCAGGCGCTCAGCGAGGCGCTGGCCGCGACGCCGTTCGGCGCCTACCGGCAACTGCTGGTGGTGGCGCGCGAGGGTGCGCCACTGGTTCACTCGGGCGAGCACGCGCTCGGGACCGTGGCCTCCTCGATCGGCCGCGACGCGGCGGCTGCCGGCAATCTGCTCGCTCACGCGCGAGTTCCCGCGGTGATGATCGAGACATTCGAATCCGCCAGCGGACATCTGGGCGCGAGGCTGGTTGCGGCCCTGCGCGCGGGCCTGGCGAGCGGCGGAGAAGCCGGCCCGGTTCACTCCGCCGGACTGCTCGTGGTGCGCGATCAGAGCTGGCCGATCGTCGACCTGCGCGTCGATTGGAGCGAGGGCAATCCAGTCGCGGCGCTCGCCGACATCTGGGATATCTACTCACCGCAAATCGACGACTATGTGCGGCGTGCGCTCGATCCGGCGGCAGCGCCGCGCTTCGGCGTGCCCGGGGACACATGAAATACACTTTCCGGCAGTTGAGCTATTTCATCGCCGCCGCGGAAACCGGCAGCATCACGCTGGCATCGCGCCGCGCGAGCATCTCCCAGCCGGCCATTTCGACCGCAATCTCCCATATCGAACGCGAACTGGATGTG
>Ga0302326_10019635_pt1 | contig 13946 bp, 14 predicted proteins | sample Palsa_T0_3_FD_202264 | JGI IMG/M metagenome (GOLD analysis project Ga0302326, IMG submission 202264) | Peat permafrost microbial communities from Stordalen Mire near Abisko, Sweden - Palsa_T0_3 | ecosystem: Environmental > Terrestrial > Soil > Palsa > Peat permafrost | place: Sweden: Abisko... | reverse complement strand
AAATTGAACGACGACGTTCATAACTTCCTGGTCTTCGGTCCCGACGAAACCAGTTCCAATCGTTTGGACGCTCTCTTCGAAGTCACCAACCGGAAATCTGTCGCCACCGTTTTCCCAGCCGACGATCACGTCGCGCCCGACGGCCGCGTCCTCGAAGTTCTCAGCGAACATATGTGCCAGGGCTGGCTCGAAGGCTATCTGCTCACCGGCCGGCACGGATTATTTTCCTGCTATGAAGCCTTCATTCACATTGTCGATTCCATGTTCAATCAGCACGCGAAATGGTTGAAAGAGTCCAAAGAGATTGCCTGGCGGCGGCCCATTGCTTCCTTGAACTATCTCCTGAATCGCACGTCTGGCGGCAGGATCACAACGGCTTCAGTCATCAGGATCCAGGTTTCATTGACCACGTCATGAATAAAAAGGCGGACATCGTGCGCGTGTATCTTCCCCCCGATGCCAACTGTCTTTTATCGGTGGCCGATCACTGTTTGCGCAGCCGGAATTACGTCAACGTCATCGTCGCCGGAAAACAGCCCGCGCTCCAGTATCTGGATATGGATGCCGCGGTTCGACACTGCACCGCGGGCATTGGAATTTGGGATTGGGCCAGCACGGATGAGGGCTCCGAACCGGATGTCGTCATGGCGTGTGCCGGCGATATTCCCACGCTCGAAACTCTCGCGGCGGTGGACCTGTTGCGCACCCGTTTGCCGGATTTGAAAATCCGAGTGGTCAACGTCGTCGATCTGATGACCCTGCAGCCCTCCACCGAACATCCGCACGGGCTTTCCGACCGGGATTTCGATGCCATCTTCACCGCCGGCAAACCGATTGTCTTCGCCTTCCACGGTTATCCCTGGCTCATTCACCGCTTGACCTACCGCCGCACCAATCACGACAATATGCACGTGCGCGGCTATAAGGAAGAAGGCACCACAACAACTCCGTTCGACATGACCGTATTGAACGATCTCGACCGCTTCCACCTGGCCGGCGATGTGATTGATCGCGTGCCGCGTCTGCGCGGCATCGCCGGACGCGAAAAACAGATGCTGCGCAACCGGCTCATCGAGCACAAACTCTACATCTCGCGCTATGGCGACGACATGCCGGAAATCCGCGATTGGCATTGGCCCGCCAAGTGAAAGTTCTCGTCTTAAACGGCGGCTCCAGCAGTTTTAAATGCTGGTTTGCTGAAGTGCCGGGGGAAATGCCCGGCGGCCGACCTTTGTGGAACAAACAGTTGGGAGCAGTGGAGGCTGATTTGGAGCCTGCACTCAAATCGCTGCTCAAAGAGCACCCAAAGATCGATGTCGTCGGCCATCGCATCGTTGACGGCGGCCCAGTCTATCGTGAGAGCACGCCGCTGACCCCGGAAGTTCGCGCGGCCATTGCCGAACAAGCCGAGTTCGCGCCCGCGCATAATCGCTTCGAGCTTGAAGCAGTTCAAACAGTCGACCGCGTCATCGGCCCGGATGTTATTCAAATCGCGGTATTCGACACCGGCTTTCATACCACGCTGGAGCCCGCCGCTTACGTTTACCCTGGTCCCTATTCATGGTTGGAAGATGGTGTCCGCCGCTATGGCTTTCACGGCATCAATCATCAATATTGCGCGGAACGCGCGGCTGCCATGTTGCCGGGCCGGGATCCAGCATCGCTCAAATTGATCATTTGTCACCTTGGAAATGGTGCTTCGCTTGCCGCCGTTCGTGGCGGCAAAAGTGTGGATACTACCATGGGATTCACGCCGCTCGAAGGCCTCATGATGGGCACGCGCTCCGGCTCCCTCGATCCCGGAATTCTGGTTTATCTCATTCGCCACCGCAACTACACGGCCGAACAGCTCGATCGCATTCTGAACAAGGAGTCCGGCCTGTTAGGCGTCTCGGGCATTTCCGGCGACATGCGGAAAATCGAGCAGGCCATGCTTGCAGGCAACGCGAGAGCGCAATTGGCCTTCGATATCTATATACATCGGCTGTTGCGCGAAATCGGCGGGATGCTTGCGGTTCTCGGCGGCCTGGACGCGTTGATCTTCACTGCGGGCGTAGGCGAAAACTCCGTGCCGGTCCGCAAACTCGTCTGCGATCGCTTAGCCTTTCTCGGTTTGAAAATCGACTCATCTTTGAATAGTCAACCCAAACTGGACCAAGACATCGCGACCGCAGATTCAAAAGTGCGAGTCCTGATAATCCGCGCCAACGAAGAACTACAAATCGCAAAAGAATGCCACCGCCTTCTTTCTCCTTCTTAGGGAGCGTTAACGCGCCGTCCCATTCCCGACATAAGGCAATCTCAAACAAAATCGCGCCCCCGGCCCCTCCGCATCCAACCACAAATCCCCGCCATGATCCAGCAACGTCTGGCGCGACAGCGCAAGTCCCAAACCCAAGCCGTTCTTTTTTCCGGCCGTCACAAAAGGTTGGAACAGCCGGCCGCGCAGCGCCGGACTGATTCCCGGTCCGCTGTCTTCCACGCGCACCAGAATGTTTTCGCCGTTCGCTTCCGAGCCAATCGAGATCCGTCCGCCGGACCGCATCGCTTCGATGGCATTTTCAAAGAGGTTGGAAAACACGCGCTCCATGCGCGCCCGTTCCATGGGACACTCCAACCCGTCGGGAACCTGGGCCACCAGTTCGATTTTGTGGTTCTCCGCCACCGGCGCTACCGAATCCCAGGCCGCCCCGATCACTTCACGCAGGCTGCACATCTCGCTCGCGCTCGATTTTCCCCGGACTACATCCAACAACTGTTGCAGCATGTCCTGAATCCCACGCGAAGCCCGATAAATGTTCTTGGCCAATCGCCGCGTCTGTTCTTCCGGCAGGTTGCCGTCCACCAGCATTTCGGCGCCGGCATAAATAGCAGCCAGCGGATTGCGCAGATCGTGAACAATCGATGTCGAAAGCTGGCCGATGGTCTCAATTCGCTCGCGGCGTATCAATTCTTCCCGTGCCGCACGGATGGATTCGCACATGCTTTGAAAAGTCTCCGCCAAGCGGCCCAATTCGTCCTGGCTATACACATTGATGCGGTAATCGTAATTCTGCTTGGCGATCTCGGCCGCGGCGCGATCCAATTCCGCAACCGGCTGCATGATTTTTCGCGCCACCAGGTAAGTCACCGCCAGCGCGGCCATCAGAGCCAGCAACCAAAGCGCCAGAATCTGGCGGCGCAGTGCGCTCAATCGTTCCCGAGCTCCTGCGAAGGAGCGAAGAATGAAGAGTTGTCCCACCGGAGCTCCCGCAACATCCAAAAGCGGCGTCGGCAGCGCCAGGTAATCCGATACCTTCGGTGCGCCGGGGTTGCGCAGCAGTTCCGGCATGATTTGAGCGGTGGCGGCCCCGTCCAGCGTAGACGTAATGACGTAATCCTTGGAGGTGAAAACATATTCGCTGCCGCCCGTCGAACGTTTCAATCCCTCCGCTACTTTGTTATCCACTTTGTATCCTGCCACCAAAATATCCAGTAGCGCGGAGCCGCCCACCGATTGAACGTAAACCGGGGTGATTACCACTTGAAACAATTGGCCGGTTTTTTGCACGAAGCCAAATGCCTGTTTCGGGAAATGCGTGCGGGCTACCCGAACCATCGGCAGATCGTCGTTCGGCGAGAACGTTGCGGACGCGCCCAAACTGGCGATCACCGTACCTTGCGCATCGGAAACCAGGAAGAAGGCGTCTTCGGTGTCCACTTTGGACCACAATTCTCCGGCCGTATCCCGGATGGTGGCTTGATCCCGGGTGCCGAATGCGCGCCGCACATCGGACATGGTGCTCAGGATCTGGCTCACCGATGCCAGCCGGTCCGCGCGCGCCTTCCACAAGGATTCATAGGCCTGGAAACTGGCCTTGGCCTCTTGCTCCACGCTGGCGTACGTGGTGCTGACCACGCTGCGCTCCACCAGCCAGCCGGTGACGGCGAACACCACCGTCATCACCAGCGATGTGGGAATCAGGATTTTCCACAGCAAGGATAGGCGTGAAAAATTCACGGTTTTGTCCCCACATATCCTCCTGAATCCGCGACGGGAGAATAATCCTTTCCGAACTTATTCTTGTGCGGAAGCTGAAGATAACCGCTCTCGGAAACCGAGATCGCGGGGAGTTGCAATCCATCGGAGGAAACTTCAACAATCCGCGACAGCGCCTCCAGCGTCTGTTCCGTGGCTCTTTCATGAAACACATGCAGCCGGTAGGCGCCCGGCGGGATGGCCGGGATCTGGAACGCGCCGCTGTGATCGGACACCGCGAAATACGGCGACTTCAGTACCACAATCACCGCGCTCATCGTCGGATGAATATTGCAGAACACGCGCACCACGCCGGCCCGGCTGAACACTGTGGATTTGGTGGTGCGGGGCGGGTACAGGCCGATGTCAAACGTTTCGCCGTTGTAGTTGGAGAACGCGTTGTGAAAGATAAAATCGCGATTCGGGAAATCCACAGTGGTTCCCACCGTGATGGCCAGCACGTGCGGCGAAAATGTTTTGTTCTTCTGCAGTATCTCCGCGTGGCGCGACGCTGCCGGCAGCATTGCCGCGCCGGAGGCCGGTTCCAGCCACACCACCACGCCCGAGTAATCCAGATGCTTGCGAACGTTGGGGTCCTGCGAGAATGCCAGTTCCACCTTGCCGCTGACGGTGGCAGCGTGGCCGATCCCGCCGCACCACAGTACGAGGCTAGAAAAGATAAGCGATCGCCACATCATAATGATCGTTGAGCCGATTTCCAATTTGATAATACGCAGTCCGAACCTGGCCGCCCTCCAGACTCAGAATCACATTCGGGGCCAGACGGTACATGATGTTACTAAAGTATCCGGCGTTGGAGCCGGCATTGCCCAACACCAGATCTGTGTTGCGGTTCACCTGTTGGCCGCCGTAAATATTGAAAGCCAGCCGCGCGGTGATGGGGATCCTCATCTGAGCCCATCCGCCGTTGCTCCGAACCGGAATTATCTGTCCGTCCGGCAGCGTAGAAAAACCCGGGGGCAGCGCGCCCAAAACCGGCACATTCCTGCCATGAAAAAGCATGCCGGAAAATTCCAGCTTCCGCATCGGCCGGAAAAACCAATCCACGGAGTAGACATTGGAAGGAAGAGAGACGTCACCCAGATGATTGCGGTTATAGTGAATTCCGCCGGCGATTTCCAGGCGTCCCGTTTCGCTCCAGCGCTGCCAATACTCCAGGCGCCCTTCCACGCCGGGTCGCGATTCCTCCACCTGATAGAGTTCGCCCGGGGTGTTCGGTGTGTTGGTTTGGAAGACACCCGCTTGAGCGCGAAATCCGTTGTCACTCGAGAGTGAGAACCTTTGCTCGATCCGAATCTGAGGCTGCCACAGCCAGGGATTGCCCGCGCCGGTGAGCGGGGAAAAACCCACCTGGGCCAGCGAATCCGGATCGCGCGGGGAAATGATGGGTTTGTCCTGGCCAACCATGACGCTGGTGTTGGTCCAGTCGAAATTGATGGATGCGGTTCTGATGCGGAGCAGGTGGCCGATGGAAGCTGTGGAGCCTCCGAAGAAATCCATGAATAGAGATCCGCTGACTTTTCCGCCGGCGAAAGTCTGGGGGCCGTTGTAAAGTAATCCGAGCGTGGTTTGGGAGAGAGTGGCCCCGCCCGTGGAATCGGCGCTCGCGAGCGAGGCTGCCGGGGGATTGGTGTTGCCGCCGTTGTACTGTCCGTTCAGGAATGCGTTGAATAATGCCATGCCGGTGAGGCGGATGGGGAATTTTTGGGAGGATTCTACCTTTGTTTGGTTGAGTTCTTCGATGCGGGTTTGGTTGATAGATTGGGTTTCGTCAGGGGGTGGTTCATCCGCACGCTCCCTTGCGGCCGCGGTTCGGTTAGCGGCTGCGGCTAGATCTTTGCGCAGGGCGCGGAGTTCTTCCGTCAAGGTCTGGTTCTCCTTTTCCAGGCGCTCCAGCCGGCTCAGGACTTCGCGCATTTCCGGGGTGCTCTGCGCCAGCGCCGTTGCAGCGGTTCCGAAAAGAAATAGAATGCTAGCCGCGTGGGGTATCATCGCTCAAAAGCTGCTCCAGTTTCTCCCGCACCCGGGCGGGTGAGTAGGGTTTCATAAAGACCGCGTTCGCGCCACGGAGGCGCGCTTGTTCCGGCGCGTCCACATCGGTACAGCCGGTAATCACAATGATAGGCACGCCTTGATGCACCCGATGGGATCGCACTCGTTCCATGAGTTCGAATCCGTCCATGCCGGGCATATGCAGATCCGTGACGATGGCGCGAACCGGCGCATGTTCATTTTCCAGTAATTCCCAGGCTTGGTCGCCGCTGGATGCCGTCACGATATTCAAACCATGGATGGAGCTGAAAATGATTTCGAGGATGGATGCGCATGTTTCGGCGTCTTCCACGATCAACACCGTGTGTTCGGTCATGGGAGAAAGCGATATCCAACGCCGTGGACCGTCAGGAAGTGGCGCGGCGTATTGGCGTCGGCTTCCAGTTTCTGGCGTAAGCGGACCACGTGCGCATCCACCGTTCGCGTGTTGGGAAACGATTCATAACCCCATACCGAATTCAAAATCATGTCGCGCGTAAGCGGGCGGTCCGGGTTCTGAAGAAAGTAGCTCAGCAAGTTGTATTCGGCCGGCGTCATCTTCAACGGTTCGCCGCGGCGGGAAACGATCCGGCGTTCGAAGTCGACGGCGATGGCCCCGAACTGGGCGATTTTACGCGCTTCCGGCGACGTGCGGCGCAACACGGCGCGGATCCGGGCCAGCAGCTCGCGCGCGCCGAACGGCTTCACAACATAGTCGTCCGCCCCAATCTCCAAAAGCAGAACTTTGTCCACCTCTTCGCCCACCGCGCTCAGCACGATGATGGGCGTTTTGAAACTTGCCGCGCGCAACTGCTTGCAAATTTCGATGCCGCTCATGCCGGGCAGCCGCAGATCGACAATCATCAGGTCCGGCTTCACGGCGAGGGCCCGTTCATAGCCGGTTTTGCCGTCGGAAACCAGGATGGGCGTGAAACCCTCCTGTTCCAGCATGATGCCTATGGTATCGCGCAGGCTTTCGTCATCGTCTATCACAAGGATATTGGGCATGAGGCGTTGGCTACACTCAAATGCTAACGCGACGGGTGCCCGATTTGATCCATTTGCAGCCGGCTTTGGAACCGGCAAGTCCGTTTTTTACCAAACATTTACAACTCGGCAACGACTCCCTAACGGATTCGCCGCAAGATGGTCATCAAGACAGGAGTTCTCGCGTGATTCCGTGTATTCATCCGAACGGCAAGACGTCTCCGGAGGAGGAGGCTGGAGAGGTTCTAAAAAGACGGAGCCTGGGGCCTTACATCCTCACCGAACATTTGTATCCCACTAAACTCCTGCTTCCCAAACATTCCCATCGCCAAGCGTTCCTTACATTCGTGATTGAGGGGACCTACCGCGAACGTTGCGGAACCGGGAATATTGTTTGCCGTCCCGGGGCTCTCAGATTTCTTCCGGCCGGCGAGATCCACGAGAACGAATTCGAATCGCGAGTGCGTTGCCTGCACGTTTGGATGGAGGCGGCAGTACTGGACAAGCTGGACCGCCGTTCGGCAATCCCGCGCAGCCCGGCCGAGATAAACGGGCTGGGCGCCACCTGGCTGGCCAACCGATTGTATGCGGAATTTTGCCGGGAAGACACGGCGTCGGGAATTGCAGTAGAAGGGCTGGTGCTGGAGATTTTGGCGGAAATCGCGCGCGCCGCGACCCGGCCCGACCCGGTTCTACTGCCGCGCTGGTTGAAACATGCCACCGAAATCGTGGAGGCGCGTTTCCTGGAACGGCTGAGCCTGGCCGCTATCGCCGCCGAGGTTGGGGTGCATTACGTGCATCTGTCCAGGCAGTTCCACAAGTACAACCGAGTGACGGTGGGCGAGCTCATTCGAAAGCGCCGGATTCAGTATGCATCGCATCTGCTGGCGCATTCGCACACGCCGTTGGCTGAAATTGCCTTGATCTGCGGGTTCTCAGATCAAAGCCATCTCTCGTTTTTGTTCAAGCGCTATATGGGGATGAGCCCGTCGAAATTTCGTGGGTTGGCAGGTCATGCGGAGGAAGATCAGGCGGTTGACGAAACTAGCGCCGTCAGACCAATCGGGATCGGATATTGATCTCGGAGACTAGCGTCCGGTGGACGGGGCATTTGTTGGAGATTTCCAGCAGCTTGGCGCGCTGCTCTTCTGTGAGTATTCCAACCAGTTGAATATCCTGCTCGATGCGATCCAGCAGGCCTTCCTTGGTTTCGCACTCCGCGCAATCGGTGGCGTACACACGCGAGTGGCGCAGCCGCACTGTGACGCTTTCAAGCGGCCACTGCTTGCGCCGTGCATACACGCCGAGCGTCATGGAAGTGCAGGAACCAAGCGCCGACAAAAGCAGCTCGTAGGGTGACGGGCCGGAGTCCTGGCCACCTGCATCAACTGGTTCGTCCGAATTTAGGTGATGCCTGCCGGTGCTGATTTTCTGCGCGAATCCGGCGGCGCTGCCGTGAACTGTTACTTCGGCCATTAGTCCTCCACATCGCCGGGAGAAAGGTCGTCTACGTAACACCAGATCCAGCGCTCGCCCGGTTGGATGGATCGAATCAGGGGATGCTTGACGGCTCGGAAGTGCTTGGTGGCGTGTTTATTTTTTGACGAATCACAGCAGCCGACATGGCCGCAGGTCAGGCATAAGCGCAGGTGCACCCAGCGGTCGCCCATTGCTACGCATTCGGGGCAGACGCGGGTGGTTGTGGTGGTGATTTTTATTTCGTCAAGATGGCTGCATTGTTTTGGCATTGTTTTTCCAGGCACCGGCTCCCTTACGGTCTCGGTTCGGTAGTTCGCTCAAGGGATGCGCGGTCCCACCTTGCTAAGTCGGCCGCTGCCGCGTAGGTGCTCTGAAGAAAATCGAGCAGCGCGGTTTTGGGAGACTCGGCGCGGCGGACATCGTCGTACATCAGGAAGAACTCCGACATTCCACTATGATAGAACGCCGTTGCGGGAAGGACCTGTGCTGTGTTGTAGCCGGGCGGTTCGGGAGCGGCGTACGCATAAAATGCCGGGCCCTTGATATCGCCTCCACCGGGCCAGAAGCCAGCGCTGATCACTTCATGGGAATATGCTTCGCGCGTGATGGCATCGGCGCCGGGGCGTGCAGGAGCGCGGCGTCCGGAGAAGCGCGTGACTGCGAGGTCGAAGCTGCCCCAGTAAAAATGAACCGGGCTGCATTTGCCGATAAAGCGGGCACGAAATTCTTTGAAGACGGAATCCACGGTGACCAGGATGCGCCAGAATTTGTGCGCGGCTTCGCGGTCGTAGGATTTGTGGGTGGTGTCGTCGGCGAAAGGAATTGGATTGGGGAGTTCGTCGGGCGTGGCGTGAATTTTGGTATCCAAGGCTAAGGAGTGCAGGGAATCCATTACTTCCTGATAAAAATCGGCTACTGACATGGGTCGCAGATCTAATTGTTTCGTCAGGCCCTCGCTGGTTTCGATCAAGAGTTTGTGATCGATGAAATCGAAGTTGATTTCGAATGTGCTGGCTGCGTACGGGATGGGGGATGTGGTTAGGCCGCGGGCTGTCACGTAGAGCGTGACGTTCCACCAGTGGTTCATGAGAGGCGTAAGAGTCTTGCGGATTTTGCCTACGATTTGGGTCCACATGTGGAGGGTGTCGTAGGTGGGTTGCCAGGATTCCAGGGGGAGGGGTGGCCATGATTCGATGGGGTCGCTCATGGGTGAATTTTACCGTGTTGTCGTGGTAGCGCTGCCTTGCGGTCGCGGTTCGGTTTGCGAGTGTCGTAATAGGGCGAGAAACGGGACACCACTTTACATACCTAGGAGGTTGGGTTCCAGCTTCCAATAGCCGTGTTCTTCGGCCCAGATGTTTAGCGGGACCGTTGCGATTTCATCTACAACTGGGACGGCGTGGCCGTTTTTCGTTAAATCTACGGACTTGATATAGGTACGACAACTGTCGCAGGCGTCTACGCGGACGTAGTCGAATTCGGAGGCTACGTAGATGGGGAGCTTTTCCTTGTTCTCTTCGCCGCAGGCGGGGCAGATGACGCGGCGATATTGCCACTCAGTGGCGCAGAGGGAGCACAGCAGCGAGCGTTTGGCGCCATCGCCTTCGCCGCGCAGGACGGCGACTACTGGACGCGCGTTGCAAAAGGGACAAGTGGGCTCGGCTTGATCGAGGGCGATGTCGCCGCGCGAAGCCAAGTACTCGGCATAAGGCTGCAGCAGGACGCGCGCGAAGAACCGGCCGGCTTCCACCCCGGTCAGCTCATTGAGTGGGCCGCTTTCCCAATATCCGAGCAGCAGCTCTTCCTGCGCCGCCTGGGACTGGAGATGCTCACGTCCGAACTCGGCGATGGGTTGAGCGCCGATGCGTCCCATCAATTCGAGCAGCGCGGGAAAATGACGAGTCAGCGCGCGGGCATCGGTGACGGCGTTCGATTGCACGGCGGCGGAGACTGATTTCTGAAAAATCCCGAGCTCGCGATAGAAACTTAAGATACTGGCTGCGCTGGGATAGGTTTGGGCGAGTTCGGCGGCGCGGTGGATCCTGGTATCGAGGCTCGCTTTCATTCCTTCCCGGCGGGATCGCCGCCGGTCATGCGAATGTACCACAGCCGATGATGCGTCCTGGCCCAGGCGCGGCTGACGAATCCTTCAGTCATGGCGGTCATGCTGCCTGGCACTAGAAAAACGCTCATGTAGACGTGGACAATAAATCCGCCGATGGTCGCCAGCGCGGCGATTTCATGCAGCACGATCATCACATGACGGATCCAGGCGAGCGAGAACGAGATGGATTCTGGGAACCACAAGAAGAGGCCAGAGAACAGCAGCAAGATCGAGCCGTAATACATCAGCCAGTAGTAGAGTTTCTGGCCGCCATTGTATTTTTCCTGCGGCGCTACCCGATCGTCGCGATTGGTGGCGTAATCTTCCACGTGACTGAGGAATCGCTTGTCTGTCTCGGTGATTTCCATATCGCGGCGCCAGACGATGTGCATCCAAACCGTGGTGGCGAAGAAGCCGAGTCCGAAAATAGGATGCCAGAAGCGGGAAGTGGGGCCGCCGCCTAACACAGTTGCCAGCCAGAAGAGATGGGGCGTATAGAACGCCAGGCCGGTGCCCATGCAGTAGAGGAACGCCAGAGCTGTAACCCAATGCATCAGGCGCTCGTGAAAGCTGTAGCGCTGGATGGCATCGGGCGAAACGTAATGCGTGGCTGCCGCCGTACTCACGCGACCTCCTTTTTGTCCGATTCGTTAACTTTCTTAGGGCCAAACTTAATGAAGTGCCCGGCAGCCGTCAGGATACCGGCGGCGATGGCGAAGTTCCCGAGCCATTTAAGCGGACCTTTCCAAAGGCGGACCAGAAGGGGAATCCGCGGATCTTTCGGAAGGCCACCGTAATATTCCGGATGCTGGATGTCGTGCAGCACGTAGATGACATGCGTTCCGCCGACGCCGGGCGGATCGTACACGCCAGCACTTTTGTGCGTGGTGTGTTCGTGCAGTTGCTGGACGCGCTTTTCTGCGAGATCCGTCATGTCGTCCTTGCTGCCGAAGTGCAGACAGCCGGTGGGGCAAGCTTTGATGCAAGCCGGCTCCAGGCCTGCGCCCACGCGATCCGAACAGAGCGTGCATTTGTGGACTTTCTTGGTCTCGTGGTTGAACTTGGGGATGTTGAACGGGCAGCCCGTCACGCAATATTGGCAGCCGATGCAGTTGTCCTGGTTGAAATCGACGATACCGTTTGCGTATTGCACAATGGCTCCGTCGGCTGGGCAAGCCAGCAGGCAGCCGGGATCGGCGCAGTGCATGCAGCCGTCTTTGCGCATCAGCCAACTGAAGGTCCCATCTTCGGCTACGTGTTCGTTGAAGCGGATCAGGTTGTAGTAGTTCCACGCGAGATCCGGCATGGTTTGGTAAGTGTTATCGAAGACGGTTTCGCGGAAGGGGTAGCCGTTCCACTCCAGGCACGCTACTTCGCAGGCTTTGCAGCCGATGCAGGTGGTGACGTCGATTAGCTTGCAGACGTCGTAGTCGCGCGAGGTGTCGCGGCCAGGCACGGTGCCGGCGTGGCCGGAGATGGCTTTGATTTCCAGGGTGCCGTTGCTCATGCGGTTACCAAGGGGGAAAAATCGGGGACACGTCTGCTGTGGTTAAAGATTGAGATAGTTGAGACGCTAGCCCGAAGTGTCCCCGATTTTTTCCGTTTCATGCTTTCTCCAGTTTCACCAGGAAGCCTTTGAATTCGGGGGTGTAGGCGTTGGGATCGGTGACGGTTGGCGAGAGCAGGTTCGCCAGGGTTTTGGATTCCCTGCCCGCATCCTCCTGAATGCCGCGATAGCCTTGGTGGATCGGGATTCCGATCTGGTAGATCTTCTTGCCGTCGATCAGCATGGGCTTGATGCGATGCGTGACCATGGCTTTCGCCAGGTAAGTTCCGCGGGCGCTGGTGACCTTTACGTTGGCGCCGCCTTTGATGCCGAGGTCGGCCGCGAGTTCCACGGGAATCTCGACGAACATCAGCGGAACAAGCTGGACGTTCATGGGATTGTTCTTCGTCCAGTAATGATAGTGCTCGGTTAACCGGTATGTTGTGCATATCACGGTGAATCCCTGCTCGGGAGTTCCGTATTTGTCCATGTCGGTTGAGTATTTCTTGACCACTGGATTGTTGGGCTGCTGGGGATGCAGAATATTGGCGACGGGGCTCTCGAACGGTTCGTAATGTTCGGGGAACGGTCCGTCGGCCATGCCGGCCAAGGGAACGAACAATCGGCCGACGCCTTCCGGATTCATGATAAACGGGCCCATGTGATCCTTGGGCGCAGAATCCGGCTTGAAATCCGGGACGTCGTGGCCGAGCCATTTTTTCTGGGCTTCGTTCCACCAGACCTGGCGGCGATCCGGGTCCCAAGGCTTGCCGTTCAGATCGCAGGACGCGCGATTGTACAAGATGCGGCGGTTCATGGGCCACGCCCAGCCCCAGTTCGGATAGACACCGAGGCCTGAAGGATCGTCGGTTCCGCGGCGCTGGCTTAGCGCGCCGGCTTCAGTCCAGGAGCCGCACCACAGCCAGTTTCCGCAAGATGTGGAACCATCGTCGCGCAGCCAGGAAAATCCAGGCAACTGCTGGCCGACTTTCATGGTGGTTTTGGTGGGTTCGTCGGTGACGTCGGAAATCGCGCGACCATTTAGTTCTTTAGCCAGCTCTGTCAGGGACGGGTTGTTCGGATCAAGATGGTTCCAGGTGAGGTTCAGGATCGGATCTGGAAATTTCCCTCCTTCCTTCTGATACAGCTCGCGGACTTTGAGGAAGATTTTTGCAAGAATCGCCTGGTCGAGCTTGCAGTCTCCGGGCGGCGGCACGGCGGCCCACTTCCATTGCAGCCAGCGGGCGGAGTTCACGAAGGTGCCGTCTTTTTCCGCGAAGCCGGCGCCGGCAAGGCGATATACTTCGGTCTTGATGTTCTTCATCTCGTCGGTCGAGATGCCGGGCGATTTCCAAAACTCACTGGTTTCGTCGGGATAGATTTCGCAGACCACCAGCCAGTCGGCTTTTTTCAAAGCGTCGATATTCTTTTGCGAATTCGGGCCGATGGCGACGCCGTTCATGCCGAAGGCAAGCAGGCCTTTCACCTTGCCCCGGTACATGTCGTCCCAGATGTGGGTCCAGGAGTATTCGCGATCCACTTTGGGCAGGTAGTCAAAAGCCCAATGGTTCTGTTTGGTGGCGGCGTCGCCGTACATTGCCTTTAGGAACGAGGCGGCGAATTTCGGCGTGTTGGACCAATAGTTGAAGGATTCCCAGTCTTTCGGCTTGGACGCTTTGGGAGTGATGCGAGTCATCCAAGCGTCGAAATCCTTGTCGGCTGGGGTGGGGACTTTGAGGTAGCCGGGCAAGTTGTCGAAG
>Ga0302326_10019632_pt1 | contig 13948 bp, 9 predicted proteins | sample Palsa_T0_3_FD_202264 | JGI IMG/M metagenome (GOLD analysis project Ga0302326, IMG submission 202264) | Peat permafrost microbial communities from Stordalen Mire near Abisko, Sweden - Palsa_T0_3 | ecosystem: Environmental > Terrestrial > Soil > Palsa > Peat permafrost | place: Sweden: Abisko... | reverse complement strand
TCCTTACGGATTTCAGGCGCTGGGCGGAGTCGCGGTGATCGCGAATAATACCTGGGCAGCGATGCAGGGGCGCAAGAAATTGAAAGTGGAATGGGACCTGGGCGCGAACGCCGGGTTCGATTCCGGAGCGTTTAAGAAGACACTGCAAGAGTCGGCACGGCAGACGGGGAAGGTGGCGCGAAACGTCGGCGACGTGGATGCGCAGTTCGCCAAGGGCGGTACGATTCACGAAGCCGATTATTATGTTCCGATGCTGGCGCATGCGCCCATGGAGCCACCGGCCGCGGTCGCGGAGTTTAAGGACGGCAAAGTGATCGCGTGGACGGCGACGCAGAATCCTCAGGCAGTGCAGGCGACCGTCGCGGCAGCAGTGGGGATCAAGCCGGCCGATGTGACCTGCCATGTGACGCTTTTGGGCGGAGGATTCGGGCGCAAGTCGAAGCCGGATTATGTGGCGGAGGCGGCGGTGTTGTCGAAAAAAGTCGGCAAGCCGGTGAAGGTGGTCTGGAGCCGCGAGGACGATATTCATTTCGATTATTACCATTCCGTGGCGGCCATGTACATGAAGGCGTCGACCGATGCCAAGGGTCGTCCGACGGCGTGGCTGCAAAGGAGCGCGTTTCCTCCCATCGAAATGATGTTCGACGCGACGGCTAAGTATGGCAATTCGCAGATGGCGATGGGCTGGAACGATCTGCCGTTCGACATAGCGAATCACCGGGCGGAGAACGGACCGGCGACGGCTCCGGTGCGGATTGGATGGATGCGGTCGGTTGCGAATATCTTTCACGCATTCGGCGTGCAATCGTTCACGGACGAATTGGCGGCGGCGGCGAATCGGGACCGGGTGGAGTATCTGCTGGATGTTTTAGGATCGCCACGAGTGATCGACTTGTCGAACGGTCGCGGGGGAGCGATGGCCCAGCAATACCCTCTGGACGTCGGCCGTCTGCGCCATGTGGTGGAACTGGTCGCCGAGAAATCGGACTGGGCAAAAAAGAAATCCGGAGCGGGACGCGGGTACGGCATCGCGGTGCATCGAAGTTTTCTATCCTATGTCGCAGCGGTGGTGGAAGTGGAGATCGACGCGAAAGGGAAGGTGCGAATTCCACGCGTCGACATCGCGGTGGATGCGGGGATGGTGGTGCATCCGGAGCGCGTGACCGCGCAGTTTGAAGGCGCGGCGGTGTTCGGCACGAGCCTGGCGATGATGGGCGAGATCACTTTGGCCGACGGACGCATTCAGCAAGCGAACTTCAATAATTATCCCGTGGCGCGGATGCCGGAGGCTCCTCAGATGACGCATGTGCACATCGTGCCGAGCGATGCGGCTCCGGCGGGCGTGGGCGAGCCGGGAGTACCGGTAATCGCGCCGGCGATTTGTAATGCGATTTTTGCGGCGACGGGAAAAAGAGTGCGCGATCTACCGGTGCGGAAACAGAAGTTAGTGTAAATTTTGCGACACCGGGTGGGTAGAGCCGCTGAATCCATTGAGGTTCAGTGTTCTGGCATATTGCGTGCACTGCAACGATTCCGATGGGATCGCTGCCACTTTTCCTTCTTCTCCTGACCGGCGGGCAGGAGGTTCAAGCCCCGGATCCGCCGCCGGTCCCGCCGACTATCCCAACGAGCGATTCGAGCGACGAGTCGGGTCAGATCACGGGCATCGGCCGGCTTAACTGGGCGGTGAAAGAGACGATTGGTCCAGCGAGTTTGTACACTGGCATCCTGACGTCGACTTGGGGCACCGCGTTTAATGAGCCGAAAGAGTATCACGAAAGTTTCACGGGATGGGCGAAGCGCTATGGCTTGCGGTTGACGGGCGTGGCGACTAGCAACGTAGCGGAAGCGAGTTTGGGCGTGATCTGGGGGGAGGATCCGCGCTACCAACGGGATCCTGATGAGGAAGGGATTGGGAGGCGTTTTCGCCGCGCGGTGAAGATGACTTTTCTTTCGCAGAATCGGAATGGCGAGGTGACGCCCGCCTATGCCCGCTACATCGCGATCGTCGGGACCAATTCCTTATCGGACATGTGGCGTCCGGATAGCGAGCGGACGGCGAGCAACACTCTGTTCCGGATCGGCGAAGGATTCGGGGGGCGGCTGCTGGGAAACATGTGGGAAGAGTTTTGGCCGGACGTGCGGCAACACCTGCCTTTTTTCAATAAACATTAAGCCGCCACAGAGCCGCGATGCTGACGCATGCGGGTAGATGTTCAACAAACTCCCAGCTGAGGTATCATGCGAGATTGTCTCGCAATAATCCTCCTTCCTCTTCCGAACGGCCAGTGCTTCCGTTCTTGCTCTTTTTATTCGCCGGCAGCGGCTGCGCGGCTCTGATCTATGAGGTGGTCTGGTTCCAGTTATTGCAACTGGTGATCGGGTCGTCCGCGGTGTCGCTCGGCGTGTTGCTGGGCACTTACATGGGAGGGATGTGCATCGGCAGCGTGCTGTTGTCGCGCGTGATTTCGCGGCGTGAGCATCCGCTGCGGGTTTACGGATTGCTGGAGTTGGGGATCGGATTCTTCGGGGTCGCGGTGCTGTTCGTGATTCCGATGCTCAATGGGATTTACATGGCGGCGGTTGGAGACGGGCTACCGTCGATTCTGCTGCGCGGATTAGTCGCGGGGATCTGCCTGTTGCCGCCCACGGTGCTGATGGGAGCGTCCTTGCCGGCCATCGGACGATGGGTGGAATCGACGCCGGTGGGAGTATCGTGGCTGGGTTTATTTTATGGAGGCAACATCGCGGGGGCGGTGTTCGGGTGCTTGTTCGCGGGATTTTATTTATTGCGGGTCCACGATATGCGAGTCGCGACGTATGTGGCGGCGGCGATCAATGTCGGGGTCGCGATTGCGAGCCTGGTGCTGCGGTCTAAGGCGTCCTACGAAGTGCAGGACGCCGCGAAAAGCGTCGGCCGGCGGCATCCGGGTGACTGGCCGGTGTATATCGCGATCGCTTTGTCCGGGCTTTGCGCGTTGGGAGCGGAAGTGGTGTGGACGCGGCTGCTGGCGCTGATGCTGGGGGCAACGGTCTATACGTTCTCGATCATCCTGGCGGTATTTTTGATCGGACTCGGAATCGGGAGCAGCGGAGGCTCGGTGTGGACGCGCAAGCTCAAACGGCCCCGGATCGCGTTGGGGGCTTGTCAGCTGGCGCTGGCATTCGCGGTGGCGTGGACGGCTTACGCGGTGTCGGACCTGATTCCTTCGTGGCCTTTCAATCCGCTGGCGGTGACGAATCCATGGCGGCTGTTCAGAGTCGATTTTCTGATGTGCTTGTTGGCGGTTCTGCCGCCGGCTCTATTGTGGGGGGTGAGTTTTCCTCTAGCGCTCGCGTCCATCGCAACTAGGGAGCAAGACAGCGGAGCTTTGGTCGGCGAGGTGTATGCGGCGAACACGATAGGCGCGATTTTAGGAGCTGTGGGCTTCAGCATCGTGCTGATTCCCTGGGTCGGGACGCAAGGCTCGCAGCAGGCTCTTATTGCGTTGTCGATTGCGGCGGGGTTGATCCTGTTTTACAAATCGGGGCTAAGCGGGTCGGGCTATTTCGGAGTGGGCGCGGCAACGCTGATCGGGATTTTTCTGTTCGCGACGGTCTCCGAAGTGCCGTGGCTGGCGATCGCGTACGGCCGGCGTATGTCGCTTCAGACGGCTCCAGGCAAACCGCTCTACATTGGCGAGGGGCGAAATTCATCGGTGGTGGTTTCGAGGCTCGATGGCGGGCAAATTTACTTTCACGTCAGCGGAAAAGTGGAGGCGTCCACTGAGCCGTACGACATGCGCCTTCAAAGGATGCTCGGGCACATTCCGGCGCTGATTCACAAAGGTCCGGAGTCGGTACTGGTCGTCGGGTTCGGCGCCGGGGTCACGGCGGGGACGTTCGTGGTGCACCCAGAGGTCAAAAATATCACCATCTGCGAGATCGAGCCGCTGATTCCGGAGGCGTCGTCCAAATATTTCGCGTCTGAAAATCACGACGTGTTCCACGATCCGCGAACGCACATGGTCTACGATGACGCGCGGCACTTCGTCTTAACGACGAACGAAAAATTCGACATTATCACCTCGGATCCGATTCATCCCTGGGTGAAGGGCACGGCAACTCTCTATTCCAAAGAATATTTCGAGCTGGTGAAAAAGCATCTGAATCCGGGCGGAGTGATCACGCAATGGGTGCCTCTTTATGAGAGCGATTTCGCCACCGTCAAGAGCGAGTTAGCAACGTTTTTCGACGTTTTTCCCAATGGAACAATTTGGGGAAACGACATCAACGGCGAAGGCTACGACCTGGTCCTGTTGGCACAAGTGGAACCCACCAAAATAAACATCGACGCCCTTGAGGAGCGCCTAAGGCGCGACGATTACAAGCGTGTCGCGCAGTCCTTGGCCGAAGTAAATTTCCATTCCATTCCGCAACTGCTCGGCACCTATGCCGGGCGCGCATCGGACCTGAAGAGCTGGTTGGAAGGCGCGCAGGTCAATGAAGATATGAACTTGCGCTTGCAGTATTTGGCCGGAATGGGCCTGAATTACGACAAACCCGGATACATTTACAGCGAGATGCTACAACGGAGAATGCCCGCGCCAGACATTTTCTCCGGCTCCCCGCAGGGTATGGCGGCTTTTCTCGGATCGCTAGGTCAGCCTTAATTACATCGACCAAGATTACGAATCACCCCTCGAACAGCAGGCTCATGCAGGTAACTCCCGCCTCGGCCTTCTGTAATTCAGAGACATCGATTTGGCGAATACTAATTCCCGAGCGCTGCAGGATGTCGCAGGTGTGCGGAAAACTCGCCGGCACCAGCAGCGTGTTGCCGATGGGAAGCACATCGGCCGCAGACGGTTCGTCGTCCGGAACCTCAATGATCTTGAAATCACGGAATTGGTTTACATCAACCCATTGGCGATTCGCGAGAACCGTATCGCCGCCGGCCCAGCAAGCTCCGCTCTTCAGGTGTAAACAACCGGTCACGTCGACCGGCACAACGCGATAGCCCAGCGAATGAAGAAGATCGGCTAGGTGCTCGACTCCGTCGCGATTCGTCCGGCGGGATAATCCGACATATAATGTTCGGCCAACAACTAGCACGTCGCCGCCTTCGAGTGTCGCCGGCTCGCGGATGTACCGAAGTTCGCGAAAAGGCGCCAGCGCGAGTGCGATGCTCTCCGTCTCGCCGCGCCGCGATTCGGCTCCGGGGCGGGTCACAATTGCTACCTCATCGAGAACAATGGCGGGGTCTTCGACAAACACGCCGTCAGGGAATGAATCGTCGGCGGGGAGGGAAGTCAGGTGAACTCCCAACGCGGTGAGGCACTCCTCGTAGGCACGATGCTGCTCCATGGCCTTGGCGACGTCGATCGGTTGGCGGTCGAGAAACGTCAGTTCGCAAGCCGCGAAATTGGGACCGACTTGTCTGGTCAACGCCCGGAGCATTCAGGTCACTATCATAAGACAAGAGTGCTGATTCGCTGGATGGTACGGTTCGTAAAGTGGTCGCTGCTGTGCGTGGCCGCGCTGTATCTGTTCTGGATTTCTTCGCTCTTCATGCTGAAATTCGTGGATCCGCCGACCACCGGCGTCCAGATCCAGCGGTATGTGGAAGCTAAGATCGAGGGCAAACCATATCACAAGAAAATTATTTTCAAACCGTTATCGCAGATCTCGCCCCAGCTGCAGCATGCGGTGATTGCGTCCGAGGACGGCCGGTTTTACATTCACCACGGTGTTGATTGGATCGAGACGCAAAAAGTTGCGGACGAGAGCCAGGAGAACGGAAAACTGGGGCGCGGTGCGTCGACCATTACTCAGCAGCTGGTCAAGAATTTGTTCTTTACTACGCATCGGAACCCGGTGAGGAAGGCCTTCGAATACACGCTGGCGCCGTTAGCCGATACGATTCTCGGCAAGCAGCGCGAGTTGGAGTTGTACCTGAATATTGTGGAGTGGGGTCCAGGCGTGTGGGGCGCGGAAGCGGCGTCGCAATTTCACTATCACAAGTCCGCGGCGAAGCTGGACCGGGAGGAGGCGGCGAGGCTCGCTGCGTGCCTGCCATCGCCGCGGCGCAGAAGACCGGCACGGATGAATGACATGAGCGCATCGATCATGGACCGGATGCGGATGTTGAATTGGTGAGCTCACAGGCTAGAGAGGCTGCCGAGTTTTTCAGCAGACTTTACAGGCTCGGAAGACAGGGCCATGCCCTGCCAAGGACCTTCTCAGCGCCCTGTTTAGTCTGAGCGGTTTACTGCGCTGCGCCGGCTCTTGGTCTTGCCGCGGGCTCGGCTTTGCCGGCGTCCAAATGATTCCAATTCAAAATGGCGTTGAATGCCAGGAAGTATGTTCCTTGTGTCTGCCAGCGCCAGAAGGGGCGCAGAGCGAACATCACGATGTGGCCTTTGCCCGCCGTGACGTCGACCGCGAGAGCGCGATTCGACAGTGCCTGGCCGCCCGAAAGCGTCCCGGACAACAGCATGTCGTTGGGATTTGCGGGGAACTGCATGACGACTCGCGGACGCGTTTCGTCGATCGAGACGCCGAAGGCGCGCGCTTGCTGCCGCATCATCGCCAAGTTGTCGGCTTCGGACGGCGCGGGGGCACCGGCGCTGGTGGGCGTCGCGTCGTAAGGTGAAATCTGAACGGGCACTGCATTTGGAGTCACGTTCTGTCCCAGCGGCGAACCACCACCGCGACCGCCGCCGCCAAATCCGCCGAAGCCTCCGCCGGCCGCGCTCAAAACCGGGTCCTGATTGAAGTACACGGGAATGTCTTTTTGATCGTAGCCGTAGGCGATCGGACTTTTGCGATCCGTAAAGGTGCCGCGCAGAATCGAGCCGCGGGCGAATAGCGCGGCGGGATGCTCGACGGTGACGCCGTTGGTGAGTCCGTAGTCGGAGACGAACGCGGCGCTCGAACCTTCGGTAATCAGCGTGCCGCCTTCGTGCACGAACTTGGCCAGTTCGGCGAGCCCTTCAATTCCCATGCCTCCGCGAATGTCGTCGCTGGAATCGTTGGCGCCGAGATTCGGCGTGAGATCCGATTTCTTATAAGGGACCGGATCTTTGCCGGTCATTGGAATGCCGTTTAGATGCGACTGCGAATTTCCGCCGACGTGCGGATAAATGATGACGTCGTACTTCGATCGCAAATTGCCGTCGCGAAGTTTTTGATCGGCGAAATAAGTGTACGGTACGCCATAATAATCGAGCGCGGCTCGTACCCAGCCTTCATCCTGAGTGCGCTGCCAGGCGTGAATATAGCCGATTCGAGGCACGTCGAGGTCGTGCGTTTTCACGCTGGGCGCGGTTGAAACGGCCCATGCATTGATGCCGAGATCGCGAAGAACCGGCTCGATTCTGGCGCGGTCGGCGTTCGGAATGATGAAGGCGCCGGCACGGAATTTATGGGAATTCAGCTCGAAATCATCCTCCGCGGCGAGCATTTTTACGTCTTTCAGCTTGAACCGAAATGCCATCAGCGCGTTATCGGTGGTGTGGTCGACAACAATAGTGCTGCCCGAACCGTCGATTCCACTGGAGGCTTTCACGTCGGCGCTGATCATGGTCATCGGTTTATCGAACACTGCTTTATCGGTGACGGGAACCAGTTTCACGTTGCGCATGTATTGCATGGTCCAGCCGGTGTCGTCGTACGGCGCGGGATTGGCGACCGGATAGTTCTGCACGCTGAAGTACATATCGGCGAGAGTGTAATAAGGCTGGTCGGCGCGAATTACGTAGTCGCCTTCCGATATATCGAGTGCTCCGGCTTTGAACTTCGCGGTTGCTTTATGGATTTCGAGACCCTGATGGCGCAGTTCGTTGACGACATCGGCGGCTTCACCGCGGCGACGCTGATCGGCGGGAATCACCCACGCATAAGTCGGACCGTTTCTCCCTTTGTCAACGGCGCGCTTATTTTTTATCCAGTAATTTTCGAGATACAGTTCCTTATTCTTCGCAACTTGATTCATCGCGAGCAGCAGAGCCGATTCCTGGATGTTGGTATTGTTTCGCGGTCCCCATTTAATGGAGGGCAGAGGAGGATTTGGACGGAACCATTCGCGGCTGGTGACGGTGGGTTGGAGGCGAAGATTTTCGACGATGTCCGGGCCGTAGCTTTGGACTTCGTAGAAACGGCCGAAGGAATTGTGGGTCAGGGCGATCCAGAAAAGATAATTCGGCACCCAGCCGTCGTAGAAACCATACGTGAAGACGCCGGGGACGCCGCGCTTGGCCATTTCCATCACTTCGGTTTCGGCGAGCAGCCACCATTCGTTGATGGCGATCGGGTCGAGCGAGGTGTTGTAGGGACCGGTTCCGGTGGATACATATAAATAAGACTGCGCTTCGTGCAGATCATGAAAAACCGTCGGGTGCCATTCGAGCACGTTGTTGGTGATGTTCTGCGTCAGCTTCAAATACTGGCCCATGCCGTCGCGGTTGTTGTCGTGCGCGACATACTTGCCCCAATACATGAGCGGCGGCCGCGCTTTGCCGGTTTTCTTGCCGTAATAATATGTGTCGACCTGCTTCTCGCGGCCGTCGACCTCGACTACCGGAGTGATGAAGATGATCGAGTTGTTGCGGATGGCCTGAATGAAAGGGGTTTCCTCGATGATCAGACGATAGGCGAGCTCGATCAGCATTTCGGGTCCGCCGGTTTCGGGCGAGTGGATGCCACTGGTGGCCCAATAGATCGGCTTGCCGGTCTTGATGATCTCGCGGGCCTGCTCCTCAGTGGTTTTGCGAGGGTCGGTGAGCGCGGCGAGCATCCCTTTGTACTTGTCGAGAGACTTGATGGTGGCCTCATCGGCGATGGCGAGCACGACCTGGTCGCGGCCTTCTTCAGACTTGCCGACCTTCCAGAATTTAGCGCGCGGGGAGACTCGGGCCAGCTCTTCGTAATAACGATTGATGTCCTTCGAATAGGTCAGCTCGCCTGGGGTGCCGGGGATGCGGCCGAAAAATTTCAGAGGGGAGGGGACGGTGTCGGAGGCGGGCATGTGATCGACAAGCTCGGTAGTGACGCGCGAGTCTTGCAGATATTGTTTGATGAGCTTGGTGTATTCATCGTCGAGTTTCTGCGGGGCGGGCGTGGGATCGGCGGGTGCTGGCTTGGCTTTTTTGGATTGCGCGGAAGCGGGCGCTATCAGAAGAGCTGCGGCTATGAGGATGTGTTGAACTCGCATAAAGGTCTGGTGAATCAGGATAGCCCCATTTGAGGGTTTGTGCAAATCTCGCGTTACAGTAACGCGGGAATAACGCGAGGGTTTCTGCAAAGAATGTTGCGCTGGAGTGGAGGTGTGCGGGTTGGATCGCCACTGTCGGATTAGCTTAGCTTGCGGCGCAGAAAATCTAGTGCGGCTTGGGCGGCGAAGGTTCGCACGCGGGCGCGGTCGCCGGGGAGTTGAAGGCGGCGCGATTCTGAAGGACGATCGGGGGCGGCGACGGCGATGATTACGGTGCCGACGGGCGCTCCGCTGGCGCTTTCGGGGCCTGCTTCACCGGTGACGGAGATGCCGTAGGTCGATCCGGTGCGCTTGCGCGCGGCTTCCGCCATGGCTATGGCGACTTCTTCGCTGACGGAGGTTTCCGTATCGATCATGTGGCGATCGAGGCCGAGCAGGAGCTCCTTGGTGAAATCGTTGTAGACCAGGAAGCCGCCGACGAAATATTTCGAGCTGCCGGAGACGGAGGTGATGCGCTGGCCAAGAAGGCCGCCGGTGCAGCTTTCGGCGACGCTCAGGGTTGCGCTTTGTTCGATGAGCTTCGCGCCAACGACCGCTTCGAGCGAATCGCCGTTGCGGGAATAAATACGATCGCCGAGCAGAGCTTCGATGGGGGGACCTACTTCGGCGAGCAGAGCTTCCGCTTCTTCAGCGGTCTCGCAGCGGGCGCGCAGATGGATTTGGATATCGCTGGGAGCGGCGAGAATCGTGGTTACGGGATTGGTGTATTTGGTATAGACGGGTGCGATCAGTTGATCGAGGTCGGATTCGCCCATCCCGGCGACTCGATAGAAGCGGGTGCGAATCACGCGGGCGGGGAGGCGGCGGGCGAGGCGCGGCACGCATTGGTCTACGAACATCGGCTTCATTTCGTGAGGAGGGCCGGGGAGCAGCATCACCACGCGATTTTCGTGATCCAGCCATTGGCCGGCGGCGGTGCCGTTGGGATTGGGCAGAGCCTCCGCGCCTTCTACGGCGTAGGCTTGCCGGAGGTTAATTTCGGCCATTTTTCGATTCATGCGGCGGAAGCGCTCGGCGATGGCGTCGCGGAGGTCCTCCCGGAAAATCAGTTTGCGGCCGGTGGCGGAGGCGACGGCGTCGCGGGTCAGATCGTCTTCGGTGGGGCCGAGGCCGCCGGTTAGGATTACGATTTCGACGCGTTCCAACGCTTCGCGAATGGAAGCGGTAAGCAATTCGCGATCGTCACCGACTACCATTTTGCGGCGGACTTCGACGCCTAGGGTGTTCAATTGGTCGGTTAGGAAAAGAGAGTTGGTATCGACTCGCTGGGAGGTTAGGAGTTCGGATCCGACGGCGATGATTTCGGCTTCCATTCTTCTTTAAGTATGATCCAGCGAGGAACGCGAAGACGGAGCTGCCTTGAAAGGGCGGCTGCCGGCTAGATAGCCGGCCCCACAAGAGGCGGCAGATTGTGGCGGGTTGCGGGGCGAAGACACTCTCGAAAACGCCCTGCACCACTGATGTTTCGGAACGAGGGAGGGTCGGCCACCGCTCCCTGCGGTCACGGCTCTGCTGGACTGTGCCGGGTTGGGCGTAGACACTTTCCAGCACATCATTGGTCTACCCGCTCCCTGACGGTCGCGGCTCGGGAGGGCGCTCGCCGCCTGCGCGTGACGCATGGGGTTTGTTTTCGTCGCTATCGGTGCGGCAATCGGGCGCATCAACAAACACGAGGTGCGCGCGCTACATGCTGCGGCTAGGGGAGGCGGCGGCCTTCTATGCCTACGTCTACTCGGTAGATGGAGTTGTTGGTTGCCAGGATCATCGCCTTCGATGGAGCGAAGGCCAGGCCGACGATTGCGGGGCCGGACAGGAATAATTCGGCTTTCGCGTCGGGCGTGATGCGGACGATGCCGCGGCGGCCTTCTAGCGATGCGGAGGCGTACAGATTGCCTTTCCCATCGAAGGCCATGCCTTGCGGGCGGCCCAGGCCTCTGTAAAAGACTTCCACGTGTCCGTCGGGGGAGATGCGCTGGACGGCGTCGAAACTGGAGGTGTTGGGACCGGTTACGTAGAGAAACTGATCGGGTCCGAACGCCAGATGATAGGCGGCGATCGACGGCTCAATGGTGGCGAAGACGTAGATCTGGCGCTCGCGGCTGATCTTGAAGATGGTGCCGCTGCGGTCGCCGACGTACAGATAGCCCTGCTGGTCGAAGGCGATGCCAGTGGCGACTCCCATCCCTTCGACATACACGGAGAGGTTCCCGCCGGGCGATACCTGATAAACCATGCCGTCATGGCGGCTGGATGCGTAGAGCACTCCTTCGCTATCCATGGCGAGCCCGGTGGCATTCATCAAATCGGAGACCAGAGGGCGCGCGTGATGATGTGCATCGATTTTGTAAATCGATACGGGAGCTTTTTGCCCGGGCGATCCGCTGAAGGTGGTATAGATATTGCCGTGACGGTCGACGACGGGATTGGAGACGGGATGCAGGCTATCGGCGACCAGAATGCCGACCTCGCACTTGTAGAGCGAGTTGCCGACGATCATTTCGCCCGCGGACGCGCCTTCGGGCACACGCGCAATCACGAAAGAATCGGAACCTATGATGATGGGCGCGGAGAGCTCGCCGAACTTGACATGCGGACGATCCGTGCCGGCGAGACCCTTGCCGCGAATCTGAAACTCACCGCCGGGGATGGCCGCCAGGGGCGACACGTCTGAAATCTGGGGGCCGTTGGTTGATTTACGAAATGCCATATAAGAACTTGCTAATAGAATTGTTCCATCCAACGAGGTACAACACAAGCGCGGCGTAAATGCCGGCCATCACATCGTCCAACACAATGCCGCTGCCGCCCGGCAATTGTTCGAGCTGGCGAACCGGCCAGGGCTTCCAGATATCGAAGGCACGGAAAAGCGCGAAGGCTGCGATCCAGGCGGCCGGTGAGTAGGCGGCGGCTCCGGCGAGCGCGATCCATTGGCCGACTACCTCGTCGATCACGACGATTTGCGGATCTTTTTTCCCGACTTGCCTCGCGGTGCTTCCGGCGGACCAGATGGCGGGGGCGAGCAGGATCAGCGCGAGAAGCGCGAAGAACCACGGGGGCTGATGGCGCAGCGGCCAGGCGACTACGAGCGCTCCTAATGATCCGGCTGTGCCTGGTCCTTTGGGAGCGTAGCCGCATCCGAACCAGGTTGCGAGCGCGCGAGCCAGCGTATTCACTCTTCTTCGTCTTCCAACTGCGAAAGATCGGCCGGCGTGGAGATGACGTACTTTTCCGTAGCCCAATTGCCGAGGTCGATCAGGCGGCAGCGTTCGCTGCAGAACGGCATTTCCGGATTATCGAGGGTTACGTGCTTTTTGCAGATCGGACATTTCATACAGCAATTTGTAAGAGTTTCTCGCTGGAGATTTTGCGCGGCACGTCTATTAATTCGCCGGTCAGGTCGTAATCGTGAGCCTCGGTGACTCGCATGGTTCTCATCTCGCCGGGATTTAAAGGATGCTCGCCGGGGTCGGAAATGTAGCAGACGCCGTCGATTTCCGGGGCTTGGGTGGGAAGGCGGGCTTGCCACACTAGGTCGGAATCGGCGGAGGGGCCCTCGATCAGGACGCGGAATTCGCGGCCGATTAATGCGCGATTCCGTTTGCGAGAGATTTTCTTCTGGATAGACATCAAGTGCCGCTTGCGATTATAAATCGTCTTGGCGTCGACTTTTTGATCGAGCTCGAAGCTCTTGCTCGAGTCTTCGTCCGAGTAGGAAAAGACGCCCAGGCGATCGAACTGCGCGGCTTCGGCGAACTGGCAGAGGGTTTCGAAGTCCTGCTCGGTTTCGCCGGGGAAACCGGCGATCATGCTGGTTCTGATAGCCACGCCGGGGATGGTCGCGCGGATGCGTTCGATTAATTTAAGGAAAATATCGCCGCTGGCGCCGCGCTTCATTCGCTTCAGCACGGGAGCACTGGCATGCTGCAGGGGCATGTCGATGTATTTTACGAGCGACTCGTGTTCGGCGATGGTGTCCAGCAGTTTCTGGGTCACTTTATTGGGATAGCAGTAAAGGAAGCGGACCCACTTTTCGTGATCGGTTTCGATCTGCGCGAGGCGCGCGAGCAGGGTCGCCAGGCCGTCCTTCATTCCGAAATCTTCGCCGTAGCAGGTGGTGTCCTGGCCGATCAGGTTGATCTCGCGGACGCCTTGGGAGAACAGGCGGGTGGCTTCGGAGATGACCGATTCGAAGCGGCGGCTGCGGAATTTGCCGCGATATTGAGGGATCACGCAGAAGGTGCAGGGATGATCGCAGCCCTCGGCGATTTTGATGTAGGCGAAGTGGCGAGGCGTGGAGAGAAAGCGCGGGGTCAGGTCGTGATAGAGGTACGCGTCGAGGGGATTTTCCGCGGGTTCGAGGCCTTCACAGAGGGCGGTGATGTGCTCCAGTTCGTTGGTGCCGATCACGGCGTCGACTTCGGGCATGTCCTTCTGAATGTCGGCGCGGTACCGCTCCACCAGGCATCCGGCGACGATGAGGCGCTGGGCGCGGCCGGTCTTTTTATACTCGGCCATTTCTAGAATGGTGTCGACCGATTCCTGTTTAGCGGGATCGATAAAGCTGCAGGTGTTGACGACGATGACGTCGGCGTCGGACGGGTGCGGCGTGAGTTCGTGGCCACCGGCGACGAGCTGGCCCATCATCACCTCCGTATCGACGAGGTTCTTCGGGCATCCGAGGCTGACAAAACCGAT